>JACCDL010227122.1_pt1 | contig 11309 bp, 12 predicted proteins | sample 7441931 | NCBI WGS metagenome assembly JACCDL01 (sample SAMN15323437, study PRJNA562643) | freshwater metagenome | isolation source: river surface water | place: USA:Blue River Watershed | collected 2017-08-16 | reverse complement strand
GTTCAGGCGCCCCCACAGACGCACGCATTGCCCGCTACGAATCCGTGCGCGAACAACGCTGGGGCCGCGCCGAGGCACTGGCCGCCGCGCGCCGCTACAACCAGCTCGCGCGTGACCATGGCCTCACGCCCACCCGCCTGGCACTGGCCTTTTGCTACACCAAGTGGCAGGTGGCCAGCACCATCATCGGAGTGACGTCGATGGCGCAGCTCGATGAAGACCTGGCTGCCTGGGGCACGACACTCGCCCCCGAGCTGCTGGCGCAGATCGACACGATCCGCTGGGAGATGCGAGACCTGGCCGCCTGATTTCAAACGTCATCATCCCTCGCGCATGAAAGACCTGTATCCCCTCCTGGCCACCGTCGCCGCCTACCTGGTGGGCTCGCTTGCCTTTGCCGTCATTGTGAGCCGCCTCATGGGTCTGTCTGACCCCCGCACCTTCGGCAGCGGCAACCCCGGCGCCACCAACGTGCTGCGTTCGGGCAGCAAGGCCGCTGCCATCTTCACCCTGCTGCTCGATGCCGCCAAGGGCCTGGTGCCGGTGCTGCTGGTGAAGGCCTGGGGACCTGCCTTCGGGCGGGGGGAGGGCACGATCGGGCTGGTGGCGCTGGCCGCTTGCCTCGGTCACCTGTATCCGGTGTTTTTCCGGTTCCAGGGGGGCAAGGGTGTGGCGACCTTCCTGGGGGCAGTGTTCGGGATCAACCTGCTCCTCGGGGTGGCAACCGGGGCGACGTGGCTGATCATCGCGTACTTCTTTCGGTATTCCTCGCTGGCGTCGCTGGTGTCCGCGGTGTTCGCGCCGGTCTACTTCCTCTTGGGCGACGGCATCGCCTGGTCGGCCGACCGGCCGGTGGTCGGTGCCCTGTGCGTGATGGCGCTGCTGCTGGTGTGGCGGCACCGCGAGAACATCAACCGGCTGGTCGCGGGCACCGAGTCGCGGCTGGGAGCGAAGAAGCCGGTCTAGGGTGGGACTCAGTCGCGGAAGTTGTTGAACGACAGCGGCAGGTCGGCCATGTCCTTGCGAATCAGGGCCATGGCCGATTGCAGATCATCGCGCTTGGCGCCGGTCACGCGCACCGCGTCGCCCTGGATGGCGGCCTGCACCTTCAGCTTGCTGTCCTTGATCACTCGCTGCAGCTTCTTGGCCGCTTCGGACTCGATGCCGCTGCGCACCTTGATCACCTGCTTGACCTTGTCGCCACCGGCCTTATGGATGTCGCCGCGATCGAGGAAACGCACGTCGACGTTGCGCTTGGCCAGCTTGGCGGTGAGGATGTCTTCGACCTGTTGCAGCTGGAAGTCGGCGTCACCCCAGAGGGTGATTTCCTTGTCCTTGACCTCGATGGCAGCCGAGGTGCCCTTGAAGTCGAAGCGCGTGCCGATTTCCTTGGCGGCGTTGTCGACGGCGTTCTTGACCTCGACCATGTTGGGTTCGCAGACGGTGTCAAACGAAGGCATGCAGGGGCTCCTGGAGCTCGGTGTTCGAATGCGACAATTCTCCCATGATCGTCGAGCACAACGTCCCGCTGCAGGCGTACAACAGCTTCGGCATCGTGGCCAAGGCGCGCGAGCTGCTGCGGGTGCGCTCGCCCGAGGACCTGGCTGCCCTCCTGGCCGATCCGGCGAGGGTGACGGCGCCCAAGTTCGTTCTGGGTGGGGGCAGCAACATCGTGTTGACCGGCGATGTGAAGCCTATCGTTCTCAAGGTGGAGATCCTGGGGCGCCGCGTGGTCCAGGACGGACCGCGCGCCACCGTCGTTGAAGCCGGCGCGGGCGAGAACTGGCACGACTTCGTCACCTGGACGCTGGACCAGGGCCTGCCAGGGCTGGAGAACCTGGCCCTGATCCCGGGCAGCGTGGGCGCCTCGCCTGTGCAGAACGTGGGCGCCTACGGGGTGGAAGTGCAGGACCGATTCGAGTCGCTGGACGCGATGGACCTCACCAGCGGGCGCGTGTTCACCCTCGACGCCGCGCAATGCGCCTTCGGCTACCGCGACTCGGTGTTCAAGCACGCTGCGCCCGAGGGCGTTGAGGGGGGGGCTTCTGGTTTCGGGCTTGCGGGACGGGCCCTGATCTTGCGCGTTCGTTTTCGACTGCCCAAGCCTTGGAAGCCCGAGCTGTCCTACCTGGATCTGCAACGCAAGATGGCGGAGGCCGAGGTGATGCAGCCCACGCCCCGGCAGGTGTACGACTGGGTCTGCGCCATCCGCAGTGCGAAGCTGCCCGACCCGCGCGTGATCGGCAATGCCGGCAGCTTCTTCAAGAACCCCACGGTGACGCCGGAGCAGTGCCAGGACATCATCGCGCGCGAGCCGAACATCGTGCACTACCCCATGCCCGATGGCTCCGTGAAGCTCGCGGCCGGGTGGCTGATCGACGCCTGCGGCTGGAAAGGCAAGTCCGTGGGGCAGGCCGGGGTCTACGACAAGCAGGCGCTGGTGCTGGTCAATCGCGGAGGCGCGACCGGGGGTGAAGTGGTCACGCTGGCCCGCGCCATCCAGACCAGCGTGTATGAGCGCTTTGGCATCCGGCTGGAGCCAGAGCCCGTGGTGGTCTAGCCGCGGGTCACTTGCCGCCGGTCAGGCGCAGCAGGTGATGCTCGTCACCCGCCGACAGCAGGCCGGCGTCGGAATACACCCCGAGCTTTTCGCGCGTATCGGTGATGTCCAGGTTACGCATCGTGAGCTGTCCGATGCGGTCACGCGGTGAGAACATCGATTCGCCCTTTTCCATCGTGAGCCGCTCGGGCTTGTAGGTGAGGTTGGGCGAATCGGTATTGAGCAGGCTGTAGTCGTTGCCGCGACGCAGTTCGAGCGTGACCTCACCGGTGATGGCACGTGCCACCCAGCGCTGGGCGGTCTCTCGCAGCATCAGGGCCTGCGGGTCGAACCAGCGGCCCTGATACAGCAGGCGACCCAGGCGGCGACCGTTGTCGCGGTATTGCTCGATCGTGTCTTCGTTGTGGATGCCGGTGACCAGGCGCTCATAGGCGATGAACAACAAGGCCAGGCCCGGGGCTTCGTAGATGCCGCGGCTCTTGGCTTCGATGATGCGGTTTTCGATCTGGTCGCTCATGCCCAGGCCATGACGGCCGCCAATGCGATTGGCTTCCAGGATCAATTCGACCGGGTCGGCGTACTCGCGGCCGTTGAGGGCCACCGGCGTGCCTTCCTCGAAGCGCACTTTCACTTCTTCCGCCTTGACGGCCACGTCGTCCTTCCAGAAGGCGACACCCATGATGGGGTTCACGATGCGGATGCCGGAATTGAGGTGCTCCAGATCCTTCGCTTCGTGGGTGGCGCCCAGCATGTTGGAGTCGGTGCTGTAGGCCTTCTCCACGGACATCTTGTAGTCGAAGCCGTTGGCGATGAGGAACTCACTCATCTCGGTGCGGCCACCGAGCTCGTTGATGAAGGTCTGATCGAGCCAGGGCTTGTAGATCTTCAGCGAGGGGTTGGTGAGCAGGCCGTAGCGGTAGAAGCGTTCGATGTCGTTGCCCTTGAAGGTGCTGCCGTCGCCCCAGATGTGGACGTCGTCTTCCTTCATGGCCGCCACCAGCATGGTGCCGGTGACAGCGCGGCCCAGGGGCGTGGTGTTGAAGTAGGTGACACCCGCGGTGGAGATGTGGAAGGCGCCGCACTGCAAGGCGGCGATACCTTCCTGCGCCAGCTGGCGGCGGCAGTCGATCAGGCGGGCCTTTTTGGCGCCGTAGGCCATGGCCTTGCGCGGGATCTCGTCGTAGTCGGGTTCGTCGGGCTGACCCAGGTTGGCGGTGTAGGCGTAAGGCAGGGCGCCCTTCTTCTGCATCCACAACAGGGCGGCAGACGTGTCCAGACCGCCGGAAAAAGCAATGCCGACCTTCTGGCCGACCGGCACGTTTTCGAGAATGGTGCTCATGGCGTTGGGCGTGCGGTGGGGTCAGCCGAAGTGGCAGATGTAGTGATAGGCCTCGGTCACGCGGATCTCGAACTTCGAGTCACCCGGAACCGAGAATTTCTGGCCGGCTTCGGATTTGTGCCAGGCCTCGGTGCCAGCCATGCGCCATTCGCAGGCCCCGGCCACGCATTCCATGATCTCGGGAGCGCCGGTGCCGAAGGTGAGGGTGGCGGGCAGGATCACGCCGACGCTTTTTTTCGTGCCGTCGGCCAGGGTGATGCCGTGGCTGATGCACTTGCCGTCGAAGTAGACGTTGGCTTTCGTGACGACGCTGACGCCGTCGATTTTTTCGGTGGTCATGGCAGGTCCGGTTGGGGGCCGCGGTCGCGGCACCAGAGGCAGAAGGGCCGCATGACGCGGCACCTACGGAAAACCGGACATTTTAGGCGGTGGCGCGTGAGGGGCCCCCGACAGGGGCCGGCGCGCTCAATGCCAGCGAATTGTCGGGTGGGGGAAGCCGTGGGCGTGAGGCAGGGGCGTGTAGCCGTGCCGCCGGTGGCCCGAATAGACGCCGTAGGTGCCGTGCAGTTGCACCACCGCCGGCCTTACGGTCACGACCCGGTGCACCACTGCGGGGGCGGGGCCGGTGGAATAGACGACTACGGGGCCGAGATCCGGGCCCTGCATGACCTGGACGGGGGGCGCCAGGGGCGCGGGAGAGGCCGCGGGCGTGACCTGCACACGCAAGGTGGGGCCGGGGTCCTGCGGCAATTGCACCTGGTACTGGCGGCCCGCGTATTCGTAGGTCACGTTGTAGCCGACGGTGCGGTTTTCGTAGAAGTTCTGCGTGGAGCAGGTGGTCTGGTCTTGCAGGCGGGTGCCGGGAGACCCTTCGATCTTGTTGCCCAGGATGGCGCCGCCCACGATGCCGATCATGGTGGCGGCGGCCCGGCCCGAGCCGTCGCCGATGGCGTTGCCAGCGGCGCCCCCGGCCACCGCCCCGAGCAGGGCGCCGGCACCGCTGCGAGGTTGTTCGACCGCGACCTGCTGGGTGGTGCAAACCTGGCGCGGCACAGTGACCTGCTGGATCACGGCGACGCTGGAGAGGACGCGGGCGAGCTCCTGCCCGTGGGCGGAGAAGGTGGCCAGTGCCAGCCCCAAGGGAGCGGCGAGCGCCAGGGCGTGGGCGATGCGGGGACGAGCGATGGTCATGCGGGTGGCCTCCTGGATCCTCAACGTTTGCGAGTGCCCCCCCGTTGACGCGCTGCCTTAGCGTCGGGCCAGCAGGGCCTCCCAGGCGCTGGGGTCGAAGCCCACCGTGGTCTGGTCACCCCAGTCCACCACGGGCCGCTTGATGACGCTGGGTTCACGGCGCATCAGGTCGCCGGCGCTTTGGGCATCCTGCACCGCCGCCTGGGCGGCGGGGTCGAGTTGGCGCCAGGTCGTGCCCTTGCGGTTCACGAGCAGGGTCCAGTCCAGCCGCGTGAGCCAGTCGGCCAGGCGGTCGGCGGGCACGCCGTCCTTCTTGAAATCGTGGAAGCGGTGGTCGGTGCCACGCACCTGTAGCCAGGCGCGGGCTTTTTTCACCGTGTCGCAGTTCGGGATGCCATGCAGGACGATCATGGGCACCATCGTAAAGCGTGACAGCGGTAAAGCGTGACAATCGCCGCCCATGGACACCTTGCAAGACTGGCTGGCGCACTGTGAGCGCCTGCACCCCAAGACCATCGATATGGGCCTGGAGCGTGTGCGCGAGGTGGCGCTGCGCCTGGACCTGCGCTTTGATTGCCCGGTGATCACCGTGGCGGGCACCAACGGCAAGGGCTCGACCTGCGCCATGCTGGAAGCGATCGCCCTGGAGGCCGGCTGGCGCACCGGCGTGTACACCTCGCCCCACCTGGTGCATTTCCAGGAGCGGTGCCGGATTCGCGGTGAGGCGGTGGTACCCGAGACGCTGGTGCCGCATTTCGCACGCGTGGAGGCGGCGCGCCAGGGCGTGACGCTCACGTACTTCGAGTTCACCACCCTGGCGATCCTGGATCGAATGGCGGCCAGCGGCCTGGACGTCGCCATCCTCGAAGTGGGCCTGGGCGGGCGGCTGGACGCGGTGAACGTGGTGGACCCCGATTGCGCGGTGATCACCAGCATCGACCTGGACCACATGGAGTTCCTGGGCCCGGACCGCGAGTCCATCGGGCGCGAGAAGGCCGGCATTTTGCGCGCCGGGCGGCCCGCCGTGGTGAGCGACCCGGTACCGCCGCAAAGCGTCATCGACCAGGCGAACGCGCTGGGCGCAGACCTGTGGTTGCTGGGGCGCGATTTCAACTTCTCCGGCGACAAGCAGCAGTGGGCCTGGGCCGGGCGCGGGCGGCGCTACGCCGGCCTGGCCTATCCCGCGCTGCGTGGGGCCAACCAGCTGGTGAATGCCTCGGGCGTGCTGGCCGCCCTCACCGCCCTGCGTGAGCGCCTGCCGGTGACCGCGCAGGCCGTGCGCAACGGGCTGGCCCTGGTCGAACTGCCCGGGCGTTTCCAGATCGTGCCGGGCGAGCCCACCCTGGTGCTGGACGTGGCCCACAACCCGCACTCGGTGGCGGCCCTGGTGGCCAACCTCGATGCCATGGGCTTTTATCCCACCACCCACCTGGTGTTCGGGGCCATGGGCGACAAGGACCTGGACACCATGCTGCGGCGCGTCGCGCCACTGGCCGATCGCTGGTACTTCTGCGACCTGCCCACGCCCCGGGCTGAAGCCGGCGCGGGTCTGAAGGCCCGCTGGGAGGGGCTGGGGGCCCGCCCCGGGGTGCCAGCCAGCGCCCACGCCGGCCCGCGCGAGGCCCTGGAGGCGGCGGTCGCTGCGGCAGACCCCGCTGATAGAATCGTGGTCTTTGGTTCGTTCTTCACGGTGGGCGGCGTCCTGGTGGACGGCACGCCCCGGCTGCAGGCCCGGCACCTGCGCACCTGACTTCCGGCGGGCACGACGCGTTCATGGCTTTTTTCAAGTTCCGAAAGACCGGCGCCGATTCCGACGCCCTCGCCGCACAGCCCGAAAGCATCGAGGCCTTGCGCAAACGCGCCAAGCAGCGCCTGATTGGCGCCGCCGTCTTGGTGCTCGTGGGGGTCATCGGCTTTCCCCTGGTGTTCGACACGCAGCCGCGCCCCATCCCGGTGGACATTCCCATTGAGATCCCCGACCGCGGCAAGGCCGCCGGCGCAACCAACAGTGCGGCCGGTGCGGTGAGCGTGGCGGCCCCGGCCGCGTCTGCACCTCCTGCAGCCGCTGCGGCGCCAGCCTTCGTGGCGCCCGTGGCCGAACCCTCTGCTGCGGCAAGGGCCGTGGCTTCCGCAGCCACTGCCGCGCCGACTGCCCCGGCCCCGGCCCCTGCCCCGTCTGCCCCTGCAGCCGTTTCTTCCGTGGCCGCCGCCAAGCCGGCGGCATCCGCGGCGTCGGCCAGGCCGGCGCTACCCGCCGCGTCGGCCAAGTCGGCCGAGGCGCCTGCGTCCGCGGCTCGCAGCGCCGCATCGACCTCCGAAGGGGACCGCGCCAAGGCCTTGCTCGAGGGCAAGCCCGCGTCCGCCGCCGCCGAGGGGCGCTTCGTGGTGCAGATCGGCGCCTTTGCCGAAGCGGCTCGGGCCCGAGAAGCCCGCCAGAAACTGGAGAAGGCGGGTCTGAAGACCTACACCCAGGTCGCCGAGACCAAGGAAGGCCGGCGCATCCGTGTGCGCGTGGGGCCCTTCGAGTCCCGCGCCGAGGCCGACAAGGCCGCTGCCAAGGTCAAGGGGCTGGACCTGCCGGCCACGGTCCTGACCCTCTGAACCGGGCGCTGAGCGAACCCCATGGCCACGCTCGACTGGGTGTTCGCCGCTGTCCTGGTGCTATCGCTGGCGGTGGGTGCCTGGCGCGGGCTGGTGTTTGAGGTGCTGTCGGTGGCGGGCTGGGTGGCGGCCTTCGTGCTGGCCCAATGGTGGGCGCCCGCAGTGGCCAGCTGGCTGCCGATGGGGCAATGGTCGCCCGCCCTGCGTTACGCAGCGGGCTTTGTCGTGGTGCTGGTGGGGTCGCTGTTCGCGGTGGCCTTGCTGGCGATGCTGGCCAAGAAGCTGATCGAGGCGGTGGGCCTGCGGCCGGTGGACCGCATCCTGGGTGCGGCATTTGGCCTGCTGCGGGGTTTTGTGATCGTGCTGGCCGTGACCGTGGTGGCCCAGATGACGCCGCTGAAGGACACTGCCACATGGAACGAGTCGGCGGGCGCGCGAGCGTCGGCCCAGGTGCTCAAGGCGTTGAAACCGATACTGCCCGAACGTTTCGGGCAGTACCTACCGGGGTGACACAGGCATGTGTGGAATCGTCGGCGTTGTTAGCAACGCTCCAGTCAACCAGCTGATTTACGACGCCTTGCTGCTGCTGCAGCATCGCGGCCAGGATGCGGCGGGCATCGTGACGCAGCAGGAACGCAAGTTCTTCATGCACAAGGCCAAGGGCATGGTGCGTGACGTCTTTCGCACGCGCAACATGCGCGCCCTGCCGGGGCACTGTGGCCTGGGCCAGGTGCGCTACCCCACCGCGGGTAATGCCTACAGCGAGGAAGAGGCCCAGCCCTTTTACGTGAACGCGCCCTTCGGCATCGTGCTGGTGCACAACGGCAACCTGACCAATGCGCAGGCGCTGAAGTCGGAGCTGTTTTCTACCGACCACCGCCACATCAACACCGAGAGCGACTCCGAGGTGCTGCTCAATGTGTTCGCGCACGAGCTCGATCGCGCCAGCCGCGGTGTGCCGCTCAAGCCCGAGGACATCTTCACTGCGGTAGCCCACGTCCACCAGCGCGTGCGCGGCTCCTACGCCGTTGTGGCTCTGATCGCCGGCTACGGCGTGATTGCCTTTCGCGACCCGCACGGCATCCGGCCGCTGTCGCTGGGCCGCTCGGCCGAGGGCTCGGTCATGGTGGCCAGCGAGACGGTCACCCTGGAGGGCACGGGTCACCAGTTCGAGCGCCATGTGGCACCAGGCGAGGCGGTGTTCATCGACCTGCAGGGGCAGCTGTACGCCAAGCAGTGCGCCAGCGCACCGCGCCTGACGCCTTGCATCTTCGAGTACGTGTACCTGGCCCGCCCGGACTCGGTGCTCGATGGCATCTCGGTCTACCAGGCCCGCCTGAACCTGGGCGAGACGCTGGCGCAGCGCGTGGTGTCCACCGTGCCGCCCAACGAGATCGATGTGATCATTCCGATCCCCGAGTCCAGCCGACCCAGCGCCACGCAGCTGGCCCACCTGCTGGGGGTGCCGTACCGCGAGGGCTTCGTGAAGAACCGCTACGTGGGTCGTACCTTCATCATGCCGGGGCAGGGCGTGCGCAAGAAGTCGGTGCGTCAGAAGCTCAATGTGATCGCCAGCGAGTTCAAGGGCCGCAACGTGCTGCTGGTGGACGACTCCATCGTGCGTGGCACCACCAGCCGCGAGATCGTGCAGATGGCACGCGACGCCGGCGCGCGCAAGGTGTATTTGGCCAGCGCCGCCCCGCCAGTGCGTTATCCCAATGTTTACGGTATCGACATGCCGACCTCCACCGAGCTCGTGGCCCACGGCCGCACGGTCGAAGAGGTACGCCAGATCATTGGCTGCGACGCGCTGATTTACCAAGAGGTGGAGGGCATGAAGCGCGCCATTCTGGCCGCGGCGCCCAAGGACGGTCCGACCTTCGACGGCTTTGACGCATCGTGCTTTGACGGCGTGTACGTGACCGGCGACATCAGCGCCGAGGACATCACCCGACTGAACGCGGGCCGTGTCGGCCAGGAGGAAGGCGCGGACTCCGACACCTCGCGCCTGGCCCTGCCCAACGCCCAGGAAGCCTGATCCCATGGCCACCCAAAAACTTCCCGAAGGCCTGCACCTGGACACGCTCGCGGTACGCACCGCGGTCGACAAGAGCCAGTACGGCGAGAACGCCGAGGCCCTTTTTCTCACCTCCAGCTTCACCCAGCCCGATAGCGAAACGGCGGCCCGCCGCTTCGCGGGCGAAGAAGACGGCTACATCTATTCGCGCTTTACCAACCCCACGGTGGCCAGCATGGAAATGCGCCTGGCGGCCATGGAGGGCACTGAGGCCTGTATCGGTGCGGCCAGCGGCATGGGGGCCATCCTGTTGCTTTGCATGGGCCTCCTGAAGGCCGGCGACCATGTGGTGTGCTCGCGCTCGGTGTTCGGCTCCACCATCAAGCTCATTGGCACCGAGTTCGGCAAGTTCGGCGTGCAAAGCACCTTCGTGTCGCAGACCGACCTGGCCGAATGGAAGGCCGCGATCCGCCCCAATACCAAGCTGCTGTTTGCCGAGACGCCCACCAACCCGCTGACCGAGGTGTGCGACATCCGCGCGCTGGCCGATCTGGCGCACAACGCCGGCGCGCTGCTGGCCGTGGACAACTGCTTTTGCTCGCCCGCGCTCTCGCAGCCCATTGCGCTGGGGGCCGACCTGGTGATCCATTCCGGCACCAAGTACCTTGACGGCCAGGGCCGCGTGATCGCCGGTGCGATTTGCGCGAGCGAAGCCTTGATTCGCGAGAAGCTGATTCCGGTGCAACGCAGTGGTGGCATCACGCTGTCGCCGTTCAACGCCTGGGTGGTGCTCAAGGGCCTGGAGACGCTGGGCATCCGCATGGAGGCGCAATCCAAGCGCGCGCTCGAACTCGCGCGCTGGCTCGAATCGCACCCGGCTGTGGAGCGCGTCTACTACCCCGGTCTGGAAAGCCACCCCCAGCACGCGCTGGCGATGGCGCAGCAATCGGGCATGGGCGGTGCGGTGGTGTCCTTTGATGTGAAGGGTGCGACGCCCGCGCAGGGCCGCACCAACGCCTTCCAGGTGATCGACTCCACGCAGTGGCTGTCCATCACCGCCAACCTGGGCGATGTGAAGACCATCATCACCCAGCCCGCCAGCACCTCGCACGGACGCCTCACCGAGGACCAGCGCCTGGCTGCCGGCATTCGCCAGAACCTGGTGCGCGTGGCCGTGGGCCTGGAGCATCTGGGCGATATCCAGGCCGACCTCGCGCGCGGCCTGGACCGACTGGCCTGATCGACTTTTCGCAGTGACCTCCGTGACCTCTACGACCACCGGCGCGCGCGTGCGCACCCGCTTCGCACCGTCGCCCACCGGCTTCATCCACCTGGGCAATATCCGCTCGGCGCTGTATCCCTGGGCGTTTGCGCGCTCGCAGGGCGGCGACTTCATCCTGCGCATCGAAGACACCGACCTGGAGCGCTCTTCGCAGGCCGCGGTGGACGTGATCATCGAGGGCATGGCCTGGCTGGGCCTCACGCACGACGAAGGCCTGTTCTATCACGTGCTGCTGGTGGACCGCGACCGCGCGGTGCTGACCGAGAAGCAGGCTCAGGTCTTTGTCTACCCCCGCAACATGCGCGTGGCCGAACTGGAC
>JACCDL010984805.1_pt1 | contig 11316 bp, 7 predicted proteins | sample 7441931 | NCBI WGS metagenome assembly JACCDL01 (sample SAMN15323437, study PRJNA562643) | freshwater metagenome | isolation source: river surface water | place: USA:Blue River Watershed | collected 2017-08-16 | reverse complement strand
GTGCCCATGATGATGATGTTGAGGCTTTCTGTGGTATTGCGGGTGAAAGCGACTTCTTCCGGTATTAATCCTTGAAAATCGGCGAATGCAGTTCTAGCCGCTTCGATGGCTTGGGTTTGTGCCGTGCGCATGAAGTGACTGGTTTGCGTATTGATGGCGGTTTCCGCATCGATGTGGTAGCGAAGTGTTCCCTGTGGTTGGTGGCTGAAATACCCATTTTCCAGGTTGATAAAACCCTGTGGTCGGATGAAATTGGAAGCAACCGCGCCCCAGTATTTTTCGTTGTGGGGTGCGTTGGAAATTTCTGCTCCTTGCGGAACATTGTATTCTGAAGGCTTTTTGCCTTTGGGTGGTTTGCTGGAATCTGAGTGTCCGCCCAAGGACTGTGGTATCAAAGCAGTGCCAACCGCTGTGGCTCCCAAAGACTGGATGAAATGTTTACGCTTCACCCCCGAAAGATAAGAAATTCTTGATTAATTGGTTTTGATGTCCTGCAACCGCAATTGCAAATTCGTGCGTCCGTTGTAGGTGTTTTCCTCAATGCAATAGCAAGCATGGAAAATCTGTGCATCGGTAACAGATGGCCAATGTTCTGCCAAGCCAAATCCGATGGAGTCCATTGGACCATTGGGGGTTTGAACTTGCATTTTTAAGTGGCGATCCTTCAATATTTTGGCCGTTTGGTTGGCGCGCAAGTTATTGCTTCGGAATACGGGGATCGAGTTTCCAGGACCAAAGGGCGATAGTTGCTTGAGAATCTTCATCATGCCCGGTGTGATCATCGACGTTTCCATTTCTAGGTCGTATTCCACAACAGGTACTAGGTCGTCTGCGGTAACGGATTCACGCACAATGGCTTCGAATTTATCTGCAAACGCATCGAAATTCTCAACTTTGATACTCAGTCCCGCTGCGTATTTGTGTCCGCCAAATTGCTCCACCAATTCGCCACAGGCTCCGATGGCTTCGTGAATGTCGAAGGTTTTGATGCTGCGGGCACTGCCGGTAAGCATCCCATCATTCAAAGAAAAAACGATGGTGGGTTTGTAGAATTGTTCCACCATGCGGGAGGCGACGATGCCAATGACGCCCTTCGACCAACCTTCGCCTTGCAAGACCATCGAGTATTTGCTCATGAGACGGGGGCTTTTTTGAACCATGTCCACTGCATCGCGGGTGATGTCGGAATCCAATTCTTTGCGCTCGTGGTTTCTTTCAGAAAGCACTTTCGCGTATTTTTTGGCCGTGTTATAGTCTTTTTCGATGAGCACCTTCACCGCGGCTTTGGCATCGGCAATTCTGCCGGCAGCGTTGATGCGAGGGCCAATCCCAAAAATGATATCAGAGATGGTGTATTGTTCTTTTTTCGGACAATCGTCCAACAGGGTTTGAAGGCCGATGCTTGGGTTTTCGTTGAGCTTTTTGAGTCCATAAAACGACAGCACACGGTTTTCGCCACGAATGTCGACCAAATCAGAGGCGATACTCACGGCCACCATGTCGAGATAGTCATAGACCATTTCGGTGGGCATGCCTTGTTTCTCGTTATAGGCTTGAATCAGCTTGAAGCCAATGCCTGCGCCAGAAAGCTCTTTGTAAGGGTAGGTGCAATCGCGACGTTTTGGATTGAGAATGGCGGCCGCTTTGGGCAGGGTATCGCCCGGTAAGTGGTGGTCGCAAATGATCATCTCCAGTCCCAAAGAATTGCCGTAATCGACCAAATCGTTTGAACGAATGCCGCAATCGAGGGTGATTACCAGGGTGAATCCTTTTTCGGCAGCATATTCAAGGCCGGCTCTGCTGATACCGTAACCTTCCTTGTAACGATCGGGGATATAGTATTCGATATTTTGATTGAACGATTTGAAGTATGAGTATACGATACTCACCGCAGTGGTACCATCCACATCGTAATCGCCGTAAACCAAAATGCCCTCTTGGTTTGTAACTGCCGTCTGGATTCTTTTGATCGCAACATCCATGTCCTTCATTTCGAAGGGGTTGTGCAAATCTTCAAGTTTGGGGCGGAAAAATTTCTCGGCTTTTTCGTAGGTGTCGATACCTCGCTGTACCAAGATGGTAGAAATGTATGGATTCACTCGAATGCTCTCGGAGAGTTGCAAGACCTGTTCCTGATTGGGTAGAGGTTTTGCGCGCCAACGATATTCCATAACTTTTGCAAAAATCGGCTTTTTTGCGCAGATAAACAACCCAAACTTCATTCAGAATTGTATATTTGTTTATCATGAAATCATGGATTTTTTTCGTCGTTTCGTTGTGTGCAGCCCAAGCCATCGCGCAACCAACGATTACATCTAGCCAAATGCCGAAGTCGGGCGATACGCTAAGATACTCCAATGCACTACCCACGGAACTGCCATCAAACTATGAAACTGGTGGGGCAAACATGTCCTGGGATTTTAGTGGAATGACCCCGCAAAGACAGCAGTTGTTGAATTATTACAGTGCGACAAAAACGCCGTACTCGTTTTATTTCTTTGGTCAGATCGGACAGAAAACAGCCGATACCATTGGTGCTGGTCCCATTACGCTGACGAACGTTTATTCCTTCTATACCAACAGTAGCAAGGTGTTCAAGGCTGAAGGAATTGGTTATCAATACTCTGGCTTTCCCTTGGCATCGATGTACAAGGACGAAGACGAGATTTATCAGTTCCCGTTGAACTACGGCGATAAGGATACGTCTACTTTTAATTTCAAGTTTAGTATTCCTGGCGATTTGTTTGCCTTGGTGCAAGATGGCACGCGTTACAACGATGCAGATGGTTGGGGGACAATCAAAACGCCTTACAAAGAATACACCAATGTGTTGCGATTGCGCACCTATGTGGATGAGATTGATACGGTGACTTCTCAATTTGGAAAATTTCCGTTGCCCCGCAAAACCCTGTCATACAAGTGGTTGTCGTTGAATGAGCGCATTCCCGTGATGGAGGTTAGTGGTACGGTAAACGCAATTACGGGCACTTTTACGCCCACACAGGTGAGGTATCGGGATGGATTTATTGGTCGATTGGATGTGAAGGATGGCGCTGGTGTAAATCAGAACATGCAAGTGTCGGTATACCCCAATCCTGCAGTGGATTTGTTGCAGGTGGAGGGCGGTTTGCATTCCGATGTTTGGGTGGCTACTGACTTGGCGGGTGCTGAAGTACCGGTGGTATGGATTGCGCCTGGCTTGATGGATGTGCGCGCTTGGAAATCGGGGGTGTATACCCTGACCAATGGTCATGGTGTAGTGAAGGTTTGTAAATTGTAAATAATCAGCAAATAGCGAGCAAAAGGGGGCGGTAAGCCCCCTTTTTTTGTGTATATTCGCTTCAAAATCTAACTAACAATTGTGAAAATAGCCGTCTTAAAAGAGACCCGTGTTGGAGAGAACCGCGTAGCCATTACCCCCCAGGTTGCCAAGAGTTTGATTCAGATGGGCAATGAAGTTTTGATCGAGGCGGGCGCTGGATTGGGCTCGCATTTTTCAGATGATTTGTACAAAGAAGCCGGAGCACAAGTGGTCGACCGCTCCGCGATGAAAGATGCCGCGATGTATGTTCAGATCAACATGCCCGAATCAACCGATGCCAAACTTTTGGCCAAAGGCAGTTTGTGGGTGAGTTTGATGTACCATCGCAGCAATCCGGAATTGATATCAGCCTTCAATGCTGAGGGTTTGTCTGTGTTGAGTTTGGATGCGATACCCCGTATTTCTCGGGCCCAGAGCATGGATGTGTTGAGTTCTCAAGCCAACTTGGCTGGGTACCGCGCGGTGATCGAAGGCGCATATCATTTGGATAAGATTTTCCCCATGTTGATGACAGCTGCGGGAACTGTTACGCCCGCCAAGGTGTTGATTTTTGGTGTGGGTGTGGCTGGTTTGCAAGCCATCGCTACCGCAAAACGATTGGGCTCTGTGGTTGAAGCCACGGATGTGCGTCCCGAAACCAAAGAGCAAGTACAGTCTTTGGGTGGTAAATTTATCGAAGTCAAAGGGGTAGAAGTGGGTTCGGAAGGCGGTTATGCCAAAGAAGCTACGGAAGAATATCGCGCTGCCCAGAGAGAAGCAGTGAACAAGAGTTTGGCTCAGGCCGATTTGGTGATTACCACGGCATTGGTGCCTGGTAGAAAAGCCCCAATTTTGGTGGATGACGAGCAATTGGGCTTAATGAAGTCGGGCTCGGTATTGATCGATATGGCTGCTGAGCAAGGTGGAAACTGTTCCCAAACAGAGGCGGGTAAGGTGAAAGTTGTTGGTGGTGTGAAATTGGTGGGCGCTGTGAATATGCCTTCTGAGTTGAGCGCCAACGCCAGCGAACTATTTGCCAGAAACATCTGGGAATTGTTAAAATTGATTGCTCCCAAGGGTGAGTTAATCTTGGATCGCAACGATGAAATTGTACAAGGCTGTTTGATTTGCTCGAACGGTGAAATTTATCACAACGCATAATTAGAAAACGATGGAAGCATTTTTTCAAGGCATTGCCGATTTGATCGCGCAATACGAACAACAGAATATTTTAAACCTTATCTACTTGGTCGTTCTGATGATCTTTGTAGGTATTGAATTGATTTCGCACGTGCCAAGCGTGTTGCATACGCCTTTGATGAGCGGTGCGAACGCCATCCACGGGGTCGTTTTGATCGGTGCCATCATTGTGATGGGGAACGCATCGCCCGATGATACCTTGTCATTGGTGTTCGGTACATTGGCAGTATTTGTAGGAACCCTGAACGTCATTGGTGGTTTCGTGGTAACCGACCGCATGTTGGAAATGTTTAAGAAGAAGCCGAAAGGAGAAAAAGCATCATGATGCCGTATATGGAAATTGGATACCTCGTAGGCTCTGTGAGCTTCGTGGTAGGATTGAAGATGATGGGACAGCCGGATTCTGCCCGCAAGGGAAATTTGGTGGCTGCCTTTGGTATGGCGATGGCCGTGATTGCTGCGTTGTTCTTCAACTCAAAAGGGTTTCATGTAATCAATAACCTCACATACATCATTGCCGCCATTGTGGCTGGTACGGTGGTGGGAACCCTTATGGCGAAGCGTGTTCAGATGACCGCGATGCCTGAAATGGTGAGTTTGTTTAATGGTATGGGTGGTTTGAGTGCTGCATTGATTTCGATCATTGAATGGCGTCATTTGTTGCACGAGGCAACCGCTCCCGAGGCCATGACCAATGCGCCGGCAGTAGGTCTGGGTATGTATATTCCCGTGATTGCGGGATTGATCATTGGAACAATCTCTTTTGTGGGTTCGATTGTGGCTTGGGGTAAATTGAATGGCAAAATTGGCGATTTTCGTTTCCCATCTCAGCAGATCATCAACGCAGTGGTGTTGGTGGCAATTTTGGGGGTTGCCTATTTGAATTATGGCGAGTTTAATGCAACCCAATCCTCATTGTACTTTTATGTTACCATTGGCTTGGCCATTGTTTATGGGTTGCTGTTTGTATTCCCAATTGGTGGTGCAGACATGCCCGTAGTTATTTCATTGTTGAACTCGTTTACAGGTGTGGCCGCCGCTTGCGGTGGTTTCTTGTACGAGAACAAAGTCATGTTGATGGGTGGTGTGCTTGTTGGATCTGCCGGAACGATCCTCACCGTGGTGATGTGTAAGGCGATGAATCGTTCCCTGATGAACGTGTTGATTGGTATGGCTGGTGGAAATGGGGGAGGAAGCAGTACGAGTGCTTCCGGTGGTTCTGTGCGTGAAGTTCAGGGTACCGACGTTGCCATCATGATGAAATATGCATCGAAGGTGATCATTGTCCCCGGTTATGGTTTGGCGGTAGCGCAGGCCCAACACGTGTGCCATGAACTGGAGAATTTGTTGGAAGCCGAAGGTGTTGAAGTGAAATATGCCATTCATCCGGTAGCGGGACGTATGCCAGGTCACATGAACGTTTTATTGGCTGAATCCAATGTGGAATACGATAAATTGATTGAAATGGAGCATATTAACCCAGAATTTGCAACCACCGATGTGGTTTTGGTTGTGGGTGCAAATGACGTGGTGAATCCTGCCGCTAAAACGGATCCTACTAGTCCCATTTATGGAATGCCCATTTTGGATGTAGACCAGGCCAAGCAAATCATCGTGTTGAAGCGAAGCATGAAAGCCGGATACGCGGGCATCGAAAACGAGTTGTTCTTCCATCCCAAGTGTGGAATGTTGTTCGGTGATGCCAAAGCGAGCTTACAAAAATTGGTCAATGAAGTGAAGGCTCTGTAATAAGCCCACACGCCATTTACCCCACTTATCATTTGCAAAATGCATATCCCTAAGAGAATTATCCCATTATTGGCTGGTTTGGCTGTTGTTTCATCGGCCAATGCCCAAAACAAATATCACATCGCTGAAATTAAAACCAACGCCTCAGGAAAGGCGGGGGTGAATCCACGTTTCTTGAACCGGGAGCGGGATGATTTGGCGGAAGGACAGGGTTGGAAAGCCCTGGCTTGGGATACGGCAACCAATGGATACACATTGGAAGAGGCTTTGCCTTTTGCCTTTTCTTTCAATGGTGCGGGTAATGTGAAGTTGGATGGGAAATTCCGGGCGACAAAAAACGGGACCATTACGTTCAATGACTTTAAGGCGAGTGGCACAGCGTTGCCTGCTGCTAATTTTGTTATCAATAGTTTGCCAGATCCCCGTGTTGCCAACAATTCTGTGATTGTGGGCGGTATTATCGCAAGCGGTACCAACGACCGTGTTGTGGTGAAAACTTTTGGTAATGCGCCGCACAGACAGTTTTGGGTCAAGTTTCAATCGTATACCCTGGGCACAGATACAGCCAACAAATATGGGAGCTATTCTTACAATGCAATTGTGTTGGAAGAGGGGAGCAATGCCATCCATGTTGTTCGCATGGGTTGGGGTTCTGAACATGCATGGTACGCCAACAATCTGCCAATCAAGAACGAACAAACCAATGGAATACAATTGGGGCCATTTGAATCCTATCCGCTGGCTGGCGTGAGTTCTTTGCTCGATGTTGTAGCAAAACAAGGCAAGGATTTTTCAGACAACTCTTTCGTGTCTTTTTATACCGGTACTGAGAAGTTGAACGATGCTTCTTTTTCAACAGGGTATACCAATAAACCTGCTGGAACTGCCTATGTAAAAAGTGGTAACCAAGTGCCCTTGGAAATCACGGGTGTTTTTACCATGCATGGAAGCACACAAAATACCGATTACAATTTAAATACACAGGTGAACAATGAAGCGGTGGTAACCACCCCTCTGTCCTTTGTGAACTTTACGGATTATCGCAGTGCCCAAATATCCCACACGATTTTTCGCGATATGCAACCGGCCGACCGAGCGAGAGTGAGAGCATGGATATCCCCGAATGGTGGCGGTACCGATGACCGGGTTTCAAATGATACATTGCCTTTGGTGTTTGATTTCGTGGCCCAACAGGGTGGTGGAAATGCCGTGAGCAAAGCATTGGTGGAATCTTACACTGCAACTTGGTGTAGTCAATGTCCTGCCGTGAATGTGGCCTTGGATTCCTTGGAAACACAATTGGGTGGCGCAGCAAATTTTATATCCCACCACATCAACGACAACATGGACAACAAATTGGCGCCATTGGAGATTGATTCCATGCCGTTGGTGGTGGTGAATCGTCAACAACTGCTTGGGAATGCTTCAGAAATAAAAAAAGCCGTTGAGACGGCAGTGGCTGCGGCTTCGAAAGGCGTTGAGTTGAAATTTACAAATTTGGTATACAACCCCACTACAAGGAAAGTAACCGGAACCATTGAAATGACCGCACAAGACGCGTGGGTAAAATCAGGTTTGCGTTTCGGTGTGATGTTGCGTGAACAAGGGGTTCGTGGATTGGGCGCAGGATGGGATCAAAAAGTTGATTTCGCGCTGACCAAAGACAGTCAGAGTATTTTCTTTGGCAAGAACAAGACCTTGGTAGGATACCACCACAACCGGGTGATATGGTCAGTTGATGGGGGCAAACATGGAGCAACCATACCATCGGCCGTTGATGTGATGAAATCGGGTGATAAATATGCGTACGCATTTACCCTCACTATCCCAGATACAATGTTGTCGTTGGGAATGCCCAATGCCGCCGATTTTGGTCCTACAGGCGCCATTTACTCCCGCTTTAAGCCCGCTGATTTGTCGGTTGTTGGATATGTGGCCAGTGATTTTGGTGCGGGTATCAATGAAGAAATCTATTTGGACAAATATGAGGCGAACATTTTGACATCGGTTTCTCAGCCATTGTGGGATATGAAGAATGGCATTGCTCAATTGAATGAGAAACAGGCCTTGAACTTATATCCAAATCCAGCGAATGGTTGGGTTTCTTTGGGTATCGATGGGAAAATAACCGAGGTGTTGGTTTTTGATGTTTCGGGTAGAATGGTTCAGGGATTGTCTCTGAATGAAAATCGTTTGGATTTACACGGTGTGCAACCGGGATTGTATTTTATTCGTGTAAAGACCCAGAAGGGCAGTGGTACTGCCCGTTTGTTGGTGGATTAATCTCTCTGCGTCTATTTATTTTGGTTTTGGGGATTAGCAATCCCTGTGTATGATTATGCTTTTTTTGCTTTTGCACGGGATATCGGATCTCCGGTGGTAACTCCTTGAGAATTTGGCCACGTACCTGCAGGTCGTGTTAGAATTCCTCATTAAATGGGTTTGTATTGGCGAATTCTAAGTCCGATTAATATTGGCATCTACGTTTTTGTCTGTGCAATCTCGTAAATCAGCACGAGAGATTATTCCAGTATACTAATCGTTCAGATGTTGGGACGAATTCATTGTTACGGAAGGTGGAACAAAAAGAAGGGCCAGCGCTTTCGCGCTGGCCCTAAACCAAAAACCATATACTGTGAAAATATGGATCTTATTTCTGTACGGTGATCTTCTTGGTTACTTGCTTGTCACCTGACAATACTTGTACCAAGTATACACCGTTGCTTAATCCGTCGGTATTCACGACGGTTACACCTTCGTTGGCTACATTGTTACTGCTTATCAATTTGCCTTCGATGCTCATCACATTGATGGTGATGTTTGCACCGAAAGTTTCAGTTGTAGCAACTTTGATGTCGCCCGATGTTGGGTTGGGGTAAACTGCTACACCTACAGATTGCAAATCTTTCACCGCGGCACGGTTCATTACAATCTTTTTGGTTTTGGAGCATTCGCAACCGGTCTGACGTACAACTGCTTTCATGGTAACGGTGTACTCACCATCACTCTGCAAGTCGTAGTTTACGGCAGCATTTACATCTTTGGACTTCAAGGTTCCACCGCCGGCGAATACCCAAGTGTAGTCTACGTTGTTTTGTCCACCAGCAACCCCTGTAGAATTTACAGGTTCAACCTTTACACCATGGAAGCTAAATCCATAGTCAGGAGTGGCTTGGAAGTCGCATGTGCGGGGAGATTCGTTGATCGTAACACGCTGGGTAATAGAATCTGCACAACCACCGGCGATGTAAGCGTACAATGTTACGTTGTAGCTGGTGGTCTGGATGATGTTGTACAACTTGGAAGGATCGCTGTTGTTTGAGTAGGTGTTATCACCGAAATCCCAATTGTAGCTGATCTCACCTTGAGGCCATGAAGTGTTATTCACGAATACAACTTGATCCCCTGCGCATACATCTGAAGCACTGAAGTTTGCTTTGGGCTGGGTAGCAACAGTCAAGTTCTTGGTAGTTACATCAGAGCATCCATTGTCCAATGTTACCAAGAGTGTAACTGTCTTGGGTCCCAAGTTGGTCCAGTTCTTCGAGGGAGATTTGGTCTTGCTGGTTGTGCCATCGCCGAAGTTCCATGTGTAGTTTGCGACTGCACCGGCTACATCTGCAGTGGTGTTGGTGAATTCAGTTGGTGTCAAAGAACAAGCAGCTGTGTTTGTGAAGCCTGCCTTGGGCGATTCACGAACCTCAATCACTTTTACCATAGAGTCTTTACATCCGAATTCAGACAAAGCCACCAATTTTACGTTTTTCTTTCCAGGTTTAGAGAAACTGTAAGTGGGTTCTTCATCGGTGCTTACGCTACCGTTATCGTCAAAATTCCAGAAACTACCCACAAGGCCACTGCCGATGGTGGTTTGGTTGGTGAATGCATACACATCGTTGTCGCACACACCGCTTTTCTGGGTGAATTTAGCTACTGGCTTTTCAAACTGATACACCTTTTGGGTCAGTTTGGCCACACAACCATTCAAGTCCGCACTCAAGGTTACATTGTACGTACCGGCTTTGTTGTATTTGTATTTCGCATCGGTGGTCGTTGCAGTTGCACCATTGCCGAAATCCCAAGCCATTTTTGCGGTCAAAGGATTGGTTTTGTTTGTGAAGATCAAATCTTGACCCAAACATGCGTTGGCTTTATCAAAGGCAACAGTTGGGATTGCATTTACCTCAATTTCATATGTTTTGGTGAATACGAAACCGTAGGGGAGGGTTTTTCCGGTCAATGTTACTTTGAATTTGCCTGAACTTGGGAATTGGAATACTGGCTCGGGCGCATTCGATGTATCGGCAGCGTTTCCTGTTCCAAAGTTCCAGAAGAACTCCATCGCACCAGAACGAACGCTTGAAGTGTTGGTGAACAAGACTTCATCACCGTTACAGATTTTTGCAGGGTAGGTGAAGTCAGGTGTAATAGAAGGGTAAATGAGAACACGACGACGGATGAAGGTATCACAGCCATTGTTGTTGTCGGTTACCTTTAACACAACACTGATCAAACTGTCTTCCAATCCAGCATCAGCTGTTTTGAATTGTACTTCCAAATTGGTAGATCCGCTCGGAGGTGTCAATGTGGCACCGGAAACAGCGCGACCTGAAGCGGTGTATGCTTGAACAGTGGCATACCAATCGCTTGGAGAAGAAGTTCCATAAGTACTGTTGCTGTACACACGGGGTGCGCGAACATCGTAAATCACGGGCTGATTGATCACGGTGATGTCGTTTGGTTTGCCACGCTGATAAATTGCGGTGTTTGGCGTGGTGGTCTTCGTAGAGAATTCGTAGAATCCACCACCGGGTGCTGGTTTTACCAAAGTGTTGAATGTGAATGAGTCGTTTCTTGTGTTGTCATCTGGGATATCCAAATAAATCTTCACAGAGGTCTGACCAGCTACTTCCAATACTACAGGCGTTTTGAACTTGTATTGGAGTGAATCACCGGGTAAAATACGCTGGGTAACCAATTCTCGGGTTGCCTTGCCGTTGATACTGAAAGCAACGAAGAAGTTGTAAATGGTATCAACAAAAGTATTTTTAATGGTAATGTCGGCC
>JACCDL011414440.1_pt1 | contig 11320 bp, 10 predicted proteins | sample 7441931 | NCBI WGS metagenome assembly JACCDL01 (sample SAMN15323437, study PRJNA562643) | freshwater metagenome | isolation source: river surface water | place: USA:Blue River Watershed | collected 2017-08-16 | reverse complement strand
ATACCGCTCATCGTTTAATACGAAATTGCGATCATCTCGCCATGTTGAAAACAATCCCTTTTCGAAACCAGTTCGCTCAACACGCTTCAACCATTCGGCTGGAATGATCTGGTCGGTGTCTACGTCGGAGCGCTTCAACGGAACGCCGCGACCCGAAATGATGCTGACAGCTTTCATGCCAAGTCTCCTGGAGTAGCGAAGTGGCCGGCAATGGCAGTTGCTGCAGCAACTTCTGGTGAAACGAGATGGGTGCGACCGCCACGGCCTTGTCGGCCTTCAAAGTTGCGGTTACTCGTGCTGGCTGCACGTTCACCCGGAGCAAGCTTGTCTGGGTTCATTGCCAAACACATTGAGCAACCTGGTTCGCGCCAATCCATGCCAGCAGCAACGAAAATTTTGTCTAAGCCTTCAGCTTCTGCTTGCTTCTTCACTTGATGACTACCTGGAACCACCATGGCTCGCTTGACCGAAACCTTGCGACCCTTCACCACGCCGGCTGCTGCGCGCAAGTCTTCGATACGACTATTTGTGCATGAACCAATGAACACCGTGTCTACAGCAATGTCGCGTATTGCGGTGCCTGCAGTAAGGCCCATGTATTCAAGTGCACGTTCAACAGTGTTGCGTGCAGTTGCATCGTGGTAATCGGCAGGGTTTGGAATTTTTCCATCGATTCCAATTCCTTGTGCTGGGTTTGTTCCCCAAGTAACAAATGGCGTGAGTGTTGAAGCATCAATCACCACTTCGGTGTCCCATTGTGCGCCTTCGTCGGTGCACAGCGTGCGCCAATCGGCAACTGCAGCATCCCACTCGGCACCAGTTGGTGCGTGTTCGCGACCCTTTAAGTATTCGAAGGTGACATCATCTGGTGCAACAAGACCAGCGCGCGCGCCAGCTTCAATCGACATGTTGCAAATGGTCATGCGACCTTCCATCGACATTGCACGAATTGCAGAACCGCGATATTCGATGACATGTCCAATGCCACCACCGGTTCCGATTTTTGCAATGACAGCCAGAATGATGTCTTTTGCGGTTACACCCGGTGCAAGTTTTCCGTCAACAGTGACACTCATCCACTTCGGACGTACTTGGGGAAGTGTTTGGGTTGCAAGCACGTGTTCTACTTCGCTGGTGCCGATGCCGAAAGCAAGTGCACCAAATGCACCATGTGTTGCAGTGTGGCTGTCGCCGCAAACAATGGTCATGCCTGGCAACGTGCGACCTTGCTCTGGTCCAATGACGTGAACAATGCCTTGTTTGGCGTGACCCATTGGATACAACGTGACACCGAATTCTTTTGCATTCGCTCGCAACACTTCAATTTGCTTTGACGAGATTTCATCTGCAATTGGAAGGTGAATATTTTCGGTAGGAACGTTGTGATCTTCGGTTGCCACAGTGAGGTCAGGGCGTCGCACGGTGCGACCATTAATACGAAGACCATCAAAAGCCTGTGGACTGGTTACTTCGTGCACCAGATGCAGGTCGATGTAGAGAAGATCGGGTTCGCCGGGCGCGCTCTGCACCACATGGCGGTCCCAGACTTTTTGCGGAAGTGTGAGGGGCTTGCCGTTCGAATTGGCCATGGTTATATTCTGCCGTGAATTGGCTGAAATGGCTCACAAGTGCGTCCGTAAACAGGCCTTAGAACACACATCGGGGCATGACACAACACAGCATTAGTCCAGTCACACTTGCCACTTGCGTTGAAGACAGTCTGCATCTGTCACTCGACGGGTTTGATCTCTCGCGAGCGCGACTGTATGGAATCAGCATTGTTGATGAGCAGGCAGTAGCTCGAAATGAAAACGGCGCACTACGAATCACGTTTCTCGCAGAACACGGAGACGTGTATGAACTGCTTGAAGCCCAAACCAGTGCAATCGTGCGCATGTTTGATGCCGCTGTTGTACTGACTTGCGGGTGGGCAGCACCAATCCGTGGTGATGAAGAAAACGACGATGAATCAGCAACCCCACCGAGTCAACATCCAGAGCGCAGGCGAGTTCGCCTGGTCGTCGTCGTGAGCGATGCGGGGGTTGGGTCAGTATTGAGGTTTGCAGACACCCCACATGATGTCGTGACCGATGCAGGTGCCGCTCGCGGAAGTTTGGCCGATGCCGTGACCAACATGTGGTTCGATTGCCCTGTCAATGTTGCTCAATCTTCAACAGATTCGGCATTGCTTGAGTAGCCGATAACTTGAGTATGTGAGTTCAAGCGTCGCAAACAGCGTTGACTACGGCCCTAATTCTGCATGGGCGCAAGAAGTGCGCGCACTTGCCAAAGAGCGCGATGCAGTCATTCTTGCTCACAACTATCAGGTGCCAGAGATTCAGGAAATCGCACATCATGTTGGTGACTCACTTGCTTTGTCGCGTATTGCTGCTCAAGTAGATGCAAGCACCATCATTTTTTGTGGCGTGCACTTCATGGCCGAGACAGCAAAGATTCTGAGCTACGACAAGACGGTCATCATTCCTGATGCAGCAGCCGGGTGCTCTCTTGCAGACACAATTAATGCCGAGCAGTTGCGTGCATGGAAAGCCGAGCACCCTGGTGCTGCGGTAGTGAGTTACGTAAATACCACCGCAGCTGTAAAAGCAGAAACCGACATCTGCTGCACTTCATCAAACGCAGTTGAAGTGGTGCAATCAATTCCTGCTGACCAAGAAATTTTGTTCTGCCCAGATCAATTTCTTGGTGCACATGCGCAACGTGCAACTGGTCGGACCAATATGCACATCTGGATGGGCGAATGCCACGTGCATGCTGGAATTAACGGACAAGATTTGAAAAATATGGTTGCTGCCGAGCCAGAGGCAGAACTGTTTATTCACCCAGAATGCGGCTGTGCAACATCAGCAATGTATTTGGCATCTAGTGGAGCAGTACCTGCAGAACGCACACACATACTTTCCACTTCGGGAATGATTACTGCTGCGCAAAATACTCATGCAAAAAAGGTGCTTGTAGCAACAGAAACTGGAATGCTGCACCAATTGCGCAAAGCAAATCCGCTCGTGATCTTTGAGCCAGTAAACAGAGCGGCTGTGTGTAAGTACATGAAAATGATTACGCCAGAAAAACTGCTGCGCTCATTGCGTGAAGGAACTGATGTGGTTGATGTACCACGTGACATTGCCGACAAAGCTCGTGCATCTGTAGAGCGCATGATTGCTATCGGCACACCATCGCGCACGAAGGAATAGTCACAGTGCCGACTGGTTCGCGCGTTCAACAGTTACTGGTGAATCTGCCTACACAATTAGCCGCCCCAGAAGTTTCATGGACGCGCGAAGTAGATGTAGTGGTGCTTGGCTCTGGTGCAGCTGGATTGGCTGCGGCATTGGCCGCACGCCCAGTTCGTGATGTATTGATCATTACGAAAGACACCCTTGATGCAGGTAGCACAGCGTGGGCTCAGGGTGGACTTGCTGCAGTGCTTGACCCCGCTGACACGTTTGGTGAACACGTGCGCGACACACTGCTTGCAGGTGCAGGTTTGTGTGATGAGGCAGCGGTGACCTCACTGGTGCGTGATGCTCCAACTGCAATTCAATACTTAGAGCGTTTAGGAGCCGCTTTCGACCCAGGTAGCGATGGGTTACGTGCTCTCACTCGCGAAGGTGGGCACTCTCACTCGCGTATTGTGCACGCTGGCGGTGACCAATCGGGTGCCGAAGTGCAACGCACTCTTGACATGAATGCCATCAATGCCGGTGTTGAAGTGATGGATCACGCATTTGCACTCGACTTAGTGTTTGGCAAATCATCGGGTGGGCGTAGGCGCATTGCAGGCGTACGCATTGCAAAGCTGGATGCAGATGGAAATGTTGAAAGTGTTGGGTTAGTGAAAGCTCCGGCTGTTGTAATTGCAACTGGCGGATATGGCCAGGTATTTGCCAGCACGTCAAACCCTCCCGCAGTTACAGGTGACGGTCACGCGCTCGCATTGCGTGCGGGATTAACTCTTCGCGATGTGGAGTTCGTGCAGTTTCATCCAACTGTGTTGTGGCATTCGGCGAGTTCAACTCAACAACAAATGTTGATCAGCGAAGCAGTTCGAGGTGAGGGCGCAATTTTGTATGACGCCGCGGGTGAGCGAATCATGAAGGGCGTGCATCCACAAGAAGATTTGGCGCCACGAGATGTGGTTGCATCTGCGATCAGTGCGCGTATGGCACAAGCACCTGCTGGTGTTGATGATCACGTGTACCTAGATGCGACTGCAATCGAAAACTTTGAAGAACGTTTTCCTTTTATTACCAAAGCTTGTCGCGCTGCCGGGATTGACCCGTTGACGCAGAGAATTCCTGTAGCTCCTGCAGCTCACTACACCTGCGGGGGAATTGATTCGAACCTTGATGGTCTCACCGAGGTTGATGGTTTGTATGCGGTTGGCGAAGTGGCGTACACAGGTGTGCACGGTGCTAACCGTTTGGCTTCAAATTCGCTCACAGAAAGTTTGGTAGTGGGTACACGCGTGGGTAGAAATCTCGCATGGAAGATTCCTGAACGAGTTGAGCCAGAAGAAAGCTCAGCGTCTGCTGTTATTGGACTACTTGATGATTCGCTGCGAACGCATGTGCGAACCACGATGAGCAAGCATGTAGGAGTGTTGCGCACTCCGGCTGGCATGCAGTCAGCGCTCGATGCGCTTTCCGTTGCAGCAGAAAAAGTAGATGTGAACGCGGCTGCAACAAGACGCAATTTTGAGGCGACGAATATTTTGACAGTTGCGACAGCGGTAACTGCTAGTGCATTGGCCCGTACAGAAAGTCGCGGCTGCCATCGTCGCACCGATGCCACTGAGCAGCGCGATGTGTGGGTGCGACATCTTGAAGTTTCATTGCACGAAAATTCATTGTCAATTAGTGGAATGCCCACTGAGGCATGGGAATAGACATGTTGCATCACAAACTTTCAGATCAATCAGCAGAAAACATTTTGGCTGCAGGGCTAGTTGTTGACGATGTTCGTCGATTGATTTCGGTTGCGCTTGATGAAGATTTGCACAATGGTCCAGACGTCACCACGAATTCAACGGTTCCAGCACATCAACGCAGTGCAGGAGTGTTTGCATCGCGTCAAACCGGTTGCATCGCTGGGCTTGCAGTTGCTGGTGCGGTATTTGACATGGTGTGTGGCGCCGAGCAAGTGAAGTTTGTGCAACTTGTTGCAGACGGTGCGCGGGTGCAACCTGGCGCACGTGTGGCAACAGTGGAGGGTCCGACACGAGGGTTGCTAACAGCAGAACGCACCGCACTTAATTTGCTGGGGCATCTGTCGGGTGTTGCAACAGCAACGAGCCAATGGGCAGATGCCATTGCGTCAACAGGTGCAAAAGTGCGAGACACTCGCAAAACCACTCCGGGCATGCGCGCACTTGAAAAGTATGCAGTGCGCTGTGGTGGTGGAGTAAATCACCGAATGTCTCTATCTGATGCTGCTCTTGTGAAAGACAATCACATTGTTGCTGCAGGCGGTGTGGCACAAGCGTTTGCCGCAGTGCGCGCCGCTGCACCAAACATCGTGCTCGAAATTGAAGTTGACACACTTGACCAATTGAAAATAGCCCTTGGCGCGGGCGCAGATTTAGTGCTGCTTGACAACATGGCACCTGGCGTTCTTCGTGAAGCAGTGGCAATTGCTAAACAGCATTTCGCTTCTACCGGTAGGGCTGTTGTGCTTGAAGCGAGTGGTGGATTGACCTTAGAAAATGCCGAAAGCGTTGCGGCAACGGGAGTGAATTACATCTCGGTTGGGGCGCTCACTCACTCTGCAAAAGTGCTTGACATTGGTCTTGATCTAGAAACAATCGTTGTTTAGTTCTTAATTGCGCGCTGGTACACGCTGGTGCACGCTGCAACAAGTTTGGGCACATAGGTGCGTTGCTCGGCGTAAATCGCATTGTGTCCACCATCAACAAGGTGAACATCAACGTCTTTCAGTAGTTCAAGAAGTCGTTGCTGGCGCTCGGGTGGAATCACTTGATCTTGAGTGGTGATCACCACCGATGTTGGAACATCTACTGAAGGAAGCCACTTCAACGAATTAAAACTGCCAATTTCTTTTCCTGCTTCAAGTATTTGACGCCAGTCATGGCCAGACATTTCATCGAGAGCCCATTGATCAAGTCCTTCGGACTTGCGTTGCAGGTACACCTGCTCGGTTATCCAGTCCACAGTCTGCGTTGGTGTGAATCGTGCAATTGCGGCCAAGCCAGTGAGTCCAAGAAAACCAAGTCGCTCTTCACGTGACTTAGCGAAAATTGGTGCGGTGCTGCACAGCACAAGACCGTTTACGCGATGCTCATGTCGTTTCCAAATGAGTTGAGCAATGGTGCCGCCCATGGAATATCCAACAGGAATGAATGTGTTGATGCCGAGTGTGTCTGCCAAGGCGACAGCGTCGTCAGCACAGTCTTCTAGTCGAAATGAAGAGCGTGATCTAATGCCTTGGCCATGACCACGATGATCAAGTGCAACAACGTTGAAGTGTTTTCCAAGTTCATCAAAACACGTAAACCAATTGAGGTCTGCAGTTGCTGTCCAGCCGTGCAGCAAAATCAACGTCGGTGCACCGGCGGGTCCTTGTACTTCACGGATGAATGTTTGACCGCGCTCTGGAATGTCGATCAATCGACCTGGAGGAAGGGCCATGTTCCCCGAATTATTTCTGGGCTTTAGTAGACAACACTTTTACTTTGAGTTTCGCATTCGGTGCTTCGTAGGTGACCATGTCGCCTTCTTTTGCACCAAGCAGTGCGGCACCAAGCGGTGAAGAAGGGCTCATCACGCTCACGTTGTCGTCTTCTGGCTTTTCTTCAACGTGGCCAATGAGATATGACTCGGCATCTGAGTCGGAGTCTCCCTCGTACACAATGGCCACGATTGAACCAAGGCCAACCACACCATCTGCTGGAGGAGTGACCACTTCGGCATCTTCAAGAATGGATTCGATCTGGCGGATTCGGCCCTCCATGTGGCCCTGTTCGTCTTTGGCAGCGTGATAATCGCCGTTTTCCTTCAGGTCGCCAAGCTCGCGGGCTCGCTCAATTTTGTAGGCAACATCAATGCGTCCGCGCGTGGTCAGGTCGTCAAATTCGGCCTTGAGGCGGTTATAGGCGGACTGTGAGAGTTGGTGCTTTGCCATACGCCTAAAGGCTATCTGCGCCAAATCCACCCTACGATGGGGCATCACTATGTCGGCAAAAACAACATCAGCACATCGCGTTGCAGTAATCGGCGGCGACGGAATCGGACCAGAAGTCACCACTGAAGCACTCAAGGTTGTGCAGGCCGCAGGAATCAATGTGGAAACCACAAGTTTTGACCTTGGAGGTGCTCGTTACTTGCGTGACGGCGAAGTGTTGTCAGATGCAACACTTAGTGAGCTTCGCAAATTTGACGCGATCTTGTTGGGCGCAGTTGGTACACCAGAGGTACCACCTGGAGTGATTGAACGCGGACTGTTGTTGAAGATGCGGTTTGATCTTGACCTGTACATCAATCAACGCCCGTTTGCTGGAGTTGCACCAGGCCACACTCAGCCGCACGATTTTGTGGTGATTCGCGAAAACACCGAAGGTCCATATGTTGGCGAGGGTGGAGTGTTGCGCAAGGGAACTCCATTTGAAGTTGCAACGCAAGGAAGTGTGAACACGGCGCACGGAGTGGAGCGTTGCGTTCGATATGCATTTGAATTAGCAGCGCAACGCGAGCGCAAGCATCTCACACTTGTACACAAAACAAACGTGCTGACGTTTGCAGGAGACTTGTGGCAGCGCACCTTCAACAAAGTTGCACAAGAGTTTCCACAAGTTGGCACCGCGTACAACCACGTTGATGCAGCATGCATTTATTTTGTGCAAGACCCACAGCGTTACGACGTAATTGTTACCGACAACTTGTTCGGCGATATTTTGACCGACCTTGGTGGTGCAGTGAGTGGTGGAATTGGTGTTGCTTCTTCTGCAAACCTCAATCCAAAACGAACTGGCCCTTCGATGTTTGAACCAGTGCATGGCTCAGCGCCAGACATCGTGGGTACCGGTAAAGCAAACCCAGTAGCGGCAATCTTGTCTGCAGCACACATGCTGGAATTCCTTGGCGAAACTGCAGGTGCGGCGAAATTACGCTCAGCCTGTGTAAATCCAAGCGCTGGAACAACATCGCAAGTTGGCGACGAAATTGCAGCCCGAGTTGCCGGCAAGTAACGCTAAGTTTTAACAACATTTTTCATTAAGGGGACGACATGCCAATTACGACGACACCAAAGATTTGGATGAACGGCAAGCTTGTTGATTGGGACAAGGCACAAGTACATGTGCTCACACACACATTGCACTATGGCACTGGAGTATTCGAAGGTATTCGCGCATACGAAACCGACAAGGGCCCAGCAATTTTCCGCCTTACTGAGCACATGCAACGCTTCATTAACTCGGCAAAGATTTTGCAAATGCCAATGCCGTACACCCTTGAAGAACTCGTTCAAGGTGTGAAAGACACGGTTGCATCAACTGGATTGCCTGCTTGTTACATTCGCCCAATCGCGTATTACGGATACGGCGAAATGGGTCTGAACACCACGCCATGCAAAACCGATGTTGCAATCGCGTGTTGGCCATGGGGCGCTTACTTAGGCGATGACGCTGTAGAAAAAGGTGTGCGCATGAAGATTTCTTCATGGACTCGCCATGATCACAACACCATGCCTCCTGCTGCAAAGACAGTTGGCAACTACGTGAACTCATCACTTGCCAAAGTTGAAGCATTGAAGGCTGGCTATGACGAAGCCATCATGCTTGCACCGAATGGTTTGGTTGCAGAATGCACGGGAGAAAACCTGTTTGTGGTTCGAAATGGAATCATTTTGACTCCTCCTACGTCTGCTGGAGCCCTCGAAGGAATCACGCAAAACAGCGTCACACGAATTGCTCGCGATCTTGGTCACGAAGTACGGGTAGACAACATTGCTCGCAGCGACTTGTACATTGCCGAAGAAATTTTTGCGTGCGGAACTGCAGCAGAAGTTGGCTCGGTGAATTCGGTGGATGACCGTCCAGTTCCATGTCCTGGCCCGATTACCCGTGCTGTGGCTGCGACTTATGCCAAGGCCGTGCGTGGACAAGACCCGCGCTATTCAAGCTGGCTTGAATACACGAAATAACAGGGCTCGTATTACACAGAGGTGACTTGGAAGGGGTTTCCCCCAAGTTCATCCACAGCCGTTTCCACAAGCGGAGCATCGTCTGCAGGACTTTATCCACAGGTATCCCCACAGGATTTTTGAGCAGGGGTTGGCGAACGCCATTTCATGCGTCAGACTGAAACCGTGAACCAGTTCGGAGCATCCTCAACCAGCATTGCGATCATCATTATTCGATAGGCGTGCGTCACCCGACGTACGCCCAAGCCGCCCACACGGGCGGCTTTTTTAATCCCCAAAATTCGACAGAAGAGAAGAGCATCAGATGACACAGAAACAACTCGTAGAAGTTTTCGACACCACATTGCGTGACGGCATGCAGGTGGAAGGTGTTTCCGCAAGTGTTGAAGACAAACTTCGCATTGCTGAGCAATTGGACTTTTTGGGAGTGCACTTCATTGAAGGTGGATGGCCTGGTGCCAATCCCAAAGACATTGAATTCTTTGCACGCGCAAAAAAAGAATTGACGCTCACGACTTCTGAACTTGTTGCCTTTGGTTCAACACGACGTCCTCTCGGCAAGGTTGACGATGACGCCACATTGCGAAATTTGATTGAAGCTCAAACCTCTGCAGTGTGCATCGTTGCCAAGGCATGGGACTATCACGTGGAACATGCATTGCAAACCACTCTCGATGAAGGCATCGCCATGGTGTCTGATTCGGTGAAGTACCTCAGCGGAAATAACCGACGAGTACTTGTAGACATGGAACATTTCTTTGATGGCTTCAAGTCAAACCCAGAGTTTTCACTACGCGTTCTTGAAGCGGCAATTATCGGGGGAGCAACTCACTTGGTGTTGTGCGATACCAACGGCGGATCTCTGCCATCAGATGTGCTGCACATTGTTGGTGAAGTAAAGAAGCACATTGGTGATGATGCAACAATCGGCATTCACTGTCATGATGACACCGGTTGCGCGGTTGCAAACTCGCTTGCCGCAGTGCAAAGCGGTGCTCGTCACGTGCAAGGAACGCTGAATGGGTTGGGCGAGCGAACAGGAAATACGAATCTCACGACAGTCATTCCAAACTTGCAATTGAAGATGGGATTTGATTGCTTGCCAGAGGGTCGACTTGAGCGACTCACCACCGTAAGTAACTACGTTGCCGAAGTGTTGAATCGCCCATTGAATCCTCAGGCTCCATATGTAGGTTCATCGGCATTTGCACATAAAGCTGGCTTACACGTTTCGGCGATCTCGCGCGCAAAAGATGCATATGAACACATTGCACCAGAGCTTGTTGGAAACGGCACTCGCTTTTTGGTGAGTGAAATGGCTGGTCGCGCAACTATTGCAATGAAGGCTGAAGAACTCGGTTTGAAAATGGATGGTCCAGCAGTGAATCAAGTGATTGATGACCTGAAGCGTTTGGAGCACGAGGGCTACCACTTTGAGGCTGCCGATGCATCACTTGAATTGCTGATGCGTCGTGCGACTGGATGGGAACAAAAGTTTTTCAATGTCGAATCCATGCGAGTGATCACCGATGAATCTCCAGGTGGATCATTTACTACCGAAGCCACTGTGAAGGTATGGGTGGGTGAACATCGCGAAGTGTGCACGGCGGAAGGAAATGGTCCGGTAAATGCCATTGACACTGCGCTGCGCTCTGCATTGTTGAATCAATTTCCGCAGTTGTCGCGTGTGCATCTCACCGACTACAAAGTTCGCATCTTGGACTCAGGGTCGGCAACAGGTGCAGTAACGCGCGTTCTATTGGATGCTTCAGATGGTGAGCGAAATTGGACCACCATCGGTGTTTCGTCAAACATTATTGAGGCTTCGTGGCGAGCACTCGAAGAGTCACTCATCTACGGACTACTGCATTCCAAGTAGGCTCGCAGTGGTATGGCTGCTCCAAAATTTGCTCCAGTAAACGCGACAGATACTGCTCGCGCATACGAATCTCCCCAACACGTTCCTGCACGGTGGACACCAGGTCGCCCAGGTGAAATTGACGGTAAGCAGCCACGTGGTGCGAGTCTGGGCTTTCAAGGTCCAGATCAGGGGTACATACTCACGCTTGCGCGAGTTGCGCGACCAAAGATCAAGGTTCAAGCTGGCGAGTCGGTTGACGATGCGATCCGTGGTTCAATT
>JACCDL011037609.1_pt1 | contig 11322 bp, 12 predicted proteins | sample 7441931 | NCBI WGS metagenome assembly JACCDL01 (sample SAMN15323437, study PRJNA562643) | freshwater metagenome | isolation source: river surface water | place: USA:Blue River Watershed | collected 2017-08-16 | reverse complement strand
GGTTGATGGCCAAGAGGCCTCGGTTGCTACCCGCCAGCGGGAAAAATTCCATACCATCGTGGTGCATGCCCATCTGCACGGCTTGGTCGGCTGCCGAGTTGGAGCCATCGATTTTGAATGCCGGCATATTGCCCGCAATGCCCACGGGCTCACCCCATGGCGCCAGGGGGGTGGCGGTGTAGCCTTCAGGCACCACCAGCTTGTCGCCCATGCCCACCGGAATTGCTTTGAAGCCTAATTTGGGTCTGGCAGAGGCCATGCTGGCACAACCCACCATGGGCGCGACCAAGGCCGCCAAAGACACGGCTGCACTGGTTTTTAAAAATGATCTTTTTGATTCCGCAATGACATCGTGAATGCTGGAATTGGAAGACCGGTTGCTGTCTTCCATGGTGCTGAAATCTTTGGCCATAGAAACTCACTCTTCAATCAAAAACAAGACCATACCATTGCTTCTTGAACATATTGTGACGGCCTAGCGTAAACCCCAATCTGCAAATTACTTTGCCAACTTCAGTTGGCGACATGAGCAACATGCGCTGTCCCCATCATGATGGGCTTGACCAATATTTTGTAGGTGTCCAAATCAAACGATTTTTGAACATTGACTGGATAGGCGCTCGACTTGGAACATGTTGTGCCCAAATAACGCCAGTTTTGAATGCGGTGCCGCTGCGTCCAATCGCCTTGCGTTTCAATCAGCTCGATGGCATCGGCAAAAGGCCAGGCATGTACTTTCAAATCGGCCAAAGCACTGAGCAATCTGGCGTCGTGCGCAGCGCGATCTTCGCGGCCCACACAAGCACCCAAACAAGATTTCACTTGAAGACCAAAGCAACCCCTGGCCCCCATTTTTTCTAGGCCTAACAGCCCCAAGCACAAGCGGTGTGGATCGGCCAACTCGCGCAATTTATTTTGTGCTGCGCGAACCGAGCCAAACAAGCCGTAAAGCCCTTCCACTTCGCCCACACCCAAATCCTTGGCAGTGACCACCACGGGTTGAAGCACATCGGAAGTTGGTGACAACTGAATGCTGCACAAATTGCGAATGCGCCTTAGGCGAATGTTGAAGAGCGGGCTAAGTTGCTTGATTAAATGCGACTCCAACAAAAGTGCACCAATTTCACCAGCAGTTTGAATGAATTCAACGCGGTTGGTCTGCGACATCATTTCGGCCTCGTCTTCGGCCCGCAGGTGTGCCATCACACGGCTTCGAATGTCGACACTTTTGCCAATGTAGAGCGGTAAGCTGCCCTCGCCTTTGAACAAATAAACCCCCGCGCTGCGAGGCAATGCACTCAGCGATTCGGGATTGATGGGCATGCTGAAAAACCTAAGCGCAGCAAATTAAGCTCTAGGCTTCATGTCAAACACCAAGCATGTAGAAGTGGCATGCGCGTATAGCGTGCCATCGGGGCCCACCAAGCGGCCCTCTGTGGTGGCCAACTGACGACCGCAATGCACCACCGTGCCAAGGGCCCTTAGGCGTTTTACTTTGGGCGTAATGGCACGAACCAAGTTGATGCTCAATTCAGCCGTGGTGTAACCGCGCCCTATGGGCATCATGCTATGCACGGCGCAGCCCATGGCCGAATCCAAAATGGTGGCGTACCAACCCCCATGCGTGGTGCCCATTGGGTTTTGGTGTGCCAAACTAGGCGCGCCTTGAAAAATGGCTTTACCCTCTTCGACTTGAATCATTTGAAAGTCCAATGTCTTGCCCATGGCGGGATAGGGCAAACGCCCTTGCAACATGCCAAGCATCATTTCTAGACCAGTCATGGACATCACCTCTTGCGGGTTGGCCACACCTGGGCCGCGACCACTTTGAAGGCCCTTTAAAACTTCGGCTTCCTCAGCCAACCATTGCTCAAGGATTAAATCTGTTGACATAGTGATGGGTGTAAAAATTGTGAAGGTATTGTTGAGGAAGTATTGTGAGGCTACCGAGGCTCACTGTCTGGCATACACTGTCACCTAGGTTGACTTTTAGAAACCCGCAGGAGAGAGTTGAATGACATTTGAAGCCCCACCCAGCGACTTGGTAGATCGCTTAGTTTATGCCAATCGCATTTTGTACGATCAAGGCATTGTCGATGGCTTGGGTCACGTCAGTGTGCGGCATCCTACTCAAGACGGCGTGTTTTTGTTGTCTTGCAACAGAGCACCTGGTTTGGTCAAACGACAAGACATCGTGTGCTACGACCTGGACGGCAATGCCGTTTCTCAAACCACCGAACGTCCTTACCTAGAGCGTTTCATTCACTCCGAAATTTATCGCGCGCGGCCCGATGTGGTGGCGGTGGTTCACAGCCACTCACCCAGCGTCATTCCTTTTGCCATTACGCACAATCCGCTCAAGCCTGTGTTTCACATGTCAGGATTTTTGGGTTCGGGTTCGGCGCACTTTGAAATTAGGGAAGCTGCGGGCAATTCAGACATGCTTATTAGAAGTGCGTATTTGGGCGAAGCCTTGGCCAAGTCTTTGGGCAAGCACAATTGCGTTCTGATGCGCGGCCATGGCTCCACCGTTGTGGGCACGTCTTTGGAGCAAGTGGTTTACCGCGCCATTTATGCCGAGGTCAATGCCAAGTTGCAATTGGCGGCCAACGGCTTGGGTGAAATTAGTTTCTTGAACGAAGAGGAAGCCAAGCTGGCCTCCGACATGAACGATGGCCAAATTCCAAGGTCATGGAACTTGTGGGTAACCAGACTGGGTCAGGTCGACATTGGCACTTGAATGACAAGCATGTAGACCAATAGGCAAAAAAGGCTCACCCTTCTGGAGAGCCTTTTTTGTTTGCGGCTTCCTGTTCGGCCAATTTGCGTTCGCGTTTCTTCTTTTCTTGCTTCAAGTCATGAAACTGATGAATGGCAAAAACAAATACCAGTGCAAATACACCCAATTCAATCCAGATTCCCAATTTGCTCTCCTCTAGAATGGTGCAATGACAAACTTCAATGCCTCCAAAGTGATTAAGTCCATCTTTTTAGTGGTGCTAGCCGCCATTGCCTTGTTTGCACTTTACATCGTTATTGCCCTCAACTGGAGCTACTCCACAGGCGAGCGCGCCGGGTTTTTGCAAAAAGTTTCCAACAAAGGTTGGATCTGCAAAACTTGGGAGGGCGAATTGTCCTTGGTGGCCATGCCCGGCGCTGCACCCGAGAAATTCTTGTTCACGGTTCGCGATGAGGCAGTCGCTCAAAAAATTACAGCCGCTGCCGGCAAGCGCGTCACGCTTAACTATGAGCAACACAAAGGCCTGCCAACTTCTTGCTTTGGCGATACCGATTACTTTGTAACGGGAGTTACTGAAATTGAATAAGCGCATTTCTACTCGCGGCTTTTTGCAATGGGCCATGGCAGGCTTTGCCCTTTCCTGCATAGGACTCACTCCAATCACAGCCACTGCACAAAATTGGCCTACCAAACCAGTCAAAGTGGTGGTGCCCGCACCAGCAGGCAGCTCACTGGACGTCATTGTTCGCGGCATGTCGGACACTCTTAAAACCCGATGGGGCCAGCCCTTGGTGGTAGAAAACAAACCAGGCGCTGGCGGCACCATTGGCATGGATGTTGTGGCCAAAGCTGAGCCCGATGGCTACACATTGGGAATTGGCTTTAACGGACCCGTGGCATTTGGTCCCTTCATGTTCAAGAAAATGCCATACGACCCCACCAAAGATTTAATTCCGGTGGTCTTAACCACCTCGCAGCCCAATGTGTTGGCGGTGCCTGCCAATCACCCCGCGCAAAATTTCAAAGAGTTTGTCACTTGGGCCAAAAATCAAGGCGACAAAGTTAACTATGCATCGGTGGGGCTTGGCAGTTCCTCACATTTATCCATGGAATTGTTGAAGGCCACCGCGGGCTTTGAAGCCACCCATGTGCCGTTCAACGGCTCACCGCCTGCGGCTTTGTCTGTGGCACAAAATGAAACACAAGCCTTGATGGCTGTTGAACCCGCCTTGCTGTCTTTGGTGCAAGGTGGTCGCTTGAAATTGTTGGCCGTTACCAGCCCTCAGCGCCTAAGTGCCAGGCCCGACTTGCCCACAGTGGCAGAAGCCGGCTATGCAGGTTTTGATGCCTTGGCTTGGAACGGTTTGTTTGCACCGGCTGGCACGCCTGCCGATGTGGTTGCGCGCATTAACGCCGATGTCAATGCTGCCATGGCCGACCCCGCGTTTAAGCAAAACATGCTCAAGCAAGGCCTCATCATTGGCGGCGGCACACCCAGTGCCTTCAAATCTTTTATTGATGCAGAAACGCGCAAATGGGGCGCCATCATCACCAAAGCCAATATCAAACTTGATTGATCCAAAGCCTCATTAAGGAATCCATGCTCATTCGCCTTTTGTACATCAGCCGAGCCACAGGCGCCATCACGACAACGGTCACGGGGTCTATTTTGGAATCGGCCAGGGTGCACAACCGGGTGGCGGGCATTACTGGCGTTTTGTGTCAGGGACAGGGGCTGTTTATTCAGGTGCTTGAGGGTGAGCGCAGCACCGTCAATCGTTTGTACAACACCATCATCAAGGACAAGCGGCACCAAGATGTTGAGTTGGTGGCCATTGAAGAAATTAGCGCGCGTAAATTTCCCAATTGGTCGATGGCGCACGTCATCATTTCAGAAAACGACCCCATCGTTCAGTTGAAGCATCCAGAGTTTGACCCGTTTGAGGCTTCGGCCAAACAGCTGGAGTCACTCATTGACGATTTGCTGAAACACGCTACGCCTATTCAATGAGGCAAAGAAGATTGACCCAGGCAAGCATGCTTTGAAATGCATTGCCTTGGTTAGAAATGCAGCGCTTAGGCGGCCTGCAAATTCATGTAGTTGGACAAGTCAAACACCGAGTTGGGTGCAACAGGCATCACAGCCTTGGGCAGCGGCTTGAAGTTCATCAACATTTTGTTGATGGAGGCACTGGGCGATTGCACGGTTTGTTTGTCAACCAAGCTGCTCAGAGGTGATTCTTTGAGGAACTTTTGCTCCATGGCCCAGCAATCGTCCATGAGGCTTTGTGCCAATTGGGCCTCGGGGCTGGAGAGTTTCTCCTCAGGCTTGGACAGGGTGTCTTCGTAGGCACTGACCACATCCCACACCGACAAGCTGTCTAAAGCTTGGGCCAACTGGTAACCGCCGCCAGGTCCCCGAATGGACTTAATGAGGTGGGCGGCTTTGGCGTCCTTCAACAAACCTTCCACATAAGACACCGAGAACTCAAGCTTTTTGGCAATTTGGTCTGCGGTAGCAGGTGCGTGCAGTGGCGCGCTGGCAATGTACGAAACAACTTTCAAACCTTGCATAGAACGTTTATTCAACATGGCAACCCCTTTTTTTGTAACTGAAAAGTAATTTAACACCTTTTCTAAACAAAACCTATAATGAAAACATTAAATCGAAATTAAATTATTCAAAATCTATTCAAGGCACCTATGACTGTCAGCAAAACTGTACAAACTCACCCCCACAAAATAGGCGCAGTGTCAAGTTTGAGTGGCGTTCCAACGCCTACCCTGCGCATTTGGGAGGCTCGCTACGAAACGTTCAAGCCCTACAAAACCGAAACAAACCACCGCCTCTACACCGAAGACGATGTTCTGAAGGCCATCTTGCTCAAGCGACTGACTGAGCAAGGCCATGCCATTAGCGGCATTGCACAACTCTCCACTACAGCGCTCAACAATTTGCTGCAAAAACAGCAAGCGTCAAATCACACCAAAAGTGCTGCCAGTCTGGCTTCGCAGTCGGTGGCAGTTGCCATCGTTGGCCTCACTTTGGCCAGCCGCATTGAGTCCAAAAAATTCACTTTCAATTTCAGCAGTCACACCATTCGCGTGACAGATATTTTTAGTTCTACCGCAGAAGCCATGGCCGGCAATTTTCAAGAGCCGCCGCAAATATTGCTTGTTCATACCAACTCTTTGCATGCGGGTGTGCAGTTTGAAATTCACCGCTTGGCCGAAAAAAATCAAGCGCTGCAAGTCATTGTTCTTTACAACTTTGGCCAAGAGCCCGTCATTCAGTCAATGAAAGAGTGCGGCATGATTGTTCGCCGTGAGCCCATCTCAGACAGCGAATTGGCGGACCTGATCAATTCAGTGCTGGTAGTTGACACCACAGGCAAGTCGGCGCCCCTTAAGTCAGGCACCCTCATTCCACAGAGAAAATACAGCGACATGGCGCTTCTAAAAGTGGCCAATGTTTCGACCAATGTGCTGTGCGAGTGCCCCAAGCATGTTGCAGAAATCATTTCGCAGTTGGCCAGCTTTGAACAGTACAGCCACGAGTGCTTGAACAAATCCAGCGAAGATGCGCACTTGCATGCCCACCTCAGTGCCATCTCTGGTTCGGCCAGGGCATTGTTTGAATCGGCCTTGGAAATGATTGCCAAGCATGAAGGCATCGACTTGGAAGCCTTCAATAAGTAACGACAGCAAGCTGTCCCAATGCGCTATTCCATCGTTTGGTTCAAGCGAGATTTACGCTGGCAAGATCATGCGGCTTTGGCGCATGCGGCCAAAAACGGTCCTGTGCGCTGCATCTATGTGGTTGAGCCTTCGCTGTGGGCGCAAGCCGATGTGGCGCTACAACATTTTGAGTTCATCAAAGAATCGATACAGGCGCTAGACGCGCACTTTCGAACGCTGGGAGGCCAGATCGAAATTCATGTGGGCGAAATGTCAGAGGTGCTTTTAAAACTTTGGCAAGCGCACCCTTTTCAAAATATTTACTCACACCAAGAAACTGGCAACGGTGTGACTTATGCACGCGATATTCAAGTGGCCCAATGGTGTCGGCAGCATCAAGTGATGTGGCAAGAGTTTCCACAGTTTGGCGTGGTCAGGGGGCTTAAAAATCGCAACCTGTGGCAAGGCGCTTGGGAAAAACACATGGCGCAACCCATTGATGAAATTCCAAGCATTCAATTTTGGAACAATGCTTCAAGCTCACCTATAAATTTGGTGACACAAATGGTGGCGCCCTCGCACCTTGAGCACAATCCACCCTTGAGACAACGCGGTGGCAGGCCGCTTGCCATGGCCACCTTGAACAGTTTCTTAAGAGCCAGAAGCATTGGCTACAGAGGCGGCATTTCTTCACCGCTAACTGCGCCCGATGCATGCTCTAGGCTGTCCGCCTACCTCACATATGGTTGCATCAGCATGCGCGAAGTGGTGCAAATGACCCGAGCGCAAATTGATCAAATACCGCCTCACGCGGTAAAGCACCGCAGCGGTTTAACAGCGTTTGTCAGTCGCTTGTATTGGCACTGTCACTTTATTCAAAAGCTAGAAACCGAGCCCGACATTGAGTGGCAGAACATGCACCGGGGCTACGACAATTTACGCGAAGAGTCGTTCAATCAAGCTTATTTTGAAGCGCTCAAATTAGGGCAAACCGGATGGCCCGTGGTTGACGCATGCGTGGTCATGCTCAAAGAAACGGGCTGGTTAAATTTCAGAATGCGCGCCATGTTGGTTTCTGTTGCGGCTTACCCTTTGTGGCTGCATTGGCGGCCCGTGGGCGAATGGTTGGCCACACAGTTTTTAGATTACGAACCCGGCATCCATTGGAGTCAGATGCAAATGCAGTCTGGCACCACAGGCATCAATACCACCCGGGTCTACAACCCCCTCAAACAGGCACAAGACCACGACCCCTATGGCAAGTTTGTTAACCGATGGTTGCCCGCCAACAGAGATGTGACGCCACTGCTAGATTTGGCCGTGGCCACAAGAGAAGCAAAGGCCCTGCTGCACGCTAGGCGAAAAGACCCATCGGTGCGCGATGGCAAAAGCGAAGTGATTGAAAAACATGCCTCGCGCAAAGTTTTTGCAAAAACAAAAAAGCGGCAGAGTAAAGAGGCAGTTAACTCAAGCCAAATGGGGTTTGAGTTTTAGGCCGCGAAAAAAATTAGGCGGCGTTTTCGGCCAGAACTTTTTCGATGAGGGTGACCAAGTCTTTGCCTTTGAAGGGCTTGGTTATGCAGGCCGATGCACCTGGCACATGGATGTTGGAAATGCCCAATCGGCTTTGAACTGAATCGGGACTGCCTGAGGCCACAATGACCGGCAACTTGGGGTACTTGGTACGCAACTCTTCAATGAACTCCACGCCATTCATTTTGGGCATGACCAAATCGGTAATGATCAATGAAACTTCTGTTTGCAACAACCAGTCGAGGGCCTCAATGCCGTCTGCTGCGCCAATCACGGAATAGCCATGCACCTCAAGCGTTTCTTGCACGCCCTCACGAAGCAAGATTTCATCTTCAACAAGCAAAATGGTTTTCATGGGTAAAACGGTTAGGCTGTCTGGTTCATTTGTGTTCATTTAACACCCGAGAGTTTACCAAGCGAAGACACAACTCTTTAGCTTTTTTAGATATATATTCACTTCACTTAGAAAGCTAACAATCACGGGTGTTCCCTGATTCCTCTGGCATCAAACTCCCATAGCATCGTGGCCATGCCTCACACTACTGGACTTATTCTTTCTGGCGGCGGCGCCCGTGCAGCCTACCAAGTGGGCGTGTTGGCGGCCATTGCCCGCATGCGGCGGGAGGCCGGCGCGCCTGAAGGCAATCCATTCCCTGTCATTTCGGGCACCTCGGCCGGTGCCATCAACGCTGCATTTTTGGCCAGCAATGCAGACCGTTTTGACGCAGCACTCGACGACTTGGTCAGTGTCTGGCGCAATTTTCAAGTTGAGCAGGTGTATCGCTCTGACGTTTTGGGCATGATTCGGTCGGGGGCGCGCTGGCTGTCGTTGCTTTCTTTGGGCTGGCTCATTGCGCAGAAAAAAATTCGGCCCAAGTCTTTGTTAAACAACGACCCCTTGAGCGAGTTGCTGTCTAAGCACATTCAATTTGAGCGTTTGCCCGCGCTCCTAGAACAAGGCCATCTGCGCGCATTGGCCATTACCGCATCGAGCTACAGCACGGGCGAGCACGTGACGTTTTATGACAGCTGTCATCCCGTTACCCCTTGGATTCGCAATCAACGCTTGGCGCAGCATTGCCGCTTGTCGAGCGATCACCTGTTGGCAAGCTCGGCCATTCCCTTTATTTTCCCGGCCATGCAATTGGATGGGCCACAGGGCCGTGCGTATTTTGGCGATGGTGCCATGCGTCAAACCGCCCCCATCTCGCCCGCCATTCATTTGGGTGCCAGCAAAATTTTGGTGGTGGGCGCTGGCCGAATGTTGGAGCCGCCAAAGAAGAGCCATGAAGAGCCCACCTACCCTTCCCTGGCGCACATTGCCGGTCATGCTTTGTCCAGCATCTTTCTAGATTCCTTGGCGGTCGATGTAGAGCGCATGCAGCGCATCAACCAAACCCTTGCGCTTATTCCTGAAGAGAAACGACAAGCGACCCATTTAAGGCCTGTTGAGTTGTTGCTAATTGCACCCTCGCAGCGTTTGGATGTGATTGCGGCCAAGCATGCCGATGCCTTGCCCAACACTGTCAAAAGCTTGTTAAAAACCTTGGGCGCCAACCCTGCCGTGGGTCTGGGCCAGGGCAATGCGTTGGTCAGTTATTTGTTGTTTGAATCGGCCTACACCCAAGAGCTAATTGCCCTTGGGGAAGCCGATGCGCAAGCGCAAAAAGAAGAGATTGAAAAGTTCTTTGGGTGGTCAACAGGATGAACTGCTAGTAACCAACCGCTGAGCCCTTAAATTTAACTCTGCAACTTAACTCTGCAACTTAAAGCGCGCCACCTCACGGCGAGTGGCGTCTGCGCTGTTAGACAAGGAAATGACGCTGGCTGTCATTTCTTCTGATGCCGCCGCGTTGCTGTTGGCAATTCGGTCAAGCCCAGACAAATTGACATTGATCTCTTCGATGGCATTAGCTTGCTCTTCCAAAGAAGAAGAAATGCGTTGCAACAAGCTGTCGGTCATTTTGGAAATTTCGCCCACTTGCGCCATGTCTTGGCTAACTTCTGTGACGGCCAACACAGCTTTGGCTGTTTCGCTAGATGCAGCCTGCACCAGTTGAGCAATTTCTTGCGAGCTGGCGGCACTGCTCACAGCCAACTTGCCCACCTCGTCGGCCACCACAGCAAAACCTTTGCCGTGCTCGCCTGCGCGCGCTGCCTCAATGGCAGCATTCAAAGACAAGAGATTGGTTTTGTTGGCAATCTTTTCAATCACGCTGGTAATCTTGCTGATCTTCTCGGAGTTGTTGGCAATGGCCGTAACCACCGCAACCATGTCCGCCATTTTTTCAACGCCAGCTTGAACTCGTGCCACCGATTCGCGCGATTTTTCGGAGGCCATTTCGGTGTTGTTTGACACTTCGTCAATGGCTTGACTAGATTGCTTAACGGCTGCTGCCACTTGGCTGATGGCCATGGTCTGATTCTGTGCACCATCGGCAATTTGGCTGATGGCTTCAGAGGTTTCTCTGGAGGCCAAAGCCAACTGACGCGTGTTGACATTGATCTCATTCATGGCTGTCACCAATGCATCCAAAGACGCATTGATGTTGTCACGCAAGGCCGACAAATCGCCTTGACCGCTGGCTTGAACGCGCTGACTTAAGTCACCGTTGGCCAAATGGCGCATGACCTGTCCAACGTCGCCCAACATTTGGTTTAGACCCGACATGGCACGCTGCGCATTGTTCATGGCCTTGCCATATTCGCCTTGTGCGTTGGCATCAAAGTTGTAGGAAAAATTGCCAGACTGCAAGGCCTGCGTCACGTTGTTCAGTGTGGCAATGGTGGACTCGATGCGGGTCAGGCTGGTGTTGACGGATGTCTTGAGTTTGTCCATGTCGCCTTTAAGCGACGCTTGAACTGGCTTAGAAAAATCGCCTTGCGCCAAAGATTCCATGGTGACATTGACCTCCACCAAAGCATCGGCAATGACTTGCAACATGCGGTTGAAAGCCGTGGAAGTTAAGGCAATTTCATCTGAACCACGCACCTTGACGCGGTGCGACAAATCAAAACTTTCTGCAATTTTGTTGATGGCACTTTGCAAAGAATGCAAAGGCTTTTGAATGCTTTGCGTTACCCAATAGGTAAGGCTTAAAAAAATCAGGCCAAATAAAATGGTCAAGACACTGGCCCAGACAAATGTTTGGGTCGATTTGCTGGTGCGTTGGCTGGCCAACTCGCTAAGTTGTTTTGTCAACTGATCGTCTTGCGCTTTGAGAATGTTCATCTTCTCGGAAATAGCGGCCCACCAAGCTGCTGGTGCAATGCCGTAATCACCTTCAGAGGCTTTTTTCAGAACCTAGTTACGCATAGTCAGCGCCTCTTTGACTCCAGGCTTGTCGAGGGCTTGAGTGAGCGATTGAACT
>JACCDL011299847.1_pt1 | contig 11323 bp, 14 predicted proteins | sample 7441931 | NCBI WGS metagenome assembly JACCDL01 (sample SAMN15323437, study PRJNA562643) | freshwater metagenome | isolation source: river surface water | place: USA:Blue River Watershed | collected 2017-08-16 | reverse complement strand
CATACATTCTAATCTCAGGGGCAATGTAAAAATTTCTTTTCCCTTTGGCTTCGAAGTCAACTTTACCCGACAGCCATAGACCAGCATCCTGCTGTTGACTAAACAGCAGATAAGGAAACAAAAAACAAATACTAAAAAAGAGTGCTTTACGGAGTGTCATAGGTCATCAATGTTCCTACTTCCAACACCTCTTTGCGCTTCACCACTTTCACTATCTCCTTCACCGCCATGTGATCAGGATTGGCAGAAGCAGAGCCCAACGTATCCATACTGTACACATACAAAGTGTACTCACCTGGACGCAACCCTTGAAAAGAAAAATCTCCGTTGTAATTGGTCATCACCTTTTCATCTGGCGATAAATTGTCTCCGTATACCAAATACACCTCCATGTCTCTTCCATCCACCGTATCAATGATGGTAGAAGAATTGCTCAACACAGCTCTTCTCTGAACATCAACGTGACCGGTAATTTGCGCGAGTCCTCCTGATCCAGCCTCTTTTGCACAAGAATACAACAACTGTGCAGCGACCAATAACAACAATAATTTTTTCATAATTCTTTACTCATCCAAACATAACCCATTTTATTGACTTAAACAACGATTCTGTTGTGAACGGGAATAGCCAATGCACCAAATGATATTTTCACCCCATCAATCTCCTTCATGGCCTCATAACATTGCACCAAGGTTGCACCAGTTGTGATGACATCATCAATCAACAATACCCGCTGGTTCATCAATTCGGATTCGCTAGTTAAGGAAAAAGGATTGTCTTTTTTACTATTTCGTGTCCATCTGTTTTGAAATGTTTGACTTCGGTCGTTAGACGTGCGAACCAATGCATTTTCTATGACGGGAATACCCCATATTTCAGACAGCCCTTTTGCAATTTCAAGCGCTTGATTATATCCACGCAATTTCATTTTCTTGGTGTGCAAAGGCACTGCAATAATCACATCCCACGGACATGATCCCAAATTTCTTTGAAGCGTTTTGGCCCAATTTTTACCTAGGACATAACCCACTTCAGGGTGTTGTCGGTATTTCAAAGCATGCATCAATTCCCGAATGATACCCGTTTTTTCCATTTTAAATCCTACAATGAGTTGCTGGAAATCACATCGACCAAAAAATACTTTTTTCATTTGTGGATGAACCAAAAAAGGAAAGGCTCTCGGCAATTCCATCTTGCAGTGCGTGCATATGACTTCTTCAAAATGCAACAGATCCCAAGCGCAGTATAAACAATGCCTTGGATAAATGAGATGTATCAAGGCCTGAAACCATTGTGAGCGTTTTAATTTCATTCATCAAAGCTCCATTTTAACGAATCAAAAAAAAAGAAACACATAACAAGCATATTTTTTAGGAATACTGTCGTATTGCGTACTTTTGCGGCGAAATGATGACCATTCAAGTCCTTAAATCTAAAATTCACCGCGTTACTGTAACGGAGGCGGATTTAAACTATATCGGTAGTATCACTTTGGATCCTGCATTGATGGCTGCTGCCAACATGATTGAAGGTGAAAAAGTTCAGATTCTCAATTGCAACAACGGAGAGCGATTTGAAACCTACATTATCACAGGTCCAGCAAATTCTGGTGTTGTATGTCTCAATGGCCCCGCTGCTCGAAAAGTAGCTGTCGGTGATATCGTAATCGTGTGTTCATACGCCAGCATTGAGTTTGAAGCTGCCAAATCTTTCAAGCCCTGGATTGTTTTCCCGGACACCGCTACCAATAGATTGCTTTGATGATGAAATGGCTGAAATATGCTCTATTCTTGGCCATTGGCTTGGGATTGGCATGGTATGCATCTAAAGATGCTGATTTCGATACCATTTGGAATGCCACCCTTCAATTGAATTGGTTTTGGGCAATTTTATCCATGATCACGAGCTATGTAGCCATGATCATTCGCGGTTACCGCTGGAATATCTTATTGGCCCCATTGGGATACAAGGCCAGAAATTCCAACAATGTTCACTCCGTAGCCTTTGGATACATGATGAATGATCTGATCCCGAGAAGCGGTGAGTTGGCGCGATGCGCATTGCTTTCACGTGCAGAGAATATTCCAGTTGACAAATTGGTAGGTACTGTTATTCTTGAGAGAATCGTAGACATGCTAACGTTATTGTTGGTAATTGGATTGGCTACTTGGTTGCAAGCCGATGCAATCCATGCCCTATGGGATCAGATAACAGCAGCCAAAGCAACAACAGGTCCTGCAGAAAAAAGTTATACGCTTTATTACATTCTTGCAGTATTGGTCATCTTAGGTATTCTTGGTTGGTGGATACTTGGAAAACTGCAACACATTTCCTTTTTTGCAAAAATCAAAGGCTTTGCAGATGGCATTTTTTCAGGAATGAAAAGCGTTGCGGGATTGAAACAAAAAAATCTTTTCATCCTAATGACATTGGGCATTTGGGCAACTTGGTTGCTCATGACCTATTTCATGATGAAAGCATTACCTGCAACTGCGGGATTGAATATGGCTGATGCACTCTTCTTTATGGTTGCCGGAAGTTTTGGAATGATTGTGCCCACGCAAGGTGGATTAGGTGCTTACCACTTAACCTCCAAATATGGTTTCATTGCTTTGGGTTTAGATGGCGCGCTGGGATTGACCTTTGCATGGATTTCTTGGGTCGGAAAAACCATTGTAGAATTTGTAGTTGGCTCGATTGGTTTTATTATTGTGGATCAACGCTCCAAAAGAAATAAAGATGCCGCATCAAGCTAAAATTGCCCAATGGAAAGAAGAGGGTAAAAAAATCGTATTCACCAATGGTGTTTTTGATATTTTACACGTTGGTCATGTTACCTACCTTGAGGAAGCTCGTGCTTTGGGCGATGTATTGGTTGTCGGGCTCAACGCAGACAGTTCAGTAAGACGACTGAACAAGGGACCTGAACGACCCATCAACGACGAACAATCCCGAAAAAAGGTTTTAGAAGCATTGCGGTCTGTAGATGAGGTGATCATCTTTGATGAGGACACCCCACTAAGCTTGATCATGGCAATTCGCCCACATATCATCGTCAAAGGCGGTGATTATAGCGCACACGTCACAGATCGCCGAGATCCTCGATACGTGGTGGGTTCACAAGAAGTAAAAAAATGGGGTGGGCAAACTTATGTCATCGCCTTTGTTCAAGGTTATTCTACCACGAGCATCGTGAAAAAAATGAGGGAGTAAATTCTTTATTGCGCAGCGAATCTGAATACAATCTTACCCGACTGTGGCGCCTTTCCCAATTCCGCATTGAACTTCCATTTCTTGGCATGAGCCAAGCTTTCGTCCATCAAGCATTGAATTTGAGATGAGCTTGGGTCAATGGAAGCAGACTTCACCTCACCACGCTCATTCACTGTAACATTAACCTTAACTACACCGGCTTGCTTACAGCGGTATGTTGGCTTTGGACCAAAACTCACACTTCTTCCAGCCAATGTCCATTCCACAGAAACAGCGCCGCTATACGACGTGCTTGAAGTGGTTTGTTGACTTTCTGGATTGTTCTTGGGCGTATCATATTGTTTGGGTTGAACACGCTCATCATTCTCGTGCGCTTTGTTCAATTTTTCAAATTCCTGTCTTGCATATTCCTCCGGTGAAACATCCTTGCCTTGACCATGGTTGTCACGAATCTCTTGACCAATCTCTGCATCCATTTGAGACATGACATTGCGCATGGGGCCATTTTCAGATTCACCATTACTCGACGGTGTTGGCTCATCCAATTGCAATGGAATTTCCTCAACCACTTCTTGCTGATCCATTACAGGGTCTTCCCATCCATCCGAAGTTGTAAAAAACACAATTGCTGTCGTAAAAATCTGAATGGTTACTGCAATGAGCATGGCTTGCATGGCCCACTTCCAACCTCCCTCAGGCTTTGATTCCAATATGTAATCCAAGGTGTTTTTCACTCCGATAAAGATACGTTTGTTGCGATTTTAAATAACATCAAATTTTCATCCTATATTTGTTCAAATACATTACAACTATGAAAAAGTTCATCGCATTTTTCGCATTCATGATTTTGATTGCAGGTGTTGCATCAGCACAAACGCAAAACGCAACAGAAAATAACTCTGAGAAGAAAGAGCACGTAGTAAAAGAAAAGTCTTCATGTGGAACTGAAAAAGCTTCTTGCAACAAGGCAGAAGGTGGAAAGGCATGTTGTTCTAAAGATGCCAAGAAAGAAGAAGGAAAGGCTTGTTGTTCTAAAGATGGCAAGAAAGAAGAAGGAAAATCTTCTTGCAGCAAAGACGGTAAGAAAGAAGAGGGAAAAGCTTGTTGCTCCAAAGACGCTAAAAAAGAGGAGAAGGAACAGCCTAAACCATAAGTATTAGAACTCACATGAAAGGGCACCAGTAGGAGCGCTTTCTATTTGAATCAAAAGTCAAATTGTATTTTAAGATCAGGTCTATCCTCAGACATATTTGGATTCTTACCTTGATTTTCCAAATACTTGATAGCAAACTGTGCGATATCATTTCTATTCCAACTGTCCATATTGCAATCAAAAATTCGGAGCAAGGCTTGCAGATCTTTTTGAGATAGCGAAGCTCTTTTTTCCGCGTCGTAAAGAAATACTGATATCACGGCAAGTGACGCCAACGATGGTTTTGTGAGCATATTTTTCAACGCGGGATCCGCATCTATCAAACTCCAAATGGCGGGTAACAGAGATGAGGAGCCATTGTTGGCTTGGTACTTCTCTATTGCGTTCTTGATGCAAATGCGGAGATCATGCTCATCCCAAGGTTTGGAAACATAACGATAAATTTCACCTTTGTTGATTGCATTCACCACCGCTTCAATGTCCGCATAACCTGTAACCAAAATTCTAACAGATCGCGGAAAATCGGGGAGAATCATCTCAAAAAATTCAACCCCCGAAATTTCTGGCATTTTCTGATCAGACAAAATTACGGGAACCTCATTTTGATTGAGGTACTCCACTGCTTCTCGTGGTGAGGTTGTGGTGAATACATCATATTCACGACGGAAAAGAGCTTTGAAAGCGATGAGGTTATTTTCCTCATCATCCAAGTATAGAATTTTAATTTTATCACTCATGGTTCATAGGTTGTGGAGACATAGGCAAGGTAATGATAAAAGAAGTTCCTACTCCCCACTCACTTTCAACATTTATTTCACCACCGTGCTCGTGGACGATGCCCAGTACGATTGAAAGACCCAGGCCGGTTCCTTCACCTACTTGTTTGGTTGTGAAAAATGGATCGAAAATCTTTTTACGCACTTCATCTTTCATTCCAGATCCATTGTCTTTTACAACAATTTGAATTTTATTTTCGTGCGCAGATGTTTTGACGGTTACCAGACGATCACCGATACTTCTATTATCCATTTTTGTTGCATGCACCGCATTGGAAATAAGGTTCATCAGCACTTGGTTGAGTTTACCTGGGAAACACATGATTTGGGGAAGGTGTGTTTCCAGTTCGGTGATGACGGTAGCCTCTTTAGAAGTGATATTCTTCATTACCATGAGAGTTGAAGAGATACATTCATTGACATCGGCTAGAACCAAAACATCGCGATCCATTCGTGAAAAAACGCGAAGAGAGCGAACGATATCAGCGGTACGTTTGGAACCCTCATCGATTCCGTTGAGCAGTTGATGGATTTCTTTTTGCAGGTAATCGATATCCAGCTCTTGGTATCTTTTCAGTAGGAATTCCCATTTGGTTGGGAGGTCTTTGGGATCGATTGGATTTTTAAACTCATTGATAATTTCAAGCAATTCGTCCACATCCCTTTTAAGCGGTTGCACATTGGATCGAACGAAGTTCACGGGGTTATTGATTTCATGAGCGATACCAGCTGTCATTTGACCTAGGGATGCTAGTTTTTCCGATTCCACCAATTGTTTTTGGGTAAGTTGGAGGTCGTGTACTGTTTTTTCCAGGTTGTTTTTGGAGGCTTGTAATTCAGCGGTTCTGAGGTTTACCTCTTGTTTCAGAATTGACTTTTGTTCATGGATCAGGCGTTGATTTTCCTCCATCATGGCAATGGCTTGCATTTGTGACGCCTCCTTTTCCCTTTTCAGAATATTAATCCTATCCGCTAGCGCCAAAGAGAGGAGAATGGCTTCGATAATTACGCCGATAGGAAGAGCATACTTAGAAAATAAATTATATTCTATTAATCCGAAATCCTTAAGCGCAAAAATTGTTACACCTATTAAAAAGGTGCTAAATGCCACAATAAAGTAAATTGCCGACCTGAAACCTTTCCTTAAAGATATAAATGCCCCAACTAACAATAATATTGAAAGAGAAGCATTGATATTTATCATTTGATATGCAATTAGCGCATTATCAAAAACAATAAATACCAATATTATGATATAAGACAACAAAGACACATCCGTTATCCGATAAATCCAATTAGCATTTTCCTTCAATCTTAAAAAACTCCGAGAGAATACTATTGTTACAATTCCGCTAAGTGCTCCAACTACTTGAACCCAGTAATATCCGAACCCAAGCATCCCGTTTAAGCCTCTTGTTATTTGACCATATAGTATTAGCTGGGTCAGCCCGATAAAAAAGATAAAAATGACATACCGCAAATAGATAAAATCGCGAGTGGAGAGAAAGATGAAAAAATTATAGAGCAAAACAGAAATCATTATCCCGATAAAGAAAAAAAAGAAATTTTCTATTTCGTTATTATTCGAAACGATGTTTTTTCTGAAATTAAACGACAATGGTATAACTAATTGCGTCGAAGATTTAACTCTCACCAATATTGTATCAAATCCAAGGTTATTCTCAAGAACTTTAGAATATCCTAAATCCTCCATTTTCAATGGATTCACAATTTTGTGATATACTGAGAAAAAACTCACACTATCAATTGTTGGGTTATCAACTGAAACTAGAATTTGAGAACTGACATTCTCTGTAATCATAATAACACGACTGCTATCTGTCAATCCGAAATTAATTATTTGCGATTGACTTAATCGAAAGTTTGAAAGGTCTTTTGAGATATGATCTATGTTAGATTGCCTTCCTTGATAAACAGAAATTTTTTGAGCATTTGCAATGCAAGAAAGAATGAGAAAAGAATAAAACAAAAAATATTTCATAAGCTAAAATGTATTTTTAGAGTTCTGCCTCTTTCATTGTAAGTTCTTGTAAAGATTCTCTCCTTTCTCAATTCAAATATTCTCTCTCGTTCCTCTTCCTTGGCCCCATTCAAGTCCATTTTATCTTCTAAATAATTAATGGTGCTCATCCATCGATCATCTGGAAATGGAAACTTACCTTGTTGTCCAAGTCTTTCGTATGCTTTGAATCCAAAATCATCAGCAAATCTTGACACAAAAGGTGAACAAAAAGTAAATACATTCTTTGCTTGCAGAAAAGCAGTTGCCGCAATTGAAGTTCGAATCAGATGTTCACTTCCCAATCCTAGTCCAGCTACGGCTCGTGAATTCCATAAACCCGCAATTTCAACTATACCTTCATTTTTTATTGAGTATTCATCTAACTCCACGAATATGCGTGGCTCGAGATTGCTTAAAAATAATTGCATAGGTAATGGATCTGATCCATTCCATAAATGCAATCTTGCTCCTCCAAAACAAGTTGATGAATCAACTGATTCAGCTAAAAGTAAATAAACCGAATCTAATTCTCGCCAATAATCATATCCATTAGATAAACTAACACCATTGTTAAGTAAAACTTCCTCATGGCCATGTATATATCTATCAACAGCAGCCTGATCTTCAGTTGCTTTTACAATTCTTAATCCAACTTCAGCGATATCCATTAATTAATCACTTCTAAAAATGACTCTGGATTCAACAAAATTCGTTGCGATTTTAATCTTTGGCCTAATAGAATAAGTCTTGCAGCAGTTGCGACATTTCCTCCTCCAGATATAACATCTTCTGCGAGCTGTGGCCATGATCTTAACCCCTTTCCAATAATTGAAAATGACTCCTTACTTCTGACTGAGGCATTCCGCAAATCACAGATATCTGCTATAATCATTGGCGCATTTTTCTGAATTTCTTCTGAGGTCAGATGTGAATACTTTAAAAAAGAAAATTCGAATTCTGAATCACCAATACTAAAATTTTCAATGTCAAGCATTCCTCTGTCACTTGTATGCATCACAACCGGTATTTTTAGCAATTTAGCTGCCTTCCTTAATTGTATCTTAACAATTAGACTATCGCACTCATCAATAAGAAGATTAATCGGGGAGTCCTCCGTTTGAAGAAATTCATCCATATTTTGAGAATTAACGCCCTCGGTGAATATGTCAACTTTAATAAAAGGATTTTGCTCTACAATCCATCTATATGCTATCTCTGACTTTTTATTTCCTACACTTAAAATACCGCAATCTAAACGATTAAGATTAGTGATTTCAATCTCGTCAAAATCCGCTATCCTTATTCTGCCGCACAAATTAGACATAACCAAAGCCTTGACCACTTGAAATCCAACTGATAAACCCACAACTGAAATTGTACAGTCAAATAATTTTCTCTGTTCTTCTTGAGAAATTTTATTCATATTCCGCACAGTTATCAAGCTTCTATAGATAAATTCACCAAAAGAAATTACAACCGTACTGGACCATGGATAATAAATGAATTGAGCACTTTCGGGAATTGTCAAATCACCAATTAGTATATGTTTACAGTCCTTCTCAGGAAAATCTCCCAATGTCATTGCATTCTTTTCCCATTCAAGCTGCTCAAATCTCCAGATCTCTTTCACCACAATTCCTTTGGAAGATTCCATTAATTCCTCAAACCTATCAATACTTATAAATTCCAGCATCTGCATAAAACAAGAATATTTCAAAAAATGATTCTTAATGATGCTAATAATTTTTACTATCAACTATTGCAAGTTGATTTAATTTTTTTAAATTGTCTTTTATTTAAACATAATGGAACGAAAGGCAAGTAAGAATAAACAGTTCTCCAAAATAATCTTCCCCAATTGGGATGAGGTAATTCACTCCTATCTAAATGAATTGAACGCTGAATTTCCTCAGACAAATTTCTCTGAATATGTTAAAATATTCTTCGATAAAATTGAAGAAATACGTAATATAGGATTTGGTAATCATATTGCTCAAACCATGCAAATGGCACTCACAGCCAGTGCCCTTACCAAACCTGAAGTGGATAAGTCAATAATCAGCAGTAAAATATCAAACTTACAAGGAGAATTCAATCAATTTCATTCAATTTTCGAGCTAAACACTGGTAATTTTATATACGTAGATCCAAACGTTGAAAATCTGCTGGGCATACATCCCAATGTATTTAGTATTCCCAATTTGTTTGGATTGAATCCTGATATTACATTGTATCATCCCAACGACGTGTCTCATGTCATCAGATGGGCTGGTATAGCCTACGGTGTATTATCGTTCCCAAATTTTAAAATTAATTCCTCTAAAGAATATTACAAAGTCAACTTCCGTTTGGCGACAGAACTTTCTAATAATCCAAAAATAAAATCAAAGAAATTCGTTGAGCTAGAAAAAAAGTGCTTTTTAAAAGCCAATGATGAAGAAGATAATTTAAAATTTCCTCGATATCACCTAGATAAATGGACAGTATATGACGCTGAAAACTTTACATATGTCAAACCTCAATTTGTTTCTGATCCTCATTCGTCAGAAATAATGAATTCCCTTGCTTATTTGATGAATGCCTACTTACTTGATATTCATCCAAAATATTTGCTAATGCTCAATGGAAGGAAACAATTTGATCGAAACAAAGAAATTGCTTTATCGTTAAATAAATCAATTGAAGAAACTTGTGGTATAGTTGATTTCTACACAGAAAACCAAATTGCTGACACATTTGCGAAAACTATCAGAAATAAGGTTTATCAAACTTGTAAAAAATGGGACTCTTTTGGAGATTACTCTGAGATAATGTCAGAGCAACAGTCTCTAGACTATTGTCACAGGTTAGGATTACTAACCATTCCGAATTCAATTATATCGCACATATATCGAAATATATCCTATTAGCAATATTCATCCCTTCGAAAATTTCGAAAACCGGCGATCGCCGGTTTTTTTTTGCCCACGTTTGTCAAAACAAATTATTTAAACCTTTTCAAAACAAAAACAACTATGATCCGCTATCCCAAAATCAGAGAATTCAGAATTCTCCACGACCTCAAACAAGAATATATCGCTGACCAGTTGGGAATATCCCAACCTGAATACTCTCGCCTGGAAAATGGTTTCCGTAAAGTGCGCCTCGAAGACTTTAAAAAATTATCCAAAATCTACGACGTACACATCAATATCCTCATGACCCGTGAAGCTGAATACGACTACGAACCCAAATCCAAAAAGAAAGCTTCTACTACAACTCCTTCTTTCCAAGATGTTCAAATTACTCAACTACTCGATCAACATGCTCAAATCCTACAATTCCTTAAACAATCCAATATGGACTCCATCCAAATCATTCAAAAATTGATACCCATTCAAAATCTATCTCACAACTCTATGTAATTCCTTCTGTTCTATCCTATTGTCCTTCATTACCCGAAAAGGAGAGGAGCCATCCTCTCCTTTTTTATGCCCCCAACCCAAGTTTTTCAACTTTTTTCACTCTGATTATCAATGACTTAAAAACTTTTTCAACATTTTTTGTAACCTTTAATCTGCTGCCTCCGTTAAACTACCCAACAACAACAAACACACAGCAAAATGAAAAACAATAACAACAACGCAGCGCAAACCAAAGTAATGGTGGTTTCTCAAAACGCTACTTTCGCGCAAGATGTAAAGAACTTGTTGAATGAAAACTTTGAAGTACTTACTTCTAACAATGCAGCAGAAGCTTTTGATCTTCTTCTTCCTGAGCAAGTACAAGTTCTAGTTGTTGATCAATTCCTTAATGGTACAACTGGCGCTGAATTCCTTCAATCAGTTAACCAACACTTTCCTCAAGTAAAAGCGGTTTTCGTTGCTCAAAACAGCAATGAATTAAACTGGGAGTCTCTTCTTAACGATAGCCGCCCATTCCGTGTAATATCTGTTCCTGTTAATCTTAAAGCTCTTGAAAACCATGTGGCTGACGCTGCTGAGCGTTTCCACCAAGAATTCGAAAACGACCAAACTTTGGAATTCTTGAACCGTCAAAATCAGCAAATGCAATTCCTTTTGACTCAGAGCTTGCTTTCTTAAAAATGCTGTCCGTACAGGGATGTCGGATTAGTTGTTGTTGTTGTTAATTCAAGGCGGCTTTTTGGTCGCCTTGTTT
>JACCDL010271006.1_pt1 | contig 11326 bp, 13 predicted proteins | sample 7441931 | NCBI WGS metagenome assembly JACCDL01 (sample SAMN15323437, study PRJNA562643) | freshwater metagenome | isolation source: river surface water | place: USA:Blue River Watershed | collected 2017-08-16 | reverse complement strand
TTAATTGCCACTCACTCAAGCGATAAACGTAGTCCCGCCGAGAGCCATTAGATGAAAGCCAGCATGCGTGCCAAGCGGGAGCAGCTGGATGCCCGTTTGGCTGAACTCAATACCATTTTGATGCAAGAAGACTCCGCAAAGGATATGGATGTCTATCGCAAACTTACGCGTGAGCATGCTGATATCTCAACGGTGGTAGAGCAGTTTGGACTTTACAAAAAAGCAGAGGCAGATGCAAAGGCTGCGAGCGAAATGCGCCTTGATCCTGAAATGAGGGACTTTGCCGACGAAGAAGAAAAAGATGCGCAAGCACGCATAGCCGAGCTCGAAAAAAGCCTGCAAACGCTTTTGCTACCCAAAGACGAAGACGATGGACGCAATATCTTTTTAGAGATTCGAGCGGGAACTGGCGGTGATGAAAGTGCGTTGTTTGCAGCTGATCTTTTGCGAATGTATACCCGCTATGCTGAACGTCAGGGGTGGAAAACCGATATTGTTAGTCAAGCCGAGTCTGATCTTGGGGGCTATAAAGAGGTGATCGTACGCTTAGCCGGTACTGACGTCTATGCCAAAATGAAATTTGAGTCCGGTGGCCATCGCGTACAACGTGTCCCACAAACTGAGACTCAGGGAAGGATTCATACATCGGCCTGTACAGTTGCAGTGATGCCCGAAGTCGATGAAATCGAGAGTGTCAAAATTAATCCAGCCGAGATTCGGATCGACACCTTTCGGGCATCGGGCGCTGGCGGTCAACACATCAATAAAACCGACTCAGCAGTACGGATCACGCATCTTCCCACCGGGATTGTGGTGGAGTGCCAAGACGATCGTAGCCAGCATCGCAATAAAGATCAAGCCATGAAGGTCTTGGTCTCGCGCATCATGGATGCCCAACGGCATGCGCAGCAGCAAGAACAAGCCCAAACCCGCAAATCCTTAGTGGGTAGCGGCGATCGCAGTGACCGGATTCGTACCTACAATTTTCCTCAAGGTCGAATTACCGATCACCGCATCAACCTAACCCTCTACAAAATTGACGCCATGATGGACGGTGATATTGGCGATCTATTAAATGCTCTAGCAGCAGAGCATCAAGCTGAACTATTAGCTGCCATGGGTGATGCGTAATCCGCATCATGGCCAACACGATTGCCGCTCTCCTCGAGAGTACAGCACTCAATAAAACCGATGCCAAGGCATTGTTGGCGCATTTACTGGATAAGTATCTGGGTTGGCCGCGCTCAGCGCTGATTTCTAAAGATCAAGAGCCGCTTCCTAATGAACTTCTCATCGCCTGGAAATCTCTAGAGGCCCAGCGCGCGTCTGGGGTGCCCGTGGCTTACCTCACTGGTGTAAAGGGTTTTCATGGAATTGAGCTCAAGGTCAATGAGGCGGTATTAATCCCCCGTCCAGAGACCGAGCTCTTGGTGGATCTTGCAATAGAAGAAATGAAGCGTATTCATGCGAACTCCCCTAATCAAACCATTCAGATTCTGGATTTGGGGACAGGCTCTGGAGCGATTGCTCTAGCGATTGCCCATGCATGCACCATCGGTAAAGTGCCGATCAATCTCAGCATTCTGGGGGTTGATCAATCGACTGCCGCGATTGAACTCGCCCGCGAGAACGCCAAAACCTTGGGGCTTAACCATATGGTCGAGTTTTTGCAAAGTAATTGGTATGACGCAATACCAGATCGATACCAAACCGCATTTGATGTAATCGTCAGCAATCCACCCTACATTCAAAAGGACGACCCCCATTTGCAAGAAGGCGACCTGCGCTTTGAGCCCAGATCTGCGCTCACCGATGATAACGATGGCCTGTCTTGCATTCGGGAGATTCTGAAAAATGCCCATCATTACTTGAAACCCGGCGGCCTGATTGCCCTAGAGCATGGCTATGATCAGGCGGCTACGGTTGCTACGCTCCTAGAAAATCATGCTTTTCATGACATTGGCCCACTTGCTGATCTAGCCGGGCATTTGCGAGTCACACTGGCCAGAAAATAAGACCCTACTTTTTAATCGGTCATAAAATAGTTGTAGTAAAAATCTAAGTAAAACCCAATCAGTTTATGAAAGGATTTCATCCCCATGAGTGATACTCAAGCCAAGATCAAACAAATTGTGACTAGCCACCCCGTGGTTCTGTTTATGAAAGGTACCGCGCAGTTCCCGCAATGTGGTTTCTCCGGAAACGCCATTAATATCCTGCGCGCCTGTGGCCTAGAGACCTTACATACCGTCAATGTCTTTGATGATGAAGCTATTCGCCAAGGTATCAAAGAGTATGCGAACTGGCCAACCATCCCTCAGCTCTATGTCAATGGTGAGTTCATTGGCGGTTCAGACATCATGACCGAAATGTACCAAAGCGGCGAACTCAAAAAACTGCTCGGTCTTTGATCGTTCGCCCACCCCTCAAAAGCTCACTCGGTGGGCTTGGTCTGCAGTAGACTAAGCCCATGCTTGATCCTCATACCCTAATTACCATTGTCGCTCTTGGCATTGCCATTGGGCTTGGAATTTATGTTGCCATTCTTCGATCCAATCAGAATCAATATCAAGGAGCTATTGCAGAGCTAACCATCCAGTTAGAACAAATTCGGGTGGAGCGTGATCAAGCCCTCCAGCATGCCATTCGCCTAGAGGCCGAGTTGGATTCAGAGCGTAAGCAAGTTCAATATCGGATTGATTCCTTAAATGAGGCCAAAGAAGCACTCACCAATCAGTTTAAAAATCTAGCCAATGAGATTTTGGAAGATAAAACCAAGAAGTTCACGGAGCAAAACGCCCAGCAGCTCGATATTTTGCTAAAGCCCCTGCAAACCAAGCTCACTGAGTTCAAGGAACAGGTGAGCAACTCCTACGAAAAAGAATCTAGGGAACGCTTTGCACTCAAGCATGAGATTGAGCGTCTAGCCAATCTCAACCTCAAGATGTCGGATGAGGCGCGATCGCTTACTAATGCACTAAAGGGCGACTCTAAGATTCAAGGCAACTGGGGAGAACTGGTTCTGGAATCCATCCTTGAATCCTCCGGTCTTCGTAAGGGCGAAGAGTATCTGGTGCAAGATAGCCATACCCAAGCCGATGGTAGTCGCTTACAGCCCGATGTGATTATTAAGTTACCTGAAGGTCGCCATCTTGTGATAGATAGCAAAGTATCGATTACCGCCTATGCCCGGCATACCGAAGCGACCAGCCCCGATGAGGCTGACAAAGAGCTAATTGCACATATTCAATCAATCCGGCAACATATTCAAGGTCTATCTGGCAAGAACTATGCGGGCATTGCCGATCTTGCGAGCGTTGACTTTGTGCTCATGTTTATTCCCATCGAGCCAGCATTCTTAAGCGCCTTAAAGTCTGCCCCCAATCTTTACCAAGAGGCACTGGGCAAGAACATTGTTTTGGTGTGCCCTAGCACTCTCATGGCCACCTTGCGGACCGTTGCTCACCTCTGGCGCCAAGATCAACAAAACAAGAATGCCATGGAAATTGCTCGACAATGCGCTAACCTCTACGACAAGTTTGTGGGCTTTGTGGAAGACCTTGAACAAATTGGCAAGCGCCTAGACCAAGCCCAATCGAGTTATCACGATGCCTTCAATAAACTCAAATCGGGTAAAGGTAATTTGATTAAAGCCGCGGAAAGAGTAAAAGAGTTAGGGGTAAAGCCCAGTAAATCAATCACAAATCATTTAATTCATGATGATTAGATAAGGACTTTCTTCATTACTGTTTGTAAGTGGGTTTCATTTGGATGCCATTTTTGATCAACGATTTCAAAACTACCAACGAATCCATAATCCTTACCCCACCTATTTTTATCATCAAAATAGAGTAGAAATGTTTGTTCAGTAATAATATTTACGTGTGTGGGATCACGCCATGCAGCCTCTTTCGGGAATGCTGGTGTAAATGAGGCAAAAGTACCCCCAGTTTTAAGTACTCTATATATTTCATTCATCAACTCAACAAAACAAAATCTTCTGGTTGGGTTGTAAATTATTCCTGGGATATGTTCTATAAAATCATAAGCAGTTACATAATCAAAGAAGTTTTCTTCAAAGGGTATTTGCTCTATTGCTAAATCGACCACTTTAATGTTTTGATTTTTATGAGGTCGTATATCAATACCGTATAACTCATCTGCATCAAATGGATTTCTGGGATTGAGTCCGCACCCAAAATCTAAAGTTTTAGTCATTAGTGAAATTAGATTTATTATGCTAAAAATTAACCATGAATATTTTATGAAATTTATTAATCATTATTTTTCATATCGCTCTCGATAAATCTGCGATCCGCAACCTGAACATATGATTGTTCTAAAGTAGGAATATTTTTCTATTTTGTTATTTATGAAACCGAATTTTGGTTGATAAGCTATTTTTTTTTCTAACCTAGGTAAATGCCTGCTTGATCCACAAAAATTACATTTAATGCTATCACTTTGTTGATTTGTTGCCAAAGCATACTCATCTTTACTTGGTTTCTTTGATAACCAGTTAGACCAATCTGCATCCTCTTTTTGTACCCACCTTATTTCCAACCAATTCCTCAATGGCAAAGCTGCAAGCAATATTACTATTGAAGTTAATACAAAATTTAACATTACTCAGTCAATTATCTAAATATTTCTACTACAATTTTTAATTATTTTTATTTTAATAAAAAACCCGCTCATATAGAGCGGGTTCTAATGGCAATGACAAAACTTAAGCAGCTTTACGAGCCTTTGCAGGTGCGGCCGCTTTTTTCGCTTGAGCTAATTGACCCTGAAATGCTTCAAAAGCTTGGTCAGCGGATTTCTCAACGGTTGACAATGCATCCTTGCTAGCTTCACGGAACTGTTCAATCCCTTGCATGACAGAGTTCATCGAGGTTTTGAATGCCGATACGAATACATCTGAACCAGCAGGTGCATTTGCAGCCAGGGTGTTTACCCAGTCTTGCATACCAGTTTGAGCTTGCTCAATGCTAGCTTCAACCACATTAGTAAACTCTTTACCACTCTCACGCAATACTTTGGTCATTTTACGCTGATGCGCAATGGCTTGGTTGCCAACGTCTTGTAAAGAATCGACTTGTAATAGTTCAGCGACTTGCTTAGGATCTTTTGCTGTCAATACTGCCTGAATGTTTTCTTGAGCATTTAACAACGCTGCTTTAGAGGCATCGTAGTTCAATTCAACGATTTTCTGAGCATTCTCAAGAGCAGCTTCGCTCAATGAAAATATGGTCTCGAGGTTTTTGCTTTGGATTTGCGAAAACTTTGCGCTTACTTGATCTTGATTCATGGTGTACTCTCCAATTAATTAATTTGTTCAATATTGCACTGCACCATGAAAATATACCCCATTATTTGCTGCTCTGCAATAAATATGTGTTCATTACAATAAAATACTAGGATATTCAAATAAATATTCAATTAAATCAATTAGTTATAGTAAAACAACTGTGCCCAGATCCCCACAAACCAAGCATTCCTATCCCAAAATTGCTACCGCTGCCTGTTTTGGTACCTTTTTGGAGTGGTACGACTTCTTAACCTTTGCCACCCTAGCGGTTGCTTTTGCTCCGCTCTTTTTTCCAAGTACTGACCCAATGACCGGGCTCTTAGCTAGTCTTGCGACCTTCGGGGCTGGGATGGTAGTAAGACCCCTAGGCGCGGCAATTTTTGGCTCCCTGGGTGATCGAATTGGACGCCGTCCAGTCTTTTTGATCACCATCACGTTAATGGGTGGGGCTACCTTTGCAGTAGGATTTTTACCAACGTATGAGCAAGTTGGGATTTGGGCACCCATTTGCCTGGTAACCCTGCGACTCCTACAAGGTCTATCTGCTGGCGGAGAGATTGGTGGCAGCGCCGTCTACTTAACAGAGCATGCGGGCAGCGCAAACCGGGGGCTTAAAACAAGCGTCTTACAACTCATGGGGCCGCTTGGCATGTTAGCCTCTATTTTGCAACTCGTATTACTCAAGCACTATCTAGACCCAGAGAGTTTTAAAGAGTGGGGCTGGCGTGTACCTTTTTGGTTCTCCATCGTTCTTCTACTGGTTGCCCTAAAAGTTCGAGTGACTCTTGAGGAAACGCCAATCTTTAAAGCAATGCTCGCCAAGGGTGAGCTAGCCAAATCGCCGCTACGCGATAACTTTAGAGATAAAGAAACTCGTAAACAAATGTTCTTGCTATTTTTCTGTATCTCAGCGGGTGGGTCTGTTCTCTTTTTCTGCGTCCAGGTTTATACCGGTATCTTTATGAAATCTACTCTTCAAATAAGTTCACAAATTGTCGATACCCTCACCATTACTACAACACTTATTCTATTTCCTATGGTGATTATTGCGGGAGCGCTCTCAGATAAATTTGGACGTCGTCCAGTGGTAATAGGCGGCTTATTATTAGGCACAATCCTGATTCAACCTGCTTACCAATTTCTGCAAAGCTTGTCGATACAAAGTACTCCGGATTATTTTCTGATGAGCGCAACTCTAGTCGGATTGGCACTTCCACTTGCGTTAGTTGTGGGCCCCCAAACAGCCCTGCTGGCGGAACTTTTTCCAGCCAGAACTCGCAATAGCGCAGCTACCTTGCCGCACAACTTGGCGGCTGGATGGATTGGTGGGCTTTTACCGCTGATTGTGACCTGGCTTAACAAAGAGTTTGCCAGTCAAGTTGCAGGTCTTTGGTATCCAACTATTTTCTTAGCAATTGCTGCCACCTTGGCTATTCTTTATCTTCCTGAGACTAGGGAAGTAGACTTATCTAACTAACAGAATTAAGATGAAAATGATTGGTGCCCCATGTCCGACTCGAACAGACCACCTACTGATTACAAATCAGTTGCTCTACCAGATGAGCTAATGGGGCTATTTGTTAATTATAACTCGTGGTTCACAGCAAATGCGATTCATCTATAGAATTAGTAATAATTCATACAAAAAAGATCGTCTAAAAAATTCATCAAAAGAGTATTGTTTTTTGAATTTTATTAAAAATTTATATACGTCAAATGACAAACTCTATGTTATTGCAGATAATATAAACGGAGAACTTCAAAAGTTTCTCGAGACCAATCTTCCCGCAGGTGGTCACATTTTTAATGTTAATACCGGATCAAATGGGGCAAGTTTTAGACTTCAACTGAATTTGGTTAATCAGATCCCAGAAAATGAAATTGTTTTTTTGCATGAGGATGATTATTTGTATAAATCATGCTCACTAGACACAGATGATCAGAAACTTAATCATTCATTAGTTATTGAGGGCCTTGAAAAGGCTGATTATGTGACTCTCTATGATCATCCAGATAAGTACATTCCACCAAGCCAAGGTGGTAATCCAAAAATATCTGATACCGGTGTTGAGTTTACGGGTGTCTTTTTAACAGCCAATTCGCATTGGAAATATACTAACTCTACAACTTTAACTTTCGCAGCTTATTCTAAAACCTTAAAAGAGGATTTATCCCTATGGGCTCCACATATCTCAGGTCCTCACCCATATGATTTTCAAGCTTTTTTAAGTTTGGGGAAAAAAGGAAGAAATGTGGCTTCAACGATACCGGGCAGATCCACGCACTGTGACCCCCATAACCTGAGCCCATTAACTAATTGGGATGATATTTGAAACCTTTTATTTGATTATTCTTAAAACAGGTTTTTTATCCTCTTTGAGAGCGGTATCAATCTTTTCTTTAACCTCTTTAGTGGTCAATTTTTCGGTATCAAAAGGGAAGGACATACCTTGGCCATTTTCTCTTGCGTAAATCGCCAAAACATGGGTCACCGGCACTAATACTTTCTTCGGCATACCACCAAACCTTGCCTGAAAACTTATCGAATCGTTCTCAATATGCAGTTGATGGCAAGCTTCAGAAGAGATATTTAAAACAATCTCGTTGTTCTTCACAAACTCCATAGGCACCTCAACCCGTTCATCAACAAAAACGGCTAAGAACGGTGTAAAACCAAAATCCGTACACCACTGATGTAGTGCACGGATTAGATAGGGTTTGGTACTCGGGGTTTCGCTAGCCATCACTCTATTTTAAGCTAGCTACCAAGGCGCCTCAATTAACGACGCATGACCTTTTCCGAAGGGGTCAAAGCCTCAATGTAAGCCGGACGACTGAAGATACGCTCTGCATATTTAAGTAGTGGGGCAGCGTTTCTGGAAAGATCAATACCATAGTGCTCCAAGCGCCACAGAAGAGGGGCAATCGCCACATCTAGCATCGAAAACTCGTCGCCAAGCATGTACTTGTTCTTCACAAAAATAGGCGCCAATTGTGTTAAGCGATCCCGAATCGCAATACGCGCTTTCTCATGCAACTTCTCAGCGCTCTTACCCTTTTCGTTCTCAAGTGCACTAACGTGCACAAAAAGCTCTTTCTCAAAGTTGAAGAGAAATAAACGTGCCCGAGCCCGAGCCACCGGATCAGGTGGCATTAATTGGGGATGAGGAAAGCGCTCATCAATGTACTCATTAATGATGTTGGATTCATACAAAATTAAGTCACGTTCAACCAAAATCGGAACTTGACCATAGGGATTCATGACTGAGATATCCTCAGGCTTATTAAAGAGATCAACATCGCGAATCTCAAAGTCCATACCTTTCTCAAAGAGAACTAGGCGGCAGCGTTGCGAGAATGGGCAATTGGTACCCGAGTACAACACCATCATAAGCAAATATCCTTCAAATCAAATAATCAAAATGCGCCAAGCTATTGCTTAGCGGATGTCTTTCCAATATGCCTTATTCAGACGCCATGCAATCAAGGTAAAGATTGCGAGAAACAGAAGGACAACCACGCCGATTCGTTTACGCTGAAGCTGGGTAGGCTCAGCCATCCAGGACATAAATGAAACGAGGTCCGCAATATTATCATCATATTCTTGGGGCTTCATTATTCCTGGACTAACCTGCTCAAAACCTTTAAAGACCTTTGTACTCTTGCTGGGATCTTTAATATCTTTGACATTCTCAAACTTAGCAATGCGCTCACCTTGTAATTCCCATAACACATGGGGCATTCCTACATTGGGATAGACCAAGTTATTCCAACCCGTTGGGCTCTCTTCGTCCTTGTAGTAAGTGCGGAAATAGGTATACAGCCAATCGGTACCACGAGCACGAGCCTCCACAGATAAATCAGGCGGAACTTTGCCAAACCACGCTTTAGCATCTTTGGGCGACATGGCAATCGTCATTAGATCACCAACTTTTTGATCGCCCAAGATCAGGTTATCTTTAATCTGTTGATCACTCAAGCCAATATCACGCAGACGGTTGTAACGTAAGTTCACTGCGGAGTGGCAACCTAAACAGTAGTTCACAAAAATCTTGGCACCATTTTGCAAGGAAGCATTATTGTTGACACGATTGGGTGCGCTATCAAGGGGAAAATCACCTCCAGCAGCAAATGCGGCACTCATTACAAAACTACCCAGGCCCACAGCGATAAGTTTCTTAAGTACACCGATCATGTATAGAGAATGGTTCATCTGGATTCCTAATATCTTCTATTGTTTTTCTAAATTAGTGCGAATGAAAAGTCACGCGATCGGGGACAGGTTTGAAGTTGCCCATCTTGCTCCACCAAGGCATTGCAAAGAAAAATGCCAGGTAGTAAATCGTGCAAATCTGCGAGATCTTTTCAAAGAGTGGGGAAGGCGGCTTGATGCCAAGGTAACCCAAGATCACAAAACTGACAATAAAGGTGCCATAAATGTATTTGTGAAAATCGGGGCGATAGCGGATTGAGCGCACTGGGGACTTATCGAGCCAAGGCAAGAAGAACAGGATCACAACTGTACCGCCCATGATTACAACGCCCCAGAACTTCGCATCAAACACATAAAAGCCCACTGCAAGAGCTGCCAAAATTCCAGCGCAGGCACCCTTAACTCGAATGTCTTTACTACCCTTAATGACCATTCCTAAAATCACCGCACACAAAATCCACAAGGGAATTAAGAACGGGGTCGTAGTCGCACGCAGCATTGAATAAAACGGCGTGAAGTACCACACCGGCGCAATGTGCGATGGCGTTTGCAATGGATCAGCTGGGATAAAGTTATTAGCCTCCAAGAAGTACCCGCCCATCTCGGGAGCAAAGAACACAATTGCTGCAAAGATCATCAGGAACACACCAAGACCCATGATGTCGTGCACCGAGTAGTAAGGATGAAATGGAATACCGTCAACTGGCTTACCGGTGGCATCTAAGTTGTTCTTGATATCAATACCATCTGGGTTGTTGGAACCCACTTCGTGCAAAGCAATGATATGAGCGGCAACCAAACCAACCAATACCAATGGTAAGGCAATGACGTGCAAGGAGAAAAAGCGATTAAGAGTTGCATCGCCTACGACATAATCACCGCGCAACCATAAAGCCAAATCTGGGCCAATTAAAGGAATGGCGGCAAAGAGATTAATAATCACCTGGGCACCCCAGTAGGACATCTGACCCCATGGCAAGAGATATCCTAAGAATGCTTCAGCCATCAATAACAAGAAGATAGTGCAGCCAAAGATCCAAATCAATTCACGTGGTTTTTGATACGAACCATAGATCAAGCCACGGAACATGTGCAAGTAGACCACCACAAAGAACATCGAGGCGCCAGTGGAATGCATATACCGGATCAGCCAGCCCCAAGGCACTTCACGCATGATGTACTCAACCGAGTCAAATGCTTTCATGGCATCGGGCTTGTAGTTCATGACGAGAAAAATACCAGTCACAATCTGAATCACCAACACCACAATGGCTAAGGAGCCAAAAAAGTACCAGAAGTTAAAGTTCTTAGGAGCGTAGTACTCACTCATATGCTCTTTGAATAACTTGCTCAATGGAAAACGCGAATCCACCCAGGCCAGACCCTTTTGGGCAACAGAGGCGTTTTCTGGGACTTTAATTTCTTGGAATGCCATGGTTAGTTTCCTAAATCAGTAACTAATAATTGAATAAATGAATTAAGCCTTCTTGTCCTCACCAATCAAAATCTTGGTGTCACTCAAATACATGTGAGGAGGAACTTCTAAGTTATCCGGAGCTGGCTTGTTTTTGTAAACACGACCGGCTAAATCAAACGTGGAGCCATGACAGGGACACAGGAAACCTCCGGGCCAATCGTTAGGCAAAGAGGGCTGTGGTCCTGCTTGTAACTTTGCGGTAGGGGAACAACCTAAATGCGAGCAAATACCAACCGCAACCAGATACTCAGGCTTAATCGAGCGATGGTCGTTACGGGCATAAGGCGGGGTCAGAGCAGCAGGATCACGCAAGGATTTGGGATCA
>JACCDL010677550.1_pt1 | contig 11327 bp, 10 predicted proteins | sample 7441931 | NCBI WGS metagenome assembly JACCDL01 (sample SAMN15323437, study PRJNA562643) | freshwater metagenome | isolation source: river surface water | place: USA:Blue River Watershed | collected 2017-08-16 | reverse complement strand
GTCCGCCGATGAGCGCCCTGACCTCGCGGCGCGACTTCCTGCGCACGGCGGCCCTCGCCGCCGCGGCGGCCGCGGCGCCCGCCGCCTCCGCGGCCGACGGCCGGTTCCGCCTGCGCTACGTGCTCTCTTCCGCGATGTACGGCTACGCCCCGCTCGCGGAGATCCTGCCCGAGGTCGAGAAGACCGGCAGCGAGTCGATCGACATCTGGTGCAAGGTTCACGGCGACCAGCGCGAGCAGGCCGCCGCCCTCGGCGACGAGGCCTTCGCCGCGCTGCTCAAGAAGCACGGCGTCAAGGTCGGCGTGAGCACGCGCTACCCGCTCGGCCCGTTCAAGCTGCAGGAAGAGATGGCCTGGGTGAAGCGGCACGGCGGCACCACGCTCGTCTGCGGCAGCACCGGTCCCAAGAACCCGTCCGGCGCCGCGGCGCGGGCCGCGATCGCCAAGTTCCTCGAGGAGATGAAGCCGCACGCGGCCAAGGCCGAGGAGCTCGGCCTGCGCATCGCCATCGAGAACCACTCGAACCAGGCGCTGCATCATCCCGACTCCCTGCGCGCCTTCGCCGAACTCAACAAGTCGCCCGCGCTCGGCGTGGCCTTCGCCCCTCACCATCTCCATGAGTGGGCGGACCAGATCCCCGCGCTCCTGCGCGACCTCGGGGCGAAGAACCTGCCGTTCATGTATTTCCAGGAGCACTCCGAGGGCATCTTCAAGAAGGCCTCCAAGGAGGAGGAGCTCCGCCAGATGGCCGGGCGCGGCAAGCTGGACTACCGTCCGATCGTGAAGGCGCTGCGCGACATCCGCTTCGACGGGCTCGTCGAGCTCTTCATGCACCCGACCCCCCGCGGCATCCCCGTGCTGCCCACCACCCCCGAGGTCACCGCGCTCATCAACGAGTCGCGAGCCTACGTGGAGAAGTGCCTGCGCGAGACGGCCTGAGCGATGCGCGCCGCCGCCCTCATCCTGCTCGCCGCCGCCTCGGCCGCCGCGGCGCCCGTCGTCACGGGCTTTGAGCGTTTCCACGCCGCGGCGCCCACGGCGGAGGGCGGGCGGCTGCTCTACAACGAGCTCGGTTGCGTGAACTGCCACGGAGGCGACACGGGCCTGCCCGCGCTGCGCGGCCCGGCGCTGGCGACGGTCTCCCAGCGCGCGCAGGGGGCGTGGCTGCGCAAGTTCATCGCCGATCCGCAGTCGGCCCATCCCGGCGCCGTCATGCCGCAGGTCCTGACGAAGGCCGATGAGAGGACCCTCGTGGCGATCGAGCACTACCTCGCTTCGCTCAGGCCCAAGCCCGCGACCAAGACCGTGGCGAGGATCATGCATGTGAACGCCTCGCGCGGCAGCGGTCTCTACCACTCGCTCGGCTGCGTCGCCTGCCACGCGCCGGACAAGGCCTTCGTGCCGGACGGCGGCGCCCCGAAGGACTCCGAGTTCACGCACGCCTCGGTGCCGTTCCCCGACCTCAGGGCCAAGTACTCGCTGGAGTCGCTGAGCGCCTTCCTGCAGGACCCGATCAAGGTCAGGCCGGACGGTCGCATGCCGCGCATCGCGATGGAGAAGCAGGACGCGATCGACATCGCCGGCCATCTCCTGGCCTTCGAAGGCAGCGACGGGCGCGTCGGCCAGCAGGTGGTGCCGGTCACGGCCGACCGCGAGCTGGCCATCGCCGGCCGCAAGGCGGTCATCGCCGCGCGTTGCGCGGCCTGCCACGAGCTCCCGAAGGACGCGGCCGCCGCCCCGGTCGCGCTCGGCCGCAAGGAGGGCGGGTGCCTCGACTCCGCCCACGCCAAGGGCCCGCGCTACGCGCTCACGGACGCACAGCGCGCCTCACTGAAGCTGTTCCTCGCCGCGCGTGAGCAGGCCCCCGATCCCAAGCTCGCCGCCGAACTCACCCTGCAGGCGCTCAACTGCGTCGCCTGCCATGAACGCGACGGCAAGGGCGGCCCTGACGCGGCCCGGAAGGCGTTCTTCGAGGGCGACCACAATCTCGGCGACACCGGCCGCTATCCTCCGCCTCTCACCGGCGTCGGCGGGAAGCTGCGGCCCGAGTGGCTGGCCAACGTGCTCGCTGACCGTCCTGAGCCCAAGGGCGGCGATCTCTTCACGAGCCACTACCGTCCCGACCCCTACCGCATCCGCCCCTACCTCCGCACGCGCATGCCCGTCTACGGCAAGGCCACCGACGGATTGGCACGGCTCCTCGGCGTCGCCGACGCGCGTCCTGCGCTCAAGTTCGAGGGCGGCGACGACTCCGCCGGACGGAAGCTCCTCGGCACCGAAGGCGGCGCCGGCTGCATCACTTGCCACCGGTGGGGTGACCGGCCTTCGCTCGGCATCCAGGGGCCGGACATCAGCAACATGGCGGCGCGCCTGCAGGAGGGCTGGCTCCGCGACTATCTCATCAATCCCGCGGGTTACCGACCCGGCACGCTGATGCCCTCCTTCTGGCCCGGCGGGAAGTCCTTCAATCCCGCCATCCTCGGCGGCGACACCGATCGCCAGATCGCCGCCATCTTCAAGTTCGCCGAGAGCGCCAACGGTGAGCCCGAGGGCTTTCCCAAGAACCGCAACGGCGAGTTCGAGATCGTGCCCAAGGACCGTCCCGTCGTCCAACGCGCCTTCATGGAGGAGGTGGGCGCGCACGCCATCCTCGTCGGATTCCCGACCGGCGTGCATCTCGCCTACGACGGTGAGAGGGGCGGCCCCGCCCGCGCCTGGAAGGGCAGGTTCTTCGACGCCTACCTGACCTGGTTCTCCCGCTTCCCCGTCTTTGAGAAGCCGCTCGGCGCCCAGGTCGTGAACTGGCCGAAGTCCTCGGGCCGGTTCCTCGGTTACCGTCTCGATTCCAAGGGCAGCCCCACCTTCATCGCCGAGCAGGCCGGCGTCCGCGTCGAAGAGACCTTCGAGGGCGTCGGCGAGGGACTGCGCCGGACCGTGGTCTGGAAGCCGACGCCGGACTTCACGCCGGTCATCCATCATCCCGCGGGACTGGAGTTCGCCGAGGATCCCGGCTCCGCGGCCGGCCGGCGCGTCTTCATCTACCTCTGGAAATGAAAGCCGTCGCCATCGCCCTCCTCTCCGCCGCCGCGCTCGGCGCCGCGCCCTCCTATGAGATCGCCGACATCCTGACCGCGAGCACCGCGGCCGACACGCGCGCCAAGGACTGGAAGCCCGGCCAGGGCCTCGCCCTGGAGGTCAGCGGCATGGACTGGACCGCCGACGGACGGCTCGCGCTCTGCATCCGCAAGGGCGAGGTCTGGCTTCTTGACGGCGTGCTCGCGCCCAAGCCCGACAAGGTCGGCTTCAAGCTCTTCGCTTCCGGACTCCACGAGCCGCTCGGACTCCTCCGCGACGGCAAGGACCTCCTCGTCACCCAGCGCACCGAGACCACGCGCCTGCGCGACGCCGACGGCGACGGCGTCGCCGACGAGTATCTGACCGCCGGCGCGGGCTGGAACGTTTCCGGCGCCTACCACGGCTACGCGTACGGTCCCAAGCGCGACGGCAAGGGCGACCTCTGGGTCACCCTGAACCTCGACATGGGGGATCATTCCGACAACAAGGCGCCGTGGCGCGGCTGGGGCGGGATCATCGGCAAGGACGGCCGCTTCGTGCCCATGGCGGCCGGCATGCGTTCTCCCTGCGGACTCGGGGCGAACCGCGAGGGCGACATGTTCTGCGTCGACCATCCGGGCACCTGGATTCCCACCACCCCCATCTATCATCTCCGCAAGGGCGCCTTCTTCCTCAACCCTGAGGGCATCGCCTCGGAGAACCGTCCGGAGTCTCCGCTGAAGCTTTCCGCCAAGATTCCCGAGAAGCGTCCGTATCCCGAGGCCGTCAGGGCCCTGCCTGAGATGCGCCCGCCCGCCGTCTGGATGCCCTACAACAAGATGGGCCGCAGCGGCACCGACCTCGCGGTGTGCGACGCCGGCGGCAAGTTCGGCCCCTTCGACGGTCAGATGTTCGTGGCCGAGTTCACCGACGCCAAGATCAGCCGCGTCTTCATGGAGAAGGTCGGCGGGGAATATCAGGGCGCCTGCTTCCCCTTCGTCGGGGGCTTCGCCTCCGGCATCGTGCGTCTGTCCTTCGCGCCGGACGGCTCGCTGATGGTCGGCATGACCAGCCGGGGCTGGTCTTCCCTCGGCACCAAGGCCTACGGCCTGCAGCGGCTCCGGTACAACGGCAACGTGCCCTTCGCGATCAAGGAGATGCGGGCCCGTCCCGACGGCTTCGAGCTCGTCTTCACCAAGCCCGTCGACCGGGTGCGTGCCGCCGACGTCGCCTCCTACCGCATGAGCAGCTACACGCTGCTCTATTCCGGCGCCTACGGCAGCGATGAGATCCTCGCCGCGCCGAATCCCGTGACGTCCGCCGACGTGGCCGCCGACGGCCTGAGCGTGAGACTGAAGGTCGGGGCCCTCCGTGAGCTGCACATCCATGAGCTGCATGCCGACGGCGTGAAGTCCGAAGCGGGCGAGCCGCTCGACCATGCGGACGCCTACTACACCCTGAACCGCATCCCGCAGAACTGACTCGCCACCGCGGGGCGTTCCTCTCCTCTTGGGGGCTTGTCCAGTCCGCCCACCATCCGTTCGGAAATCGGTCCGACCCTCCGTCTGGCCGTCCCGATCATGCTCGGGATGCTGGGCTACGGCCTGATGTTCGTGATCGACGTCGCCATGGCCGGCCGGCTCGGCGAAGTGCCCCTCGCGGCCTCCGCGCTCGCCGCCAACATCACCTACATCCCCTACGTCTTCGGCATCGGCCTGGTCGGGGCCGTCACCGTCTACCAGTCGCAGGAGAACGGGGCCGGCCATGCCGAGTCCGCGCCCGCCGTGCTGCGGCACGGCACCGTGCTCGGCCTGGCGTCCGGCGTCATCCTCGCCGTCCTGACCCACGCCTTCGCTCCTTTGATTCCGCATCTGGGGTCCGCACCCGAGGTGGCCGCCGAGGCCCACGACTTCTACGTCATCATGGCCTGGGCGATGGTGCCCGGCCTCGCCTTCCACGGCCTGCGTTCGTACCGCGACACCCAGCACCAGCCCTGGATCTCGCTCGCGTGGCTGACCTTCGGCCTCGCGCTCAACGTCCTCCTGAACTGGCTCTGGATGTACGGCAACTGGGGCTTTCCCGCGCTCGGCCTCGCCGGCGCCGGCTGGGCGACCCTCGTGTCCCGCGTCGCCATGTTCATCGGGCTCTGGCTGCACCCCGGACGCGGCGAGGTGCGTTGGGCCGACGGGCTGCAACGCGCGGTCTTCGCCCGACTCCTGCATACCGGCCTGCCCGCGGGCCTGCACAGCATCAGCGAGGTGGGCATCTTCGCCATCGTGCCGATCCTGGCCGGGTGGATCTCGCCCACCGCGCAGGCCGCGCACCAGGTGGCCGTCAGCACCGCCAGCGCCGCGTTCATGCTTCCCCTCGGCCTGGGCATGGCCGCCGGCATCCGCGTCGGCGAGGCTTACGGAGCGCGTGACTCCTCGCGCGTGCGCGCGGTCGGCTGGGGCGCGCTGATTCTCGGCGGACTCATGATGACCTTCTATGGCGCCGCCATGGTGTTGCTCCGCCCTTGGCTGCTCGGTCTCTATGACGTGGCCGGAACGGCCACCGGGCAGCTCGCGACGGCGCTGCTCATCTGGGCGGCCCTCTGGGCGCCGTTCGACGGCGTGCAGGTCGTGGCGGCTCATCTGCTCCGCTCCGTCGACCAGGCCTCGTGGGCCTCCTGGGGCGTCGCCATCGTCTACTGGGTCGTGACCTTGCCCCTGGCCCTGCTTCTGGCGTTCCCCCTGGGCCTCGGCGCGGAGGGCATCTGGATCGCCCTGGCGGCCGGGCTCATGCTCGTGGCCCTCGCCCTCGGCTGGAAGTTCCGGCGCGCGACCCGTCACATTCCCGACGCGGGAAATTGACGAGCCCGGCCTCGCCGTTGGCCGGCGGGCGTCATCATCGGAAGCGCACCCCGATGCCCCCATCCGTCATGAACAACATCCAGCAGCCCTTCATGGGAGAAGAGGACGATCCCGAGTACCGTTTCTCCGACCTGAACGTCGCCGAGGAGGCCCGCGCCCTGGCCGGACTTGAGCAGCTCGTGCGAGAACTGTCGCTCCTGCGCGCTTCGCCGGCGGGCGCCGAGACCGCGCTCGTGCGCGTCTGCGAGCACGTCATGCGCGATCCGGTCTACGCCGAATCGACCCGTGAGGCCTTCCGCTCCACGTGGGAGGTCCTGCGTTCCCGCGCGGCCTCCTGAAAACGAGGAAGCCGGCCAGAGGCCGGCTTCCGGAGGGCGCTGGGCGCCGGTTCAGCGCACCGAGCAGGACGCGGAGGCGGTCGGGATGACCTCGACCTTGCGGTGCTCGCGGTCCCACTTCACCAGTCCGTCGGACAGCGCGAAGAGCGTGTGGTCGCGGCCCATGCCGACGTTGCGGCCCGGGCGGACGACCGTGCCGCGCTGGCGCATGAGGATGGAGCCGGAGGTGGCGAACTCGCCGCCGTAGAGCTTCACGCCGAGACGCTTGGAATTGGAGTCGCGGCCGTTCTTGGAAGTGCCGCCGCCTTTCTTGGTTGCCATGGTGGGTAGGGCGCTGGGGGGTTAAGCGGAGATGGATTCGACCTTGATCACGGACAGCTCCTGGCGGTGTCCGCGGCGGCGGTAGTAGCCCTTGCGGCGGCGGTGCTTGAAGATGTCGATCTTCTCGCCGCGCTTGTTCTCGAGGATCTTGGCGGTCACCTTGGCGCCGGCCACCGTGGGGGTGCCGACTTTGGCGCTGGCGCCTTCGCCCACGAAGAGGACCTGGTCAAAAGTGAGGGTGTCGCCCTTCGTCTTACCGGGGTACTGGTTGACGATGAGGATGTCGCCCTGCTTGACGGTGAACTGGCGACCGGAGGTGATGAACGTGGCCTTCATGGCTGTCGGAAGGTCGGAGCAAAGGCAGGGCGGGGGGGTTGGCAAGGGGATTTTGGGCTTTTCCGGGGCTGCCGCCCGCCTCTTCAAGGGGGTCTTAGGGCTTTTCTGCCCTGAGTCGGGGGACAATAGTGCCTCCATGAACCCTTTCCAGCAGCACGGCGAAGGCGCACGGTCCGATGAGGACCTGTCTCAGGAGCTGAGCCGGAACCTTTCCCGGGGTCCGTCGGCCCATGCCACCGCTTTCGTCCATTCCCGTGCCGTCGTGGTCGGCAACGTCGTCCTGCAGCCCCGCTCCAGCGTCTGGCCCTGCGCGGTGCTGAGGGGGGACATCGCGCCGATCGAGGTGGGAGAGGGCAGCAACGTCCAGGACGGCGCGGTCGTGCACGTCGCCGACGGGATGCCCGCCGTGATCGGCGCTTGGGTGACCGTCGGTCATCTCGCCGTGCTCCACGCCTGCACCGTCGAGGACGAGTGCCTCATCGGCATGCATGCCACCGTGCTCGATGGCGCGGTGATCGGCCGCCGTTCCATCGTCGGCGCCGGCGCCCTGGTGACCAAGGACACCGTCATCCCGCCCGGCTCGCTCGTGCTCGGCTCCCCGGCCAAGGTCGTGCGCCCCCTGTCCGCCGCGGAGCAGGAGTCGCTCAAGGGCTGGGCGGAGAAGTACGTCAAGGTGGCCGCGCATCACCGCAGGTTCGATTGAGCGAAGCCGCGGTCAGCGAAATCCGCCTCGCCGCCGAAGTCTGGCGCGAGGAGCGGCGCGCCCATGAGGCGCGCGTCGCAGCCCTGACCGCGCCGCGCCTTTCCCGGGCCGCGCTCGGCCGGCCCGATCCCGTCGAGGACTTCCTCTTCACCTATTACCCCTTCCGTCCCTCCGCCCTGCGCCGCTGGAGCCCGGGCCGCGGCGTGGCGCTCGCGGACGCCGCGGAGCTCGCCGACGGCGCACGGTTCGAACGTCGCGCGGACGGCCTCGTGTCCGTGGTCGCCCCCGACGCGAAGGAACGCGAGCGTCTGGCCTTCAGCCTGCGCCTGTGCCGCGCGGTCGCCGGCCGTGAGGCCAGGCACGCCTGCTTCGGCCTCCACGAATGGGCGATGGTCTTCGCGGACGCCGCCGGGCGCCGTCACCGCTCCTGGCCGCTCCGGCTCGGTCCCGAGGGCACCGACCGCGTGGTGCGTTCGCTGCCGTTGCGATGCACCCATTACGACGCCTACCGCTTCTTCACGCCGGCCGCCCGCCCCCTGAACCAGGAGGCGCCCACCCTCGAGGCGCGCGCCGACAACGAGCAGCCCGGCTGCGTGCACGCCAACATGGACCTCTACAAGTGGGCGATGAAAGCCTCACCTTGGATCCCTTCGGCCCTCGCCGCCGACTGCTTCGAGCTAGCCGCCGAGGCGCGCCTGCTCGACATGCGCGCGAGCCCCTACGATTTCTCCGCCGCCGGCCTTGAGCCCGTGCGGATCGAGACCCCGGAGGGCCGGGCCGAATATGAGACCTCGCAGCGCGCCGTCATGAAGAAGGCGGAGCCGTTGCGGCTCCGCCTCATCTCGGCCCTGGAGCGGGCCCTTGCGGACTGAGCGTTCAGCGCAGGCGCGTCACGCGGATGTCCTTGTAGTCCACGCGGCAGCCCGGGTCGTGGGCCTGGATCGCGAACGTGCCGGAGCCGAGACGCCGGCCGGGCATGCCCTTCGGCGGCGTCCAGTCCGCGGGCTCGGTGAAGTCCACCGTCTGACGGCCGTTGATCCAGATCTGCACGCGCTTGCCTTCGACGCGGATGCGGTAGTCGAACCAGTCGCCGTCCGGAGCGGCGGGCGTGTTGAGCACGTCCTGCACCGCGTAGAGTCCGCCCGTCTTCTTGTTGTCCTTGTGCGTGGCGTTCACCTGGCACTCGTAGCCCGCGGACGGCCAGCCCTTGTCCTCGAACTTCGTGTGGAAGTAGAGGCCCGAGTTGGCGCCCTCATAGGTGCGCACCTTGGCGCTGAAGTCGAAATCGGTGAAGGAGGCCGCGCCGTCCTTGCCCACGTAGAAGAGGTGTCCTTTGCCGCCGCGCACCTGGAGCACGCCGTCGGCCACCTTGAAGCTGCCCGGATCCTCGGACGAGGCCTTCCAGCCGTCGAGGGACTTGCCGTCGAAGAGGGAGGAGGCGGCGTTCGGCGCGGCGTTCTGGGCGCAGGCCACGAGGGCGGTGGCGAGCGCGGCGACGAGGGGCAGGCGGGCGAGGACGGGGCGGTTCATGACGGCCCCATCCAAGCGCGGCCCGACCCGCTGGCAAAGGTTAAGTGAAGACCCGGATGCCGGCGTCGCGCATCTCTCCGAGCCGCTTCTTGAGCGTGGAACGGTTGATGCCGAGGATGAGGGCGGCGCGCAGCTGGTTGCCGCGCGTCTCCTCCATCGCCCGCTTGATCATCTCCGCCTCGATGCCGTTGAGGATGGCTTTGCCGTCGCCCTCGCGGCAGCCGCGGTAGATCGCGTCGTAGGCTCCGCCCAGGCCGGCGTCGGCGGGGGCCGCGGCCGCAGGGGCCGGAGCGGCGGACGGGGCGGCCGCGGGCGCGGGCGCGCGGCGGGGGGAGAGCACGTCGGAGGGCAGGTCCTTGGCGAGGATCGTCTCCCCTTTGGCGAGCACGTTGGCGCGCTGGACGACGTTCTCGAGCTCGCGCACGTTGCCTGGCCAGTCGTAGGCCAGCATCGCTTCGAGCGCCTCGGCGGAGAGGCGCTTCGGGCGGGATTTGCGCGCGGCGGCCTGGCGCTGGAGCATGTAGTCGACGAGCAGGGGCACGTCGGCCTTGCGCTCCCGGAGGGCGGGCAGGCGGATGCGGAAGACGTTCAGCCGGTAATAGAGGTCCTCACGGAACTGGCGTCCCGCGACCATCGTCTCGAGGTCCTTGTTGGTCGCGGCCACCACGCGCACGCTCACCTTCAGCGTCGCCGTGCCGCCCACGCGCTGGATCTCGCCTTCCTGGATGGCGCGGAGGACCTTGGTCTGGGTGGGCAGGGACATGTCGCCGATCTCATCGAGGAAGATCGTGCCGCCGTCGCAGAGTTCGAACTTGCCGGGCTTCTGGCCGGCCGCGCCGGTGAAGGCCCCCTTCTCGTGTCCGAAGAGCTCGGACTCGATGAGGTTTTCCGGAATCGCCGCGCAGTTCACCGCGATGAACGGCCCCTTGGAGCGGAGGGAATGCTGGTGGATGCAGCGCGCGACGAGCTCCTTGCCCGTGCCGCTTTCGCCCGTGATCAGGACGGTGGCGTCGGAAGCGGCCACCTGGCCGATCGACTTGAGGACCTCCTGCATCGGCTCGGAGCTGCCGATGATGCCCTCCTTGTAGTCGGCGGGATTGACCAGCGCGCGTGACTGCTTGCCGGCGTTGACCAGGTCGCGCCGCGCCGACATCGCCTTCTCGACCAAGGCGACGAGCTTGGCCTGGTCGAAGGGCTTCATGACGTAGTCGAAGGCGCCGAACTTCATCGCCTCGATCGCGGTCTGGGTGGTGCCATAGGCGGTCATGAGGATGACCATGGCCTGCGGCTGCGCTCCGCGGAGCATCTGGAGGGTCTCGATGCCGGTCATCCCGCCCATGCGGTTGTCGAGCAGGATGACGTCCGGCTGCTCGCGCTTGGCGAGACCGACGCCAGATTCGCCGCTGTCGGCCTCGATGACATTGTGACCGAGTCCTGCCAGGGCACGCCGGAGAGAATACCGCAGGTCCTTGTCGTCATCGATGACGAGCACTTTGCTAGAGCTGGTCGCACTCATTTGACCAAAAGTAGGCAGGAGGTGTGCCATTCGTTGTTGGGCACTATTTTTGCCTAAATGGGCCCAATAGCAAACAAGGCGTGCCTATTTTTAGGCAAAATGGGGGCATATAACCTCGGATTGCGGGGGTCCCCCATTAAGACGATGGTTTTGGGGTATGGCCCGCTTCTTACGTCGGACAATCGTCGGGGCGGCTTTGGCCGTCCTGTCATTCGGCGCCTTGAGCAATCTCTGGATCTGGTCGGCTGCCTGGGGGAGGATGGAGGGTGAAGTGCCTGCGGGATCGGTCATCGTCCTGCTCGGGACCAACGAATTCTTCCCGGACGGTGTCACGCCCACCGCGACCTACCGGCAGAGGATCACCACCGCCTTGGCCGCCGCCGGAACTGGGCGCGCTTCTTTGGTGATCGCTTCGGGCACTGAAGAGCAGGCGGAAGTCATGGCCGCGACCTTGAAACGGGAAGGTTGCCGGACGCCCATCGAGCTCGACCCCTACGGATGGCGGACGCTCGACAGCGTCCTCCGCGCCAAGGCGCAGCATCCCGGCCGGCCGCTGGTGTTCGTCTCACAGGGATGGCACTGCGCCCGGGCCCTCTGGTGGGCTGACCGGCTCGGCGTCAGCGCCTCGGCCGTTCCGGCCGCCTACGGCGACGGCCTTGACGCCCATCGCTCGGCTGC
>JACCDL010632126.1_pt1 | contig 11332 bp, 8 predicted proteins | sample 7441931 | NCBI WGS metagenome assembly JACCDL01 (sample SAMN15323437, study PRJNA562643) | freshwater metagenome | isolation source: river surface water | place: USA:Blue River Watershed | collected 2017-08-16 | reverse complement strand
CAGAAAACCTGGCTGTTGTCATTTGGGAGAGAATTGAGCAAGAAATCAAAGAGGCAGGTTGCCAATTGCACTGCGTCAAATTGTACGAGACAGAAAACAATTTTGTAGAGTACTATGGCGGAGAATCAGATGGAAGTCGCGGTAAAAACGATTCTGGAAAACATTGGAGAAGATCCAACGAGAGAAGGACTTTTAAAAACCCCAGAACGTGTAGCCAAGGCATATGAATTTTTAACCCAAGGTTACCAGCAAGATGCCAATGAGGTATTGCGCTCCGCGATGTTTGCTGAGTCGTATTCTGAGATGGTATTGGTGAAAGACATCGAAGTGTACTCCTTGTGTGAGCACCACTTGTTGCCTTTCTTCGGAAAAGCGCACATTGCCTACATCCCCAATGGAACGATTGTAGGATTGAGCAAACTGCCCCGCGTTGTAGATGTCTTTGCAAGACGATTACAAGTTCAAGAACGTCTTACGATAGAAATCAGAGACTGCATACAAGAAACACTCAATCCCTTGGGCGTTGCGGTAGTAATGGAATGTCAACACCTTTGCATGCAAATGCGCGGAGTGAATAAACAAAATTCGTTAACTACCACCTCTGCGTTCAGTGGAGCGTTCTTGAATGATGACAAAACTCGAAAAGAATTTATACATTTGATAGCAAATAAATTGAAGTAATATGAATACACCTGATTTTCAAAGAGACTACTCTATCAACGAGGTAGAGACTGGAAGCGTAAAGGCGTTTATGAACCGTGTTTTTGGATTGATGTCAATAGCCTTGTTAATCTCTGGCTTCACGGCATTTCAATTTTCAGAAACCATGATGAACATGCTCATGAGCGGAGGAACGATGATGATGTATGTTTTGATGTTTGCTCCTTTCATTTTCATTTTGGTGATGAACTTTGGTTTCAACAAACTAAGTCCAATGGCCTTGGCACTAACCTTTATCGGTTTTTCTGTGGTGATGGGCATGAGCTTGAGCACCATTTTCTTGATCTATGACTTGGGAACCATTTTCAAAGTTTTCTTCATCACCGCGGGATTGTTCGGTACAATGGCTATCCTAGGCTTTACCACATCTACCGACCTATCTAAGATGGGAACTTTGTTGATGATGGCTTTGGTGGGAATGATCATCGCCTCTATCGTGAACTGGTTCATGCACAGCAGCCAATTGGATTACATCATCAGCTGCGTAGGTGTTTTGGTTTTCACTGGACTTACAGCTTATGACGTTCAAAGATTAAAGCGCATCGGCATGGGCGTAGAATACGGAACTGCGACAGCATCCAAGCTTGCCGTGATGGGCGCATTGAGCTTGTATTTAGATTTCATCAACCTATTTATTTATTTGTTGCGCGTATTTGGAAACAGCCGCGACTAATAACACTTAACCTCTAGAAACCCGCTCCGGCGGGTTTTTTTATCATGAATACTTTTTTCTGTCACCTGCCCTACTCCAAAGAAAGAGGACTTGGAATCATTGCCAAGGGGGTGCGCGATTGCTTTGTATTTCCTGACAACGTAACAGAAGAGGATTGGAACCAATTGGAAAGTTGGTTGCAGAAATGGAAAGGGCAATGGATCTTGTCCATTTCAGGATTCGAAAGTGGTTTTTGTTTCCTTCAAATTTCGGCAAGTAAAAAGGACATCACCCAAGCCCCACAAGGCGTTTGGGTTGTGCCTGAAGAAATGGAAGTACTTGTAAACAACAACCTTCTCGATACAAATCTCACCGTTAACCAACCCCATTTTGGTGGTGTTGAAACGGCCATGCAATACCAATCGGAGCTCAGTAAAATTCACAATCATTTACTGAAAGGAGACATTTACGAAACCAATTACTGCACATATCTCCAGAGTGAAATGGATTGGACAAATCCATACGATATCTGGAAAAAACTTTACACTGCCAATCCGGCTCCCTTCGCTGGCTATTGGCAGTGGAATCATCACCATTTGCTCTGCTTGTCTCCGGAGCGATTTATTCAAAAAATAGATCATCAAATCATCAGTCAACCCATCAAAGGAACCATCAAGCGTGGAGAAAATCCAGCATTGGACAACGATTTAAAAAACCAATTGCTTCATCATCCCAAGGAGAGAAATGAAAATGTAATGATCGTGGATTTGGTGAGAAATGATTTGAGCAGGGTCGCAACAAAAGGCAGTGTGAACGTGAAAGAATTATTTGGCATTTACACCTTCCCCAAACTGCACCACATGATTTCTACGGTGGAGTGCCAACTAAACTCGGATGAAAAAATCACCAACGTTTTCCGCGCAACGTTCCCGATGGGATCCATGACAGGAGTACCCAAAAAGAGAGCCGTTGAACTCATGCACAAGTATGAAAAATCCGCACGGGGATGGTACAGCGGAACAATGGGGTACATCCAACCCAACGGCGACTTTGACTTCAATGTCATCATCCGAAGTATTCAATACAATCACGAATTGAAAACGGGCAAGATAGGAATCGGCAGCGCAATAACGCTTCAATCCAATCCCGAATCTGAGTGGAACGAATGTTGGCTCAAAGCACAATCTCTAATTCAACCGCTGTCATGATCAAAACCATTGAATCTTTTCTTTCCAAGTACAACATCGGCGACGAACCCATCATTGTCGGCGTGAGCGGAGGCAGAGACAGCATGGCATTGCTTCACGCGTTGTTTCAAATCAAGAAACATATCATTGCCGTTCATGTCAATTACAATTTAAGAGGAGAAGATAGCCAATTGGACAGGGATTTGGTCAAGCAATATTGCGCTGAAAAAAACATACCCATTGAAATTTTGGAAGTCGCAGAAAAACCCATGGGCAATCTTCAAGATTGGGCGCGCGACATTCGAAAATCATTCTTTGAAGAAGTCAAAGTAAGACACCATGCGCGCTGGATCGCATTGGCCCATCACGCTGAAGATCTAAGAGAAAGTCAGTGGCTCAAGTTTCTTCGATTAAGTGTAAATGGACTAATGGGAATGAAACAAATCAACGGAAACATCATACGTCCACTCTTACTTACATCAAGAACAGAGATTGAAAAATTCGTCCAAGATCATCAAATCCCATTCAGAGACGACCAAAGCAACTTTGACTCCAAATACAACAGAAATTGGTTGCGAAATCAATTGATTCCTCAAACCGCAGATCGCTTTCCAACGTCTTTGGATGCCCACATTGATTTCCAGAAAAAAATGGAAAACCAACAAATGTGGATAGATTGGATGGCCGAAAAATGGCTGGAAGAAAACCTCAGCAATTCGGCAGGACAAACCGTAGAATTGAACAGCCAAGACATCCCCCAATCGTTGCCTGCCGCTTGGATACTTTACAAATGGCTAAGTCATTACCATTTCCACTCCAATGAGATTGATGCCGTGGCGCAATTGCCTTACATGCAGGTTGGATCCAAAATAGAAAATCTACAATACACCGTTTGGTTTCACCAAGGCAAATGGATGTTGAATCCAAAAAGTACAGCACAAGAAGAAGCATTACACATTGATCAATTGCCTTACTATTTGCTAGACGAAGTAGAATGGATTTTTGAGCAAGTCGCACAAGTAAACCCGGGACTGTATGGCATGTCCAATACCCACCAATTGGATTTGTCCAAACTCACACCTCCCTTGACGCTCAGAAAATACAAAACGGGAGATGACTTTCAGCCATTGGGCATGCAAGGAAAAATGAAAATGTCCGACTTCCTGAACAAGAAAGGAATTCCGGCACTGCAGAAAAAACAGTTTTGGCTTTTGGATACGGGACACGGAATCGCTGCTGTCTTGGGACTTCAAATTGCAGATTGGTGCAAAGTTTCAGATGACACCCGAGAGGTGATGGTTATTCGTCATCACCACCCGACAATAAGCTGATCACCTTTTGAATTTGATCAACATCAAAACCCTTGTTGAATAAATAACGCATCACCTTGCCCTTGCGCTTAACCGGCGCATCCTTGGGAAGGCTATCCCATTTTCTTTTGGCCAATATTTTTAGATTCTCACGCTCATCTTCTTCCTGTATGTCCTTTAGCGCGATGGCAATGAGTGCCGCAGACACACCTTTCCGAAACAAACCCTGTTTGATTTTTTGCTTTCCCCAGTTCTTGAATGCGTGGTGATCATGCGCGTAGGCACGGGCATAGCGCTCCTCGTTCAATAACCTTTCACCAATGAGCTCCACCACCATATTTTGCGCCACATCATGCGGAACTTCATAGGCACGCAATTTCAATTGAACATCCCGATGACAGCGCTCCGCCTTGTCGCAATAGTTCTTGATTTTGAGCCATTCTTTTGAAAATCCAGGGAAAGTGTCTGACATGCCACAAATTAACCAATTTTTCTCGCTAGTTTGCTATTTTTGTCCAACTTAGAATCAAGTGATGAAAGAACAATTGATAGAACAACTTACGGCGGCATTGCAAACTGAAGACATCATGTCTGTTCGCGATACTGTCCGCGGCATCCGTAACCAATGGAAATCCGAAACGGTAAAGGAGCGCCAACTGCAGCTAGAGGCTTTTAAAACTTCAGAGCCAGAGGAGAATGTAGAATTCATTTACCAACCGCATGAGAGTGAGGGTCAATTCCAAGAATTGTGCAAACAATACGAAGACCGCATCGAAGAGGCTGGAAAGGTTTTGGCCGCTGAACGTCAAAAAAATTATGACGCCAAGCTCAGTGTTCTTGCAGACTTTCAAAAGTTGATTCAAGAAGAAGAAAATGTGGGAAAGGCCTTTGTTTGGCACAAAGAATTGAGAGAAAGATGGGACGCCATTGGTGATGTTCCCGGAGACAAATACCACGAGATTCAAGAAAATTGGCAGCGATTAAATCATGCATTCTTTTACAACATCAACATTTACAAAGAGCTTCAAGCACATGATTTAAAAGTCAATCAAAAAGCCAAAGAGCAGTTGATCGAAGAAGCCAAATCACTTGAGTCGATTGAGAGCATCAATGAGTTGGAGATCATGGTGAAACGTCTGCAAAGAGAATTTGTGAATGTGGGACCAACTCCGCAAGAGACATACAAAGAAACGGGAGACAACTTCTTTGCGATTCTTAGAGAAGCGCAATTGAGAATTCAAGCGCATTACGATGCCATCCAAAAAGAAGCAGATACCAACTTGGCTGCCAAGCAAGTGCTGATGGACAAAACCAAAGAAATTCTAACCATGGATTTCACCCAGCCCAACGCATGGAACAAGTGGACAGATGAAATCATCAAGCTTCAAGACGAGTGGAAGAACATCGGCTGGACCCGTAAAAAAGACAACGAAGAAACGTGGTTAGAATTCCGCGGATTGTGTGACGCCTTTTTTGCAAAGCGCAAGACCTACTTCGATGAAAGACGCTCCGTTCAAAAGGAGAACCACAAGAAGAAAGAAGAAATCATTGCCAAAGCAAAAAGCATCTCTGAAAGTACTGAGTGGAAGAAAACAACAGAAGAGCTAAAGAAATTGCAAGAGCAATGGAAAGCCGTTGGCAATGCAGAGCCCAAGGATGAAAATAAACTTTGGCAGCGATTCAGAGCCGCGTGTGATCATTTCTTCCAACGCAAGAAAGAGCACTTTGACGGCATGTCAGGTCAACAAGAAGAAAACTTGCGTTTAAAAACAACTTTGTTGGAAGAGTTAGAAGCCTATGCACTAACTGGAAACAAAGGCGCCGATTTGGGATTCTTGAAAAACTTCTCTGAAAGATGGAGAGGTGTCGGACACATCCCAAAAGAAAACGTCAATGATTTTAGCACCCGATACAATACCGCATTGGACAGATTGTATGGTGGTATAAATGCCAACAGACAAGAGAAAAATATTTCGCAATACAAATCACGCGTTGAGAACTTAAAAACCCAAGGCGGTGGCAATGTCATGAGACGCGAGAAATCTTTGCTTCAAGACAAGATTGACCGCTTGAATCTGCAGATCAAGCAATACGAAAACAACATGGGCATCTTTACTGGTAAAGGCGCTGATGCCTTGAGAAAAGAAATTGAGAAGAAGATCAAGAGTTGTCAGTTGGAGATCTCTGAGATCAAAGACAAGATGAAATTGTTGACTGAAGAAAATAATTAGTAGATCTGTCGGGGCGAATAAATATTCGCCCTAACAGTAAATCGGTGAATCAGTAAATCGGTCTGGGCAATTAAATATTCGCCCCACCGATCCACCTCCCTATCAGTTCTTACAAACCAACTCAATCTTCTTAGAAGGCTTCACCACCAAAGGCACCTTCTCCAATACTGTATCCGCCTCTTCCAATCCCCAAGCGTCGATATCACTCAATGCTTGTTCTTTCATCCACTCATATCCTGAGGTTACAAAGTTCTCTTTGACAGACAAATCATTGTCAGCTGAAAGATACTTTTCGAGTACCACAAACTTGACATCCAAATTGGAATTGTAATCTTGGTAGGGCTCGGGTTTCTTGGACACATCAAAAGTGTTACGCTTCACCATATCGTCCAAGATACACTTGAAGAAATTGTTCACCTTGGCTGGAACGCGGAAGCCCAAGCGGATATTGACTTTGATGATCAAATCATTCTCAACCTCATCCACTTCGTACTCCTTGGTATACGGCTCATTGGTGCGATCTACGTGAACAAACCAATACACATCCGCACGCTTTGGCGTCTTGGACAAAATGCTGTCTATAATCTTATTCTCAATTTGATGACGATGATTGGCCTTGGTTAAAAACACCAAATGCGTAGCGTACTTCGGAATTCGAGTATCTCCAGACAACTGATTTAAAGTTGCTACATAATCATCCAAATCTGCGAATTGTATAAACGAGTTGCTCAGTTTTCTGTAGGTGTGCGTAATCCACATAACGTGCAAAATCACCACGTAAACGATCAACATCATCCAAGCCTCTTTCAGTTTTAGAATATTGGCGACAAAGAATGAAATCTCCACAGCAAAGAATACGCCTATTGTAATCGCGACCAACCACATCGGCCAACGACGTTTGAAAATTAAATAATAACCCAACAACAGCGTGGTCATCAACATGGCAATCGTGATGAAGAATCCATACGCGGCTTCCATGTGCTTGGACTCTCTGAAGTACAACATCACACCCATACAACCTGCCCACAACAACCAATTCACGGATGGGATATACAATTGACCTTTCAATTCTGTCGGGAACTTGACACCAACACGTGGCCAAAAGTTCAAGTTCATCGCTTCACTGACCAAAGTGAAAGATCCAGAAATCAAGGCCTGGCTGGCAATGATTGCCGCCATTGTTGCGATAACAATTCCGGGCAACAAAAACCAATCCGGCATGATGGCATAAAAAGGATTGGTATCCTCAATGCTTGTCTGACGCATAATCCATGACGCCTGGCCCATGTAATTCAATACCAATGCTACCTTTACAAAAATCCAGCTCACACGAATGTTTTCGCGACCACAATGCCCCAAGTCACTATACAAAGCCTCAGCTCCAGTTGTGCACAAGAATACTGCCCCCAACAACCAGAAACCCTGGGGATATTCCGTTAATAAGGCAATGGCAAATTTGGGGTTAATGGCATTTAGTACCTCTGGATGTTGCACAACTTGAGACAATCCCAAAACCGCCAACATGGTAAACCAAACCAACATGATAGGACCAAAAGCAACACCAACCAATTTGGTTCCGTAACGTTGAATAACGAATATGAAGGTCAAAATAAGCAATACAATCGGCATAACGGGAATGCTTTCATTGTATCCCGAAATACCTTCTACAGCAGATGCAACCGAGATAGGAGGCGTGATGATACCATCACACAAAAGAGTTGCAGCACCAATCATCGCTGGCCAAAACAACCACTTCCCTTTTCGCTTCACCAAAGAGTAAAGCGAGAAAATTCCACCTTCACCATTGTTGTCCGCACGCAGTGTTAAAAAGATGTACTTGAAGGTCGTCTGAATCGTCAACGTCCAAAAAATACATGAGACTCCGCCATAAACCAAGATTTCAGTGACTGGGCGATCTTGAATAATTGAACGCAATACGTACAAGGGTGAGGTACCAATATCTCCGAAAATGATACCTAGGGTGACTAATACGCCTGCAGCGCTTAGCTTTTGATGATTTGAGGCCATGGTTAAAATTCGAAGCAAATGTATAAGAGTGCGACCCAAATTGTTCTCTCACATCAAAAAAAATATGCAACCATTCTTTTCGACAATGGGTTATTCAAAGAAACCATGAATGACCAAGATTTATGCAGACAATTGGTTAAATTTGAATAAGCCAAAAACGATGAAGTCATTTCTATACGCCGTATTGCTTTTTTTGCTTTGTCTCGCACAGCAACAAAGTCAATCCCAAATTTTAGGGAATCCCATTTACTATTGGGATTTTGCTGATAGCATTCCAGCAGGTTGGACCAATGGTGGACAAACATCTTTGGCTCGTTTCGAATACCGAGGTCCAAATACCACCCCAAGTAATGCCGTATGCTCAAGGGGTTCATGTGGCAGCGGAACTCTTCCACCCAATTCCATTACCCAAAGCAATGGATTTATGATATTCGACTCCAATTATTGGGATGACAACGACAATCAATGCGGTGGATTGGGCACTGGACAAGACCCCGCTCCCCACAGCGCTTGGATGATTACCAACACGCTTGACTTTACGGGACAAACCAACGTCTACCTGACCTTCCAACAACAACTACGTTCATATTCAGCATCCATCAAAATATTTGTTTCCAACAACAATGGAAGCACATGGAATGAAATCACGTCATTGACACAATCTGGCATTATCAACTCGCCAAACGTTCAATGGCGAACCGCCAACGTATCCACTTGGGTTGCCAACCAAAGCAATGTCAAACTGAAATTCCAATTTCAAGGAACATACTACCACTGGTGCTTGGACGATATCGCATTGTATGTGCCGAGTTACAACAATCTTGAATTGAGTCAAGCTCAATTTACCAATTACAATGAATTGGCTGACCCTTTTGTCAACCCCATGTATGACGTTTATCCGAGCTTCATGCCTCCATTGGTTTACCCCAATGCGCACATAACCAACTTAGGAACATACGATCAAACCAATGTTGTCTTAAATAATAAAACCATCAATCTTACTTCTGGAACTACAATTGCGGATAACAGCACAAATCCAATAACTCTGGCCAGCGGCGCATCCATAGACTTAAATACCAATAGCGTCAATATCGGACCAGCCACTGCGGACTATCAAGTAACATTTGGGGTTTCTCAAACAGAAACCGATGAAAATATTTCAAACAATGTAGATACATTGGATTTTTCCGTTCATCCGTATCGACTGCAATACGACGAAGGGGAAACCGATAATGTGTACAATGTAAGATCACTGCAATCGAGTTCGATCGCCCAAACCGGAACTTTGTACTATCTGCCTACAAACAACAACAAGAAAATTTATTCGATTGAAGTATGCATTGGAGCGGGTACGCTTCCCGGTGCGCAAATCAAGGGCTACTTGTATGTTCCCACGATGGATTCTATCCTCGCCGAAACCGAAACTTACACCGTGAATCTAGCAGACATCAACGACATTGGAGATGAAAAAATGATCACCTTGCCATTGACATCTCCTTTTACCTTGTCCAATGCCAACCTTACTTTTCCAGATATTGTCATAGACAGCACGACCAACGAGACAGAGCCCAATCCTTTTCAAAATGTAGTAGCCGCCATGGTCAGGGTTTTGGACAATGAAGCGCCTTTCTTCATCGCTAGAAGCGGACGTGCAGCTGCAGGCACAACCTATTTGCACTATCCATCGACAGAAGATTTGTACTATCTGCTCAGGATTCCCATGGTGCGTCTCAAAATTTTCAATACCGGAGCAAACCCAGGATGTACAGATCCGATAGCCATGAATTACAGTGCGTCCTACACCACCGATGATGGTTCCTGTGACTATCCCGGTTGTACGCAAGAACAATACGACAACTACGACCCCAGCTATAACTGGGATGATGGATCTTGTGGTTACGAGGGTTGTATGGATCCTTTGGCTGACAATTACAACCCCATCGCGACCATCATGGTGCCATGCGAATTTCTGGGTTGTATGGATCCTGCCGCTGGCAACTATGACGCCACAGCCAACGTTGATGATGGCACCTGCATATACGCCGGTTGTACCGATAGTTTGGCCAACAATTACAACCCCACCGCCAATCAGGATGATGGGTCATGTATCTTTTTAGGTTGCACAAATAGCGCAGCAATCAACTACAATCCCATTGCAAATACGGACGATGGATCGTGCATCATTGAAGGCTGTACCAATCCCAACGCTGACAACTACAACAACGCGGCCAATCAGGACAATGGCAGCTGTATCATCTCTGGATGTACCGATAGCAATGCTGATAATTTTGACGCAACTGCCAACCAAGATGATGGTTCATGCTTCTTCTTGGGATGTATGGACAATGTAGCTTTCAACTATGATGCTTCGGCAACTGTAGATGATGGATCTTGCTTGTATACAGGCTGCACAGATTCCAACGCGGATAACTTTGACTCCAACGCGGATATCGACGATGGTTCTTGCATTTACATTGGATGTACGGATACTCTGGCAGACAACTTTGACCCCACCGCCAATCAAGACGATGGATCATGTTACTACTTGGGTTGTATGGATCCTTTGGCTGACAATTATGATCCACAAGCCACCATCGAAGACAATTCTTGTTTGTACTATGGTTGTACAGATAACACAGCATTAAATTTTGATCCCGATGCCAACTTCAATGATGGGTCTTGCGTGTTTCTTCAGGCCTCACTCTGGGCTGCACAAACCACAGGTTGCGCGCCTTTCACATTGAACGTCATCAATCAAACTGTTGCTTTCCCTGAATCCGTATGTCAATTTATCATTTCCACTGGTGACACCATCAACGGTTGTGTGCCCAATTTCAGTGTGCTATTTGAATTGCCTGGAACATATTCCATCACATACAACTACTACTTTGATGGATTTTTGTCTTCGTATACGATGGATAACATTCAAGTGTTTGCCAATCCAGCAATACCTGCCATTACGGCAAATCCCATTACGGGAATTATTTCCATGACCAACAATGTACCGGGTACTTATTTGTGGTATGTCAACAATGCTGTTGTTATGCCTCAAGTCACCACCCCTACTTTCAATAATCTGGGAACAAGTGGTTATCAAAATGGAAACTTTACTCTGTGGGTCACCAACGCAAATGGATGTACCAGTATCTCCTCATCTGTGCTTGTATTGCAACCGAATTTTACAATAGAAGACAATACCATTTG
>JACCDL011181028.1_pt1 | contig 11334 bp, 12 predicted proteins | sample 7441931 | NCBI WGS metagenome assembly JACCDL01 (sample SAMN15323437, study PRJNA562643) | freshwater metagenome | isolation source: river surface water | place: USA:Blue River Watershed | collected 2017-08-16 | reverse complement strand
GGCTCGAACTCCTTCACAAGAATCCCGCTCCCCCGACTCATGGGACATAACAAAGATGCCACGCCAAACCAGCCCCTGACTCGGCAGCGTCGGGTTACACGACACTGCCAGACCAGGCCCTGATGCGACCTGAAGGCTTGACCAACTCGGGGGGCCGCAGAGGGTATCCCTATTGATAGTCACTAAGAATTACTTATGTGCACTACTATGGCTCACGATAAACGTCTGAGCGAATATTTCTCGGAGCTCTATGCGGAAAATCAAACTAATGGTTACTTTCTAGAGTCAGGAAGCAAATTTTTAAATCGCCAACGCTTCCTATCAATGCTAACCTAAGACACACGCTAAAGATCTAGCGAACCCGATTGCTAAGCGCTAACCGAAGAACACAAAAGGCTAATTCCTTTTGATTTTTTTAAGTGTGGAACTGAACCCGCAAGCAAGAACTAAAGTTTCTGGATCATTTGGATAAATTCTAACTCGCTACTTAACTCCAGGATACATTTGCTGCGGTAACCACAATGAAATAACCGGGAAGAACGTAATCAATAAAAGGCTAACGATAGCTAACCCAAGCCACGGAAGACACGCTCTCATAACGACAACATAGGGCTTATTGAATGTTCCGCTCGAAACAAAAAGGTTGAGACCAAATGGTGGTGTTATGTTTCCTATATCTACATTGACTGACGTTATGATGCCGAAATGAACAGATCCAATACCGGCACTTGTAATTACTCCGAGCATTATTGGTACGAAGATCAAGATATTAGAAAAGATGTCAAGAAACATTCCGCCAATTAAAAACATGATGTTCGAAGCAAGTAAAAGCAATTTTGGAGAGTTCTCTAGGCTTCTGAGGGGCTCAGAGACAGCTACTGTGATTCCAGTAACAGTAAGCAAATATGAAAATAGACTTGCCGCACCAACCATTACTAGAATTCGAGCACTAGATAAGGCAGACTCTTCACATATCTTCCACAGCTTAATAAAGTTTACCTGCCTATATACGATCATAGAAACCAAAATGGCATAAACCACAGACACAGCAGCAGCTTCAGTAGCCGTAAATACTCCACCATAGAGCCCGCCAAGTATGATCACAGGCATCCCGACTCCCCATAGCACTCTGCGGGTAGCCTCCAAGATTTCTTTTAAATTGGATTGCTTATCTCTTGGAACTTTATGAGTTATCGCCCAAGTTACACAGTAAATTGCGTATACAAGCGAAAACAATAAACCTGCGCCTATACCAGACATAAAGAGCGCGCCAATTGAGGTATTCGCGACTGAGCCATAAACGATCATGGCATTACTAGGCGGAATAATCATCCCTATCAAAGCTGAGCAAGTTACCAAACCCAAAGCGAATCGCTCCGGGTACCCCGCTTTAACAAGCGCGGGGAATAGTAGACCACCGACCGCTATTATTGTCGAGGCGCTGGAGCCAGTTATTGCACCGAAAAGCATACAAGTCACGACGACCGTGACGGCTAAGCCTCCCGGCAGGTGTCCAACGAACGCACGGATAAAAGTGACAATTCGTTCTGACAGACCCCCTTGACTCATAATATTTGCAGCTAGGATAAAAAATGGAATGGCAAGGAGCGGGAAGCTCTCTAAGCCCGCAAACACTCTCTGCGGAAGAATTGACAGGGGTATAGAGGTCGTAACAGCGAAAACTAAAAATGACGTACCAGTTAGCACGACAAACATAGGCAAACTCAAACCAAGGCCGACAAGGAGCAACGAAAAGGTTAGCAATATAGTCGTCGCCACTTTAATCTTTCATGGCTGCTTTATCTGGACCGGAAAGAATATCTTTATTGCCGGATGCGCCGAAAAATACTTGAATAACCCGCAAACCCATTAGTGCGCTTCCGACTGGCATCGCAAGGTAAGTGAGCCACATCGGCGCCTGCATAATTGGAGTCACTTGCTGTATTAGCTTGACACGCAGCACGTGCTGCAGGCTGTACCAAAAAAAGAAGGCCAAAAAAATAAAAATTATCGTCGCTACCAGTCGAGCGAGGAAGACACGCCCTCGCTCGGTCAGCACATGAGGTAGAAGATCAATCGCAATATGACCCCTCTCCTTCATAGCCACACTCCCGCCGATGAAAACTAACCATACACATAGGTAAAGCGTGGCCTCCTCTGCCCATGAAATTGGAGCCAAAAACACGTATCGCATTACGACATTTACGAACAGGAGTAATGCGCCAGCCAGCAAGCACAGCGCAATAAACGCTTTTTCTAGCAATGAGAGAGCGCTATCTATTCGCTCCCATATTGCTTGCGCACCTGCTCTCACTTACTAGCCTCAGGGTTTAGACGCTGCGACTTCTTTACGTATCATGTTTAGAAGGGTAGGGCCCTGCCGCGATGAGTACCAATCGTAGACAGGTTTTGAAGATTCCTCGAACAATTTGCGCTGCGTAGCTGTTAGACGATTAATTTCGTTACCAGATTTTTTAAACAACTCGAGGTGATCAGCTTCGGACTTCGTAATCAACTCACGTTGATAGCGACCCGCTTCACGAGCCGCATCCGTAAGAACCTTTCGGATATCAGCGGGCTGCTTCTCGAGCCAGGGTTTGTTGATCATGAAGACATAGGCTAGAAAACCATGATCTGAGAGCGTGATATGTTTCTGAACTTCGTGGAATTTCATTAGAGAGATCGTCGCGATAGGGTTTTCCTGACCATCAACTACGCGCTGCTGCAACGCGCTATACAACTCTTTGAAATCCAGAGAAACAGGTGTCGAACCGAATGCTCTAAACTGCTCCTGAATAACTGGCGCTGGCATTGTTCTTATTTTTTTTCCTGAGTAATCCTTTGGCTCACGAATTGGGAAATTACCGGTAAATTGCTTGAAGCCGCTTTCCCAAAACAAGACCCCCTCAATATTTACCTTATTTAATGGCGCTAAAATTTCGCGACCGACAGGGCCATCAATCACCTTGTAGGCAACAGATCTATTGGGGAACAAAAAGGGGAGGTCGAGGACTTGGACACTCGGGGCAATTGGCGCAATCCAACCTGTAGGGAGTATTGAGACTTCAATTGCTCCTGCCTGTGTCTGCTCGACCATCTGCGTTCCGCTTCCTAGAAGCATCGCCGGATATAGTCGAACCTGATATTTCGAACCGGTTCTCGACTCGACTAACTCCTTCCATTTTAGTGCTGCCTGATGATGAGTACTGGTTTCCGGCTGATCGTGGGCTAGTTTAATCACAATCTGTGCCTGCGCAGGCGAGATGACTAAGAATGCTGCAAGAATAGCTAGACCGGCATTTACGAATAACTTCATCTTAGGCTCCTTTAAGTTTGTCGGTTATATAAAAAACAATCTAAGCAGTGCTGGCTTGATATCACGCTATGCCCAACCAATTATGGCCAGGATTCGCACTCGGCATTCACTCGATCATGGCGATCTTTTAACACACGAAATGATTCGGAATCAGGGACGATAAACTTTGAAATTAGCAACGCCGCCCGAACGTCCGCCAGAGCAGGTTCGTGCTCTACAGCGACAAAAACTTCACGCAATCGCGAAACTATCTTGGAATCAAGCCCTGTCAGCGTAGCAATGATAGGTGGTATGGGTGTTGGATCAGTCATATCGATAACCCTGACTTGGTCAGCGAATTCTGGGTCTCCCGCGCGTATTAAATCAAATACATAGGAGTCAAGAGGTCCAACATCAATGCGTCCGTCAACTAACGCGGATATTACTCCTCTTGGGTTTACCAGCCCACCCACGATTTTCTTATAAGGGTTCGGACTGTAAGCATGTTCCAGGAGATGATGACGAAATGCGAAATATCCTGATTGCGAGTCTTTGACCGTATAGCCGGCCACGGAGCCAAAGGTGTCGTTCAGCGATCGAAAAGTTGAGTTAGCTTTTACAGCAATATAACTCCAATAAATTGCCCGACCGTTGTAAGCCGGTAAAGATGGCACCGGAGCCGCCAGCAACGTAGGCACTGACGTACTAAGCGAATAAGGCAGCCCACACATTTGTGCACAAATTAGATCATCGCGCGACCATAACTCTATTATCGGCTTCGGCGGGTCATGCTCTATCCATTTCGCTGGGATATCAGCTTTGTTAAGCACCCATTCAAATAGCTTACGCCAAGCAGAGGTTGCCTCTGAGGTGACAGAATACATCCGTGCATTGGCGAACACAGGTGATCTCTTAGATTTATCGGGTAACGGTTCGCTCTTGAATTTCTAGAAGCCTACTATCTTGATATCTCGGCCTGTCGGGCCTGGGTTTGGACAGAAGGGTTTGTATCGGGCAGGGAATATCGCCCGCGTTGTGGATATCGTGATAAACAAACGCTGGGACCGATACCAAATCCCATTTACCTAACCTCAGAGATACGGTTTCTTCGCCGTGGAAAACATTAACAATGCATTCCCCGTCAAGCACAAAAAACGTCTCCTCTGTTTCATGGCAATGCACCGGTATCCGATGGTTAACCGGCATAGTCTGAACTGACATTGTGAAGGCTACTGGTTCAACAGAATTTTGCTCTTCGTGACCAATTGAACCCGAAGCGCCAATGTAGCGACGTTGAGCACGCGCAAACAAAGGGTCAATTTCTGTTTCGTGACCGAAAACACTCCAGTCCTCACGACGCTCTGTAAAGAGCGCCGTTCTTTTTTTTATAACTTCGGCTAGGCTCAAGGTGGACCTCTCAATCTCGCTACTTGAAATGATACTAACATTAGGAAGTTATTAAAACAACACTTGTTAGTGTTCTCAAATGTATACGATCTTTCGAGACGATCGACATGCCCGGCGGGCATGTAACCCGACCGAGACAAATCAGGCTCACTATTCCAATACCAAATTAATGCGGCGCACAATCGTGCCGTAACGCTCATAATCAGCGCGCATTGCAGTGACCAGTTCAGCAGTTGTACTGCCATTAGCCTCGGCGCCCAAGCTCTGCAATTTCTCGCGCACTTCCGGCGTATTTACAGCTTTTGCAACATCGGCTTGGATTTTAGATACCACCTCTTTACTCATACCTGCCGGTCCCATTAGCGCGTACCAAGATACCGCCTCATAACCTGGCAGCTTCGCAGCCTCTGCGGCTGTGGGTAGGTCGGGCAACGCAGAAACACGTTTCGGGCCGGCAATCGCAAGAGCACGTAACCTGCCCGCTTGAATAAAGGGCAATACTGAAGGTATCTGAGCAACCATCATTGACGTCTGCCCGGCAACAAGATCTTTAACAGCGTCACCTACACCCTTGTATGCAATATGGACCATGTCGATCCCTGCCATTGATTTTAGAAGCTCACCACCCATATGGGCTTGAGTACCATTACCGCCCGAAGCAAAATTAACTTTTCCGGGATTCGCCTTGGCGAAAGTTATAAACTGTTGGAGGGTGTTGGCTGGAACAGACGGATGAACAACAATCACATTTTGAACGGATGCAACCAAAGTAATAGGGGTAAGGTCTTTAAAAACATTAAAGGACAACTTGGGGTAGAGATGCGGATTGATCGCAAGGTTTCCCACCGGAGCCGAAACTAAGGTTAACCCATCTGGCTTCGCGGCCACCGCAGCGGCCATTCCGATGTTGCCTGCCGCCCCAGCTTTGTTTTCCACAATCACGGGCTGACCCCACATTTCTGAAAGCTTTTGTCCAACCATACGCGGTAGCGAATCCGCTGCGCCGCCGGGTCCAAAGGGGACAATAACCTTGACCGGCTTAGTAGGGAACGGTTGTGCGACTGCAGCACAGATACCCGAGAACGATAAAATAAAAACCGAGATTAGATTTCGAAACAGTTTTCTGTGAATGTGTAGCATGTTGGCTCCCGAAGAATTAGTTAACGTTCAAATATAGTAAAGACAGTTATTAGCAATTGGTACTTAAGATTTATTGATAACTAGTTTTGCTATCTTTGATATTGCATTTTCTATCATAATATTAATAACTCATATTTTTGCACCAAATTAGAGCGCTTAGATTCACCGCAGGGTCATTTAGAGTAATAAAGTCACCTCAATCACCAGCGAGTTCCTTATCGAACTAGCAATTTCTCCACAAACAAAGGAGGCCAAAATGCTTAAGTCCCAACACAAACACCCGCTATATGAAATCAATAGATCGCGTAATTACCCAATCATTGACGCTCATACGCACGCTTTTGGCAACCGCGGTTTAGATCTAAGTAGTGTGATAAAAACTGTACGTGATCCGATTCTGCTTAGACGACGACATCCCGAAATGTTTCAAACTATGCTTAAGGGTGTTGATGATCTAACCGAGGAAATGCTAGAACAAATGGATCTAGTCGGTATAGAGAAAGCAGTTCTGCAATCCAGAGGAATAGGAACAAATGAAGCGGTTTCGGAAGCCGTAAGAAAACATCCTGATCGTTTCATCGGCCTTTTCCGGCCAGTCTATAACACTAGAATTTCCGGACAACAGGACGCGCTAGATTACGATGAATTGGCGCGCAACATGGATCACTGGGTGAACAACTTGGAGTTGAAGGGCATGGGCGAGATCCGAGTTTCCCGTTTTAGCTCCGAGTCTGCGCCCGATAAGATTGCGAACGATCTCACACCATTACTTGAGGTGCTGGCAAAACATAAATTACCCATCATGTTTCAAACAGCTTGGACTCAATTTGGAACTCCCATTTATCATGGGGTCCCGGTGTTTGTAGACGACTTAGCCGAGCGATTTCCTGAAGTTCCTTTCATTATTACCAAAATGGGGCGCGGTTACGATGCACTTTTCGAGATTTGCCTAATGATTGCTTTCAAACATGACAACGTTTATCTCGATACGGTTCAAAGTCGCCCTGAGCATGTCGCACGTGCCGTGGCAGAGATTGGCGCTGATCGAGTAATTTTTGGAACAGACTGGGAGCAAACATGGGCTGCATTGAACTCTCCGTCCGATATATATACTCGCTCAATAAAGATTGTTGACGACTCCGGGATATCTGAATCCGAAAAAGAGTGGGTTTTTGGGAAGACCGCTTCAACGCTCTTTAAAATGTGATGCCTGTAAGTGGTGTAGTCTATTTTTGGCGATGCGATACTCTTCGGTACCGAGTTTCAACTCTCATACCCCATCGTTACTTTAAGTAACGCTTCCGTGCCCCGGCCACAGCACCAAGCCCGCATTACACGTTTTGTTGCACGGAGGGTTTTGACCTGTGTAACCCATTAATGCTCTCGCTTAAAATCGGCGCGTTTTTCATCACAATCCGCAGACCTGAGATCGGCATCCCTAGCCTAATAAAAACTCGATTTCCTTGGGGCCCAGTAAGTTAGCGAGGCAGCACATTCTGAGCTGGAGGCACTATAAATAAGTCCCACGCCAGACCAGCCCCTGACTCGGCAGCGTCGGGTTACACGACACTGCCAGACCAGGCCCTGATGCGGCAGTGTCGGGTTTTTCTAGAACGGGGGTGCGTTGCCAGCCTCGCGATGGTCACTATTCAATTTTCAGAACTCGCGTTCCTTGCCCAACAGTACGCCATCAGATCCTTGAGAATATTTTTCATGTCAGCGCGAAGACCATCAAAACCCTGGTGCCGATCAAGGGACTTTTCGTTCATGTACAAACGTCGGTTGATCTCGAGCTGAATGGAGTTTCGCTTCAACATAGGATTTGAATAAGCCCGTATCAATTCCACTCCTTTGTAGGGGTGATTGATCCAGCAACTATATCCGCGCTTTAAAAATGCATCTCTCAAGTAAAAAGTGATTTCCGGGTCTGCGCTTGTTCCATCGCGATCACCCAGAACAATATCAGGGTGAATCAGTCCAGGCTGATCGGTGCTGTATTTATCCGATACGCTGGGCATCGAATGGCAATTGATATGAATAAAAAAACCATGGGCATCATAAGCTAGGTTAAGAGTTTCCTTCACCTTACTATGGTAGGGAATCCAATAATGACTAATGCGGTGCTCTATTTCCATCACCGAAAGCTTTTTCCCATAGATTTTCTGGCCATCGTCCAGCATTCTCCAGATCAGGCCTTTCCCCAATCTAGCTTTTTTTGACAATCTATAGGGCTTTGGCCATGGAGAATCTAGAAGCTCAGGGTCAATTTCCTCAAGAGACCGGTTGGCGTCAATATAGCTCCGGGGGAAATTAGCGGCAACCATACTTGCTTCGATTTCAGAGCAGAAGTCAAACAAAGCATCGACATGAGTATCTTCGGCGCGCCTTAAATCCATCAGGTTGACAGCGTATTGAAAGTCTTCAGGGTAGACCACCCCCGAATGCGGTGAATCAAGAACTAAGGGTGAAGGACGTGCCTGGCGTATTACCAGCAATGGAGGGGCCACGACAATCAATCAAATTTCAGCCGGCCTTCCTGAACCACTTTGCGCACATTCTCTATGCTATGACTCATGGTTTTACGGAAGGCATCCGGACTGTTGCCAATAGGAGCTGCACCGTTGTCCCGCAGTCGCTTGATGACCTCCGGCTGACTGAGTACTTTGCTGGTAGCTTCTGACAGACGCTGGACAACGCCTGTAGGCAACTGACTTGGCCCCACCAGCCCAAACCACGCCGGATCATTGACGAGGGGCAAACCTACTTCTGCAAACGTGGGAATCTGCGGCAATGAAGGCACCCTTTTATCGGACGCGACGGCTAGAGCGCGCAATTTACCCGACTGGATATGCGGCAGCGAAGACGGTAGATTGTCGAAAAAGACCTCGACCTGGCCGGCGAGTGTGTCATTTAGTGCCGGACCAGCGCCTCGATAAGGAATATGGGTCATGGACACCTTGCCGTTGAATTTGAATGTTTCACCCATCATGTGACCCAGACTGCCGCTGCCGGGAGTGGCGAAATTAACCTTGCCAGGATTCTGTCGCAAGTAATCCAGAAATTCCTTGATATTTTGAGCCGGCACGCCAGGGTGTACAGAGACCACATTAGGAACAGCCGCCAGTTGGGTGATGAGGGTGAAATCCTTAAGAGGATCGTATTTCAGACTGGCACCTTTTGCGACAGGATTGATGACGTGTGTTGAAACCGTTGCAATACCCAACGTATAGCCGTCCGACATTGCATCGGCAATATCTTTGGCACCAATCGCACCGCCTGCACCTCCTTTGTTATTGACAACGACTGGCTGACCCAGCTCCTTGCCCAGGTATTCAGCTACGATGCGACCCACAAGATCCGTCGATCCGCCGGGCGGGAAGGGAATGATCAAGGTGACCGGTCTAACCGGATAGCTCTGGCCGAAGGCTGAAAATGCTGTCATTCCTGCAAATGCCAAACCCAGTATGCGGACGATGAGTTTCATTTTGACTCCATGTACTATCATGAACATAGTTTGTATTAGGGATGATTGAGCTCATTTTAGAAATCGATTTGTTCTCAATATCTCATGATGTTTTGTTATAACCTCTTCGGGAGTCTGTTGTGCGCCGCGTCTGCCCGTCAATACAGGAGCTGCAAGCGTTCGAAGCCGCAGCCCGTCACATGAGCATTACCCGTGCAGCTACCGAGCTGTGCGTCACTCAGGGTGCTGTCAGTCGGCAAATACTGAGCTTGGAAGATTGGCTTGGCATTCCGCTGTTTGAGCGGGTGAAGCAGCGTCTTGTTCTCACGCAAGCCGGTCACACCTATCTTTCGGGGATCCGCCCCAGTTTGTTTGCACTTGAAAGTGCCACGATTGAGCTGCGAGCGTCGGCAACGGCTACTGGTGTGTTGACGCTAGCCTGTGTGCCGACGTTTGGTGCGAAATGGCTGATCCCGCGTTTGCCGGATTTTAAGCGCAAGCATCCCGACATCACGGTAAGCTTCGTGCCTTACGCCCAGAGCGGCGATTTCATCTTGGGCGGCACTGTGGATGTGGCGATCCGATTCGGCGAGGGTGTTTGGCCAAATGCCGTCGTTGATTACCTCACAGGTAGAGAATTGCTGGCGGTTGCCGCTCCTGCGATTTCCCAAAAAATTCGACAGGCCCAAGATGTAGCTGATTGGCCTTTGCTGCATCACACCAGCGTCCCGCATGCTTGGGAAAACTGGCGAGTCGCCGCAGGACTTGAGGAGCTAAAAAGTTATGTAGGGGCTCGATTCGATCAGTTTTCCCTTCTGATCGAAGCCGTTATTGCAGAACTGGGCATTGCTCTCGTGCCAGCCTGCCTTATAGGCAGTGAGTTGTTGTCTGGAAAGGTACAGGCTATTTCTGGTAGCACCATAGAAGGCTGGAAAGGTTATTACCTGTGTTATCCGGAAGAGCGTCAACATTTACCCACCGTAATGGCTTTCCGTGAGTGGCTCATCAGCCAGGTGGGCGAATGCCAAGATCCCCACCCGTCCGGCTCTGTGCTGACTGGAAATACTCCCCGACCGCCCGTAACGCGGGGGGCTCTAAGCGGTGACGATGCGTCGTCGATTTACCCATCCTGTCTTGAGGGAAATGCGGTCCAGCACGGGGGAACTTAACAAATACCCTCTCATCCAACCTCCGTTAAATCAATGGAGGCCGCCACATGCACTGCCCAGTTTGTAAAGATCCCCAGCTCGTAATCTCTGAGCGCCAAGGAATAGAAATTGACTATTGCCCCTCTTGTCGTGGGGTTTGGCTTGATCGGGGCGAGCTCGATAAGCTCATTGAGAAGGCGTCAGCGGCAGCTCCTCCTCAGCAGGCGATGACAACTCATCGCGGCGATTCGAGGATATATCCTGACCTTCGATACGGCTCTCACAAGAGGCCGAAATCTTGGCTGAGCGAAATATTCGACTAATAAAAATTGAACACTCGAGCCCCAATATGATTTACGAAACCTTGAAGACCTTGCACCTACTTTCCATCATTGTGTGGGTTGGAGGAATGATTTTCTCTCACTTCTTCCTTGGGCCCGCTGCGGCTGGGCTTGAGCCGTCAATTCGTCTAACCCTCATGCGAGATGTCTTGGGGCGATTTTTTCAAGCGGTCTTGGCGGCCTCTTTGCTAACCCTGATTTCTGGCGTGTGGATGCTGGGTCGGGTAGCGAAAAATGCTGTTCAAAGTGGCGGAGGCTTCCAGATGCCCTTGGATTGGACATTGATGACTGTAATTGGCTTGGCGATGTTCGCAATTTTTTTGCAGCTTCGGTTTGCCCTGTACAAACGACTTGATCGCTCTGTAAACCTCTCGGATTGGGCATCAGGCGGGGTAGCTTTAGATCGGATTCGAAAATGGGTCCTTGTTAATCTGTTGCTTGGGATTTTAATTTTGCTGGTAGTAACGCTCTACTAATGGTTCTGACTGCCAAAGAGCAATGGATTTTCTTCCCATTCAAGGCCAGACCAGGCCCTGATGC
>JACCDL010977584.1_pt1 | contig 11337 bp, 8 predicted proteins | sample 7441931 | NCBI WGS metagenome assembly JACCDL01 (sample SAMN15323437, study PRJNA562643) | freshwater metagenome | isolation source: river surface water | place: USA:Blue River Watershed | collected 2017-08-16 | reverse complement strand
GCCCGCAACCGGCTGCAAGAGCTGGTGCAAAGCGAGCGGCAGCTGCGCCGCAACACCGCCGATGGTGTGGACGCCGACGAGGGCTTGGGCAGCGCCGACGAAGACTTTGACGACATGGCCGAGCCCTTCGACAGCGCCGATGCGCAGGGCCACGCGCTTCACGGAACAAGCACGTCACTGCAAAAAGAGTTGATCGAAATTCGCGCCTTGCTCACGCTTTGAGGCCTGTGAAAACAGTTATAATTCAAAGCTTGTCGGCGTGTAGCGCAGCCTGGTAGCGCACTTGCATGGGGTGCAAGGGGTCGCGAGTTCGAATCCCGCCACGCCGACCATTTAGTCTCAATGAAAACAACGGGTTACAGCCCACAAAGCTGTGACCCGTTTTCTTTTGGGTGTTTGCCCCCAGTTTTAGCCACACCTTTGGGCTGGCTCTCAATGTACCTTCTTAGCTTGTTCTGGACAGTAGAACATCGGTAATGATCTTAAGTTATTGATCTTATGTAATTTTTGTCAATGACATTTGGTCTTCAGAAGCTGGTGAAAATTTAAATACTTGCAAGGGGTGCAAGGGGTGCAAAGGGTGCAAGGGCTAGTGAGTTCGAATCACGCCACGTCGACCATCTAATTCAAATGAAATCAACGGGTTACACCTCGCAGGGTGTAACCCGTTTTCTTTTGCGTGCTTTATTGGTTAACGGTCCCTAACTTGTCGATTACGTGTGCTTAAAAGTACGCGATTCATATCAGCCGCGTTCGTTTTAAGAAGTGTGTGAATTCATTTTTTACTAATAAAGAAAATAATTTTTAAAATAAATCATAAAAAAATACTAAAATTTGTCGTCGTTTGCATGAATCAAACAACACCCGTGCTTCCTGATGGTGACAAAGCACTGCGGTAGCCTGCCTGAAATACAACATACTTTTGAACTCAAAAAAAATGACAATCCTGGTTACAGGCGCCGCTGGCTTTACAGGCGGTAACTTGGTACTCGACTGTCTCGCATGCGCTGACGAGCCTGTAGTGAGCCTAGACAAACTCCCCTACGCCGGCAACCTCCAAACCTTGACCAGCGTCCACGGACACTCTGGCCATATTTTTGTGCAGGGTGATGTTGGCGACCGTACCTTGGTTGAGCAGCTGCTGGCTCAACACCAATCTCGTGCCGTGCTCAACTTCGCGACTGGGCGCCTTGTAGACCGCTCTGTCAGCGGACTGGGTGACTTTATTCAAACCAACATCGTGGGTACTTTCAGTCTTCTGGAGTCGGTGCGCGGCTACTGGGCTGCATTGGCCCAGACCTCAAAAGACGCCTTTCGCTTCTCGCATGTGAGCACTGAAGAGGCCTACCGCACCCTAGGCAAAGACGCCCCCGCCCTTGCCAAAAATGGCTACGGCCAATACTGCTTAATTTGTTGAAGTAATGCCTTACAACGTCATCCCAACCGCTATACCCGAAGTCCTGATCCTTGAGCCCAAAGTCTTTGGCGACAGCCGAGGTTTCTTCTTTGAAAGCTTCAACCAGCAAGACTTCAACCAAGCCACTGGACTGCAAGTGAACTTCGTGCAAGATAACCACAGCCGCAGTGCCAAAGGGGTATTGCGAGGCTTGCATTACCAACTGCAGCAACCCCAAGGCAAACTCGTGCGCGTGGTGCGCGGTGCTGTCTTTGATGTGACTGTGGATATCCGAAAAAGCTCTCCCACTTATGGTCAGTGGGTCGGAGTTGAGCTGACGGAAAACAACCACAAACAGTTTTGGGTGCCCGCTGGCTTTGCCCACGGTTTTGTGGTGCTGAGCGAGAGCGCAGACTTTCTTTACAAAACAACCGATTACTACGCGCCCGCGCATGAACGGTGCATCTCTTGGAACGACCCAGCTATAGGCATCACCTGGCCACAAGGGTTTACAGCGCAGCTATCAGCCAAAGACCAAGCGGGTAAAGCGCTGGCCGCAGCCGAGGTGTTTGCCTGATGCAAAACTTCTCTGCTACTCCCCTAGAAATGGTGGCCAGCTTATGGCGCCATCGCAGCCTTATCCATGCCAGCGCCAAGCGCGAGGTGTTGGGCCGCTACCGTGGATCAGCGTTGGGGCTGCTGTGGTCGTTTTTTAACCCTCTGTTCATGTTGGCCGTTTACACCTTTGTGTTCAGCGTAATCTTTCAAGCACGCTGGAGTACTGACGGCAGTGGTTCAAAAACCGAATTTGCCCTTTTGTTGTTTGCTGGGTTGATCATGTTCAACCTGTTTGCCGAATGCATCAACAGAGCACCCACACTTATTTTGACCAATGCCAACTACGTCAAGAAGGTGGTGTTTCCTCTGGAAATACTGCCCTTCGTAGGCTTGCTTTCGGCTTTGTATCATGGGCTCATCAGCCTGCTGGTCTGGTTGGCGGCGTATGTGCTTTTCTATGGCGTTCCTCAGGCCACGGTGCTCTATTTGCCCTTGGTTGTGGTGCCTTTTGCGCTGTTCATCATGGGGCTGAGCTGGGTGCTGGCATCGCTGGGGGTATTTTTGCGCGATGTGGCGCAGTTCATTGGTGTGATCACCATGTCCATGATGTTCCTCAGTCCCGTTTTTTACCCCGCATCGGCTCTGCCCGAGGCCTACAGGCATCTGCTGTTTATCAACCCCGTCACGCCTGTCATTGAAATCGCACGCGACGTTTTGTACTGGGGCAAAGCCCCCAATTGTGCAATGTTGAGTATTTATTACGCGGCTACATTGGCCATTGCTTGGCTAGGTTTTGCCTGGTTTCAGAAGACACGAAAGGGGTTTGCCGATGTCCTCTGACATTGCCATCAAGGTCGAAGGCCTGAGCAAGTGCTACCAAATCTACGACCAGCCACGTGACCGGCTGAAGCAGTTTATTTTACCTAGGCTCCAACGCATTGCAGGCATACAGCCTAAGCAGTACTACAAAGAGTTTTGGGCGCTTAGTGACGTTAATTTTGAAGTCAAAAAAGGCGAAACCGTTGGCATCATTGGCCGTAACGGCTGCGGCAAATCTACTCTGCTGCAAATGATCTGCGGTACGCTCAACCCCACAGCTGGGACCATACAAACTCATGGTCGTATCGGTGCACTTCTTGAGCTTGGTTCTGGTTTTAATCCAGAGTTTTCTGGTCGAGAAAACGTTTACTTAAATGCCACAGTGCTTGGCTTGACCAAAGAAGAAATCGATGCAAAATTTGCTGATATTGTAGATTTTGCAGATATTGGTAATTTTATCGAGCAACCTGTCAAAACTTATTCGAGTGGCATGATGGTGAGGCTCGCTTTTGCTGTTCAAGCGCAAGTAGAGCCAAAGATATTGATTGTGGACGAAGCTTTGGCTGTAGGCGATGTTAAATTTCAAGCAAGATGCTTTGAGCGACTAAAACAATTAAAAGAAACTGGAACGAGTATATTATTGGTTACTCACTCTACCGACCAAATTGTAATGCATTGCACTTCTGCTTTGCTGCTCGATAAAGGCAAAACTATTGAAATTGGTGAGCCTAAAAATGTAGCCAATCATTACTTAAACTTGTTATTCGGTAAATCCATCAAAAAAGTAGTAAAAAATGAAACTCCAGATAATCTAAATTCAAAGATAATAAAATCTAATTTAATATTAAGCTTTGACGAAGATCTTTTTTCTACTCGAAATGGATATAACTCTCTTGAATACCGATGGGGTGATGGCGCAGCCAAGATCAATGATTTCTGGCTTTATGTTAATGGAATAGAATACCCTAATTCTATTTGTACGGGTAATACAATAAATATTTCCATTGCAGTCAAGTTTGTTGAAAAACTTCACCGACCAATTTTCGGTATAACAATTAAAACAAAAGAGGGGGTGACAATCTATGGAACGAATACCGAAAATCTAGATATTGTGGATTTTCAATGCCAAGGTTCTTCAGGCCAGGCGGTATTAATTAAAGTTGCCTTAGTTTGTCGATTTGCACCTGGTGATTACTTTATTTCTTTTGGTATTGCGACCAGAGATGGTGAGAGGGTTCATCCGCATGATCGACGATATGATGCCATTCATTTCCAAGTGGAGCCAATAAAAACATTCTTTGGATTAGTTAACACCGATCTTGCAATCGCTGTAGAGGAAGTAATTAAATGATTGCAGATTTCTTTGAAAAAGAATATATATTCAATGACGAGGATTCGATTTGGACGCGTCAAAATTTTGAAGGTATTCTTTACAGTGATGGAGATGAAGTTGAGCAGCGAATCGAATCCATAGTTAAAAATACAAAAGATCTTTCTGTGCTGTCTGATGAACTGCGGCCTCATTGCACAGACTGGCCATCAACGTATCACCTAAGTGCCACACGTGCAAACATTTTGCGTCCATTCGAAAAAAATCTGAAAGGAGATATTCTTGAAATTGGTGCAGGTTGCGGTGCAATTACCCGTTATTTAGGTGAATGCGGCGCTCAGGTCTTAGCTCTTGAGGGCACCCTCAGAAGGGCATCAATAGCAAGAGCGAGAACTCGTGATCTTTATAATGTTACTGTTGTCAGCGATAAACTCGATGATTTCAAATACAAAAATAAATTTGATATAGTAACTTTGATTGGCGTGCTGGAGTATGCTAATTTATTTACTGATGGTGAAAACCCAGTAGCGCTAATGCTCGAGCGTGCAAAGTCATTTTTGAAGCCAAATGGGAAGTTGTTTATTGCTATTGAGAATCAACTCGGACTAAAATATTTTGCTTCTGCACCAGAAGATCACGTTGGTATTCCCATGTATGGTGTTGAGGGCTGGTACAGAAAAGATCAACCCCAAACCTATGGCCGCAAGCATCTTCATTATTTAGTTGAAACCGCAGGATTTTCTAGTATTGAATTTTTAGCGCCGTTCCCAGACTATAAACTGCCAGTATCAATAGTGACAGAAAGCGGATTTTCCTGTGACGAGTTCGATTCAGCAGCGTTAGCCTCTCAGAGTATTCGAAAAGACCCTCAACTCCCAAAGATTATGGCCTTTTCTACTCAGCTGGTCTGGCCATCCATTGTTGATAATGGTTTATCGATGGATCTTTCAAACTCATTCCTCATAGTTGCAGCACCACGAGAAAATCAAGAACTTGTTGAACCAAACAACCTTGCGTGGCATTTTACTTCAGAAAGACGAAAAACGCTTTGTAAACTTACAACATTCGTGAAGAATAGCAATGGTGAAATTGATGTTTTTTACAAAAGATTAGATCGTAAAAAAGAAAATCCAGTTATTGATCGGCTACTTAATAATTTCTTGCCTGAAAACGATCAGTATAGAGTTGGAGAAATTCTTTCAAATGATTTGAGTCGAATTATTTGTAAAGATGGCTGGAAAGTTGAGGAGGTTTCTTATTTTTTAAATATTTGGCTTAACTATTTATCTCAAATTAATAGAAAAAAATCCCAAGCATTAGATTTGCCAAAACAGACGACATTATTTTCTGGTGAATTATTTGATTGTATTCCGCAGAACATAATTAGAGCGAATGATGGGACTTTGCATGTAATTGATAAAGAGTGGGTCTTTAATGATAAAATAGAAATCGAGTTTCTTTTATTTAGAGTTTTATGGACTGTAATTCATTCAGTATCTAAATTCGGAATGCCGGAAAATTCGCAAATAATAACTTATTATGATTTTATTTATCATTGTATGAAGGCGCTGGGGTGGAGTATTTCATATAAGAACATAGAGAAATGCATCGAACTAGAGTATCAAATTCAGTCTGAGGTTGCTGGCAGATCTATTGAACCAACGGGTGTAATGAGTTGGCTGAAAAATAATCCAATTCCTATTCAAAACCTATGGCAAGCGGTTAGAGAGCGAGACACCCAGATCCAGAGTCTTAACCAAGCGGTGGTAGAGCGAGACAGCCAGAACGAGAAACTGAACCAAGCGGTGGGAGAACGAGACCGCCAGAACGAGAGACTTAACCAAGCGGTTGAAGAGCGATACAGCCAGATCGAGAGGCTGAAACAATCGGTGGGCGAGCGAGAAAGCCAGATCGAGAGTCTGACCCAATCGGTGGGCGCGCATGAAAGCCAAATCGAGAGTCTGACCCAATCGGTGGGAGAGCGAGAAAGCCAGATCGAGAGGCTGAACCAATCGGTGGGAGAGCGTGACAGCCAGATCGAGAGCCTGAACCAAGCGGTGGTAGTTCGAGACAGCCAGAACGAGAGACTTAACCGAGCGGTGGGCGAACGAGACAGCCTGAACGAGAAACTGAACCGAGTGGTGGAAGAGCGAGAGAGCCAGATCGAGAGTCTGACCCAATCGGTGGGAGAGCGAGACCGCCACATCGAGGGACTGAACCAAGCTGCGGGAGAGCGAGACAGCCAGATCGAGGGGCTGAACCAAGCGGTGGGAGAGCGAGACAGTCAGGTCGAGAGATTAAACCAAGCTCTAGGTCAGATCTTTAACTCTATATCCTGGAAAATTACCAAGCCAGTACGTCTCTTAGGTCGAATCCTGCGCTTGGAGTTTAAAGAGGCTTTTGCCTTTGTCCATCATCATCATTTTTTTGTTGTATTTAAAATTATTTTTTTGTATGCGTCAAAAGCATTTAGCTATTTGGCTAGAGGAGATATCGTTGGTGTTATTGAGCGCACGCGATATTTTGTGCAAAAGCGATCAAAAACATCAATTCAAAAAAAAATAGATTCATTTTCACCGTCAGCGGTTTGTGTGGTGACGCCAGGCCATACAAATTTTGTCGCAAAATTGATTGCTGATAGATTTGCTTTTCATGGATGGACCTCACGAATCACAAATGAAATGCCTTTAGAATTTTTTGATGATTTATATATTGTAATATGTCCGCAAATTTATGATAAACTGCCCCCGGGAGAAAGACTGATTATTTACCAACTGGAGCAATCTGTCAGTTCTCGATGGTTTAATAAGGAGTATTTTAAAATTCTAGAAAATTCATTGGCTGTGTTGGAGTATTCCTTAAAAAACATTAATTTTTTATCGACAAAAGGAATTTCTTATCCACATATTAACTATCTTCCGATAGGAGCCACTAAGAATTATGGCGTGGATGTATTTCCTTCCAAAGAAAAGCCTGAAGTTTTGTTTTATGGGGATAGCTTTAGTTCGCCTCGGCGTCAAAAAATGTTAGACGCATTGAGTGAATATTACGAAGTTGAAATTGTCAATAATTTATTTGGAAATGAATTAATTTCACGGTTAAGAGCTGCAAAAGTTGTTATTAATTTACATTATTATGAAAGCGGGCTATTGGAGATGCCGAGAATACAGGAATGCTTGTCTTTAGGCATTCATGTTGTGTCCGAATCTTCACAAGATCAAAATGATTATCCTGAACTTGACGGTGCTGTTGTATTTTTTGAAGAAGGATCTATCTCAGGAATGATTGATGCAGTCAGGATGGCTCTTAATAGTGGTCCTCTTGATATTGAAAAATCGGTATCTAAATCAATTACAAAATTCGAATTTATGTTTGATCGATTTTTGGTTTCTATGGGGTTTTTGCCAACGTCATATGTAAATAAGATGCAGTTGCCTTTGCCAAAAGGTTCAAGTATTTTTGGGCTATCAATGCCCGAAACAATTGCTAGGCGTAATATGTTCCTGGATATAAAGCCCAAAGATTGCGTTGTCTTTGATGGTATTCGCAGAAAGCCAGGGTGGATTGGCTGCGGGTTGAGCTATTCGGCATTGGCTAGACATGCAAAGGCTAATAATATAACTTCAATAACCGTAATGGAGGACGATGTCATACTGCCGATTAATTTTGAATCAAAATTAAATTCAATTAATCGGTTTCTTTCTTTGAAGCATGGTAGATGGGACGTGTTTTCTGGTGTCATTGCTGCCCTGCACCCTGAAGTAGAAATTATCGCTGTTGAGGATTTTGAAGGTCAAAGATTTGTCACCATTAATAAAATGACCAGTATGGTATTTAATATTTATGCAGAATCGGCAATCGAAATGTTTGAAAATTGGAACTCTGAGGATTCGGATGCTGAAAAAAACACCATCGATAGATACTTGGAAAATAAAAAATCAATTAAAGTGGTGGCAACACTTCCATTTCTTGTTGTGCATCGAGAAGAGGCTCACTCAACATTATGGGGCTTTCAAAATACAACTTATGTTGAAATGATTACAAACAGCCAAGCCTTACTTGAGAAGAAAGTGGCTGCATTTTTGGCCAAACAATGAATATGAGAATTCTTGTCACCGTGGGGTCGGCTATATCGGAAGTCAAACCGTTATCGAACTCATGAACGCTGGATATGTAGTGGTCATAGTGGATAATCTGTCCCCCCCCAGTAATTCCAAAGTGCTCGCAGTATAGAAGTATTGGCTTGTAAATACTTTAGTATTATGCACCCCGATTTGCGTGATGGCGCCAATCTTGAAAGCATCTTCAAGGATCACATCTTCGACGGCGTCATCAACTTTTTCAGGGCTCAAGGCAGTTGGCGAATCAGTCGCACAGGCGGTTCGCTACTTCAACCCCGTGAGAGCGCACATCAGCGGTACCATGGGCGAGCAGCCTAACGGTAAACCTCACAACCATAGGCCTTTTATTACGCAAGTGGCAGCGGATAAGTAGGGGTTCTTGAGTATCTTTGGCGAGCACTACCAACGATTGATGGCACCGCCGTTCGCGAATACATCCATGTAGTCGATCTGGCTCAGGGTCATTTGGCTGCTTTGTGCTATTTGCAAAACCAACAAGCCGGCATCACAGTTAACCCTGGCATCGGCAGAGGCGTGAGCGTAAAGGAGCTGGCCGATACCTTTGCCCTAGCAACCGGAAAGTCGGTGCATACCAGTTTGTAGAACGCCGTCCTGGCGGTGTGGCCTCTTGCTACGCTGACACCCGACTGGCTATGGAAACTCTAGGTTGGAGGGCTGAGCTGGGTGTGGACCGCATGTGTAAAGATGCCTGGCGTTGGCAGTTAATGAATTTAGATGTATTATAAAAATAAAATATTTTAATTAAATTTTATTTTTGCATTATTTAATATGGATTTTCATAATTAAATATCTGATGCCTGGGCAAAATCATCGGATGACAATCAATTATGGTACTTAATTGGAACGGAGCTGAAGTGTGACTGTTTCTGTACAGAAAAATAAACCTTGGTAAAGTCAAAAAGCAATATTCATATTTCTTTGGTGAGTCATGGGCATGAAGAACTTTTGATTGATACGCTGCAAACTATGGCGCTCTCCCTGAATGAGTTGTGTGCCTATATCTGCATATGGATCACGCTAAACAAGCACGAACCTGTGCTAGAGCGCATCATCCGTCAAACCCAGTGGCCATTCGATGTGCGCATCATCAATAACCACAATCCCTTAGGCTTTGGGGCCAACCACAACCAAGCATTTGCTTACGCCCAAGCTCTAGGACAGGGCGACTGGTTTCTGGTCATGAACCCCGATGTGTTGTGGCCAGCTGACGCACAGCGGTTTTGGAAAAAGTTGGTGTGGGAGAGTTGGCCTGCCAAAGTGGGCCTGCTTTGCCCGCAGCAAACCACGGTAGATGGCGCATTCCAAGACTATGCGCGCAAGCTGCCAACGCCATGGGGCTTGCTCTTGCGTAGCGTGCAGCGGTGGCTGAGCTTGCAGCCCAGCGGTATAGCTCAAAGTATAGAAACGGCCGACTGGGTGAATGGGGCATGCATGTTGTGGCGTGTGCCGGTTTTTGCCGGCCTGGGGGGGTTTGACGAACGCTATCACCTCTATGGCGAAGATGTGGATATTTGCCTGCGCTTGCAGATGGCGGGCTACAACATGGCTGCGGCTCCTGTAGCGGTAGTGCACCATGCCCAGCGCCAAACCGGACGAAGCTGGCAGCACTTGGCTTGGCACGTGAACAGCTTGGCCAAGCTGTGGGTGTCGGCCAGCTTTTGGCAATATGTGTGTCGTGGGATGCGCAAAAAATAATATTTTAGAATACTATAGTAATATTTATGTTCTTAATTTCTAATAGTTCTCGCGCTTGTTTGCTTTACTATCCCTTTCTTTTCTGTCGTCTTTAGTAATCACAATAGCAGTACGGCACAAAGCGCGCCAGTTTGCCAGTGCTTACCCGGCTGACATGAATCAGCGCTTTCATATGGGAGATGTGCCGCGCCTTGGCGGCTTAGCCATGATTTTGTCTTTTGTTGCAGCGCTGGGTGGTGCGTGGTCGGTAGGCCTCTGGTCATCACTCAACTTGGGTTTGCAGCCTAGTCAGCTTGCAGCCTATGTGGCTTTTTTGGCTCTGCCGGTGCTGGTGGGCGTGTATGAAGACTTGACCCAGCGCGTGGGTGTGTGGCAGCGCTTGATGGTCACGGGTGCTGGGGCGATCTTGGCAATTGTGTGGCTAGACGTTAACGTTACCCGCCTAGGCTGGGCACCGCTCGATACGTTTTGGGCTGAAGCGCCTTGGCTGGGCATGGCCTTAGCCTTTTTGGCCATGGCAGGGCTGCCCCATGCGTTCAACATCATCGACGGTTTTAACGGACTCGCGGGCATGGTGGCTTTGGTCATTGCCAGTGCCTTGTTCTATTTGGCTTTTAAGTTTGGCGACCGCGAGCTGGCTGCTTATGCCCTATGTACGCTGGGGGTGACCTTGGGCTTTTTGGTGTGGAACTACCCGCGTGGGTTGATATTTGCGGGCGATGGCGGGGCCTATTTTTGGGGGCTCAATATTGCCATCATCAGCATCATGTTGGTCCAAAGGCATCCTCAGGTGTCGCCCTGGTTTCCCATGCTGCTGCTTATTTATCCTGTGTGGGAAACCCTGTTCAGCACCTATCGCAAGCTGGTGCGTGGTGTGGCCCCGGATGTGGCTGACAGCATGCACTTGCACCACGTGATTTACAAACGCATGGTGCGCGTTGCGTTCGACCCCGACGAATCCAAAATGCTGCTCAGCCGCAACAACCGCACCACCCCTTATTTGGTGGCCCTTACGCTACTCACCGTAGTACCAGCGTTGCTGTTTTGGAACAACACGCCTGTACTCATGGCGTTTTGTGCATTGTTTGCAGTTACATACGTAGTGACCTATGTAGCAATTATCAAGTTCAAACTGTCGCGGTGGCTGAAGCGGTTGAGGTGGTAGCGCCAATTCATACTCAAATTCTTAGTAAGTCATTTGCCAAATGATTTCAGCCTCCAACTCGAAACAGTAGGGGGCTTTTTTTGGTAGCTGCGTACCCCAACCCCTAAAGAAAAAGCCCCTGCACTCACATGCAGGGGCTTGTCTTTTTTGGCTCCTCAACCTGGGCTCGAACCAGGGACCTACGGATTAACAGTCCGGCGCTCTACCGACTGAGCTATTGAGGAATAGCTTT
>JACCDL010135236.1_pt1 | contig 11337 bp, 10 predicted proteins | sample 7441931 | NCBI WGS metagenome assembly JACCDL01 (sample SAMN15323437, study PRJNA562643) | freshwater metagenome | isolation source: river surface water | place: USA:Blue River Watershed | collected 2017-08-16 | reverse complement strand
GCACATGAAGTTATTGTCACCATCATGCTCAATTACATTGCTGCGCTATTTATTTTATGGCTATTAAAAACTACAGTGTTCCTGCGGCCGGATCGACAGGATCCTCTTGCTCCTGAAGTAAACCCAAGTGCGCAATTACCACAACTATTTGGTGAAAATTTACGAATTCATTTTGGCATTTTCATTGCAATTGTTGCAACCATTTTTGTTTCATGGTTACTGCAAAGAAGCACGCTTGGATTTAAGTTTCGAGCAGTAGGTGCAAACTCAAATGCAGCAAAGACTGCAGGAATTTCAGTGCCGTTTGTAACTACCGTAACGATGTTTATTTGTGGTGGCCTAGCTGGATTGGGTGGTGCAGTTCATTTATTAGGTACCGAAAAGGCTTTGGCAGCAGGCGTTGCTGGAAGTCTTGGCTTTGATGCAATCACCGTGGCTTTGTTGGGCCAAGCAACACCACTAGGCACTTTATTTGGAGCCTTTTTGTTTGGTGCACTTCAAACGGGAAGTCGAACTTTGCTCTCAAACACTGGAACGTCTCCGGACATAGTTCAAGTAATTCAAGCATTAATCGTCTTGTTTATTGCTGCCCCAACGATGATGAAAGCGATCTTTAGAATTAAGCGAAATTTAAGTGATAAATCAATGGCTGCCAAGGGATGGAACGGATAATGAAAAACTTGAGCAACCTAAAACGAAGACAAAGGCGCGGAATCATTTCAATGTTCGTATTGAATTTGTTATTTTTCGTTGTTTTTTACTTAAATTCCAATAAAACCGAAGAGATCACATTCGGCTTTACTTTGGGCGACGAGTGGAAATTAATCAACGAATGGAAGATTGATTCGAAAACTGGTGCACTTTTATTTTTAGGATTGGCTCTGATTGGAGTTCTTTCTTCCTACAGACAATATCAAAGAGATAAGAAATTAACTTTTGGGGTGTATTTATTTGGGCTTGGCAGCATCATGTCATTTCTTTGTTGGGCGGGCGCTGGAAAATTTATACCTTTCACTGGATTGCTTCAAGGTGCAATTATGTTATCGGTACCACTAATTTTTGGATCGATGGCAGGCTTGTTATGTGAAAAATCTGGTGTCATTAATATTGCAATCGAAGGACAACTTTTATTTGCAGCATTTGTTTCGGCTGTGGTGGCAAGTATCACGCAGAATGTGTTTTTCGGATTAATCGCAGCGCCGATAGCGGGCTCATTAATATCACTAATTTTGGCATTTTTCTCAATTCGATTTCAAGTGGATCAAGTCATCCTTGGCTTTGTGATTAATGTTTTGGTTCTTGGTTTAACTAGCTTCTTTTACACAACGCTGTTAATTCCTTACGAAGATAGGTGGAATGTTGGAGGAAGTTTTTCGACGATTCCAATTCCTTTATTGTCCAAAATACCGATTATTGGTCCAACCTTGTTTAACCAAACTATCATTGTCTACTTAATGTACGCATTTGTAATTTTCATACAGGTGGCTTTATTTAAAACTAAGTGGGGATTACGGACTAGAGCAATCGGTGAAGTTCCGGTTGCAGCCGATAGTGTTGGAATCGATGTGAACAAATTAAGATTTAGGAATGTTATGTTGGCTGGATTAGTAGCTGGTACTGGAGGGGCTTATTTCACTGTAGGAACTATTGGGCCTTTTTCTCAATCTATGACAGCTGGTGCTGGTTTTATCGCGTTGGCTTGTTTAATTTTTGGCAAGTGGACACCAAGAGGGGCAATTCTTGCTGCGCTCTTCTTCGGGTTTGCTAATAACTTGCAAGGAAATCTATCCATTATTGGAGTATCCATTCCTTCCGAGTTTATGTTGATGATTCCTTATATAGCAACGATTATTGCCGTTTCCGGTGTTGTCGGACGCGTTCGTGCTCCAGCCGCCGATGGAATTCCTTACATACGCGGTAAAAAGTAATAGGTTTTCGTAGGAGAATTAGCCCATGGATATTGATTGGGCCCAACTTCACCAGGCAGCAAAAGATGTAATGGTAAAAGCTTATGCTCCTTACTCAAATTTTAAAGTTGGAGTAGCAGGTTTAGTTTCAGATGGTCGCATAGTTGTTGGTTGCAACAGTGAAAATGCAAGTTATGGCGTTGGCCTTTGTGCTGAGTGCGGATTAATTTCAAGTTTAACTGCATCAGGAGGCGGAAGATTGGTTGCAGTTGTCTGCGTTGATGGCAAGGGTGAATATCTTTCTCCGTGTGGTCGTTGCCGGCAATTACTTTTTGAACACGGCGGAAATGAAATGCTTTTCATGACGCCAGAGGGACCAAAACCTTTGTCTTACCTACTTCCATGGGGATTTGGCCCTGAGGATCTTAAATGAATGAACGGTATGCAGCTGTAGAGATAATTTCAGCAAAGCGCGATAAGTTTGAATTAAGTGATGATCAGATTGACTGGACTGTTGATGCCTATACCAGGGGCGTAATTGCAGATGAACAAATGTCTGCGCTCTTGATGGCAATTTTGTTAAATGGCATGAATAATCGTGAAATTTCCAGATGGACTGATGCCATGATTTCAAGTGGCGAAAGAATGAATTGGAAAATGCTAGATCGCCCAACAGTTGATAAGCATTCAACTGGGGGAGTTGGCGACAAAATCACATTACCGCTAGCTCCACTTGTTGCAGCATGTGGCGCTGCGGTACCGCAGTTATCTGGTAGAGGACTTGGTCACACAGGCGGAACATTAGATAAATTAGAATCTATAAAGGGCTGGAAAGCTAATCTTTCAAATGACCAAATGTTAAAAGTATTACAAGAATGCGGTGCGGTAATTTGTGCAGCAGGTACTGGACTAGCTCCAGCTGATAAAAAACTTTATGCATTACGAGATGTAACAGGAACAGTGCAAGCAATACCTTTAATTGCTTCATCAATCATGAGTAAAAAAATTGCAGAGGGTACAGGCGCTCTTGTTTTGGATGTAAAGACAGGTTCTGGTGCATTTATGAGCGATCCAAAGGATGCGGCGCTTTTGGCAAGGACCATGGTTGATTTAGGAAAACGTGCAGGAGTTGTAACTAGGGCACTTGTAACTGCGATGGATGTACCTCTTGGAAAAACTGCTGGAAATGCTCTAGAGATTAGAGAAACCCTAGAAGTATTGTCAGGTGGCGGGCCGAGTGATGTTGTGGAACTTACGGTAATACTTGCAAATGAGATGCTTGATGCAGCTGGAATTAAGCCAAAGGTTGACCCAGAAACCGCATTGCAAAATGGAATGGCAATGGATGTCTGGCGCAAAATGATCGAAGCCCAAGGTGGAGATAACAATGCGCCTCTGCCAACTGCAAAAGAAAAAATGGAAATCAAAGCTTCATCATCTGGAAAGCTATTAACTTTAGATGCTATGAAGGTTGGAGTTGCTGCTTGGCGACTTGGTGCTGGCAGGCAAAAACAAGGTGAAAAATTACAACTCGGTTCAGGCATTGAAATGCACGTTAAGCCTGGTGACGTAGTATCTGAAGGACAAACTTTGTTAACGCTTCACACAGATGAAGCTGCAAGATTTACTCGAGCAGTTGAGGCACTTGAGGGTGGATATTCAATTGGAAGTAAAGAAGCACCTGTAAACCGATTACCATTGGTAATAGAAAGAATTGAGGGATAAGTGTCGCTAACTAATACTCCAAGTCCAGATCAGATTAAGCGTTTACCAAAAGCGCTTTTGCATGATCATTTGGATGGTGGTTTGCGGACAGAAACAATTATTGAGCTGGCTCAAAAAATTGGTTATGACAAATTACCAACCCAAGATCCAGTTAAATTAGCTCAATGGTTTGAAGAATCTTGTAATTCAGGCTCATTAGTTCGATATCTAGAAACCTTTTCTCACACAATTGCTGTTATGCAAAGCAAAGAGGCAATAGTTCAAGTTGCCAGGGAGTGTGCAATCGATTTAGCGCGCGATGGTGTGGTTTACGCCGAAGTAAGAGGTGCGCCAGAGTTATTTACCGAAAAAGGTTTAACTCTTAATGAAGTTATTGAGGCAACTACTGAAGGCTATAAGCAAGGCATGGTTGAGGCAGAAAAAGAGGGAAGAAAAATTCGTGTTGAGTCCTTGCTTTGCGGAATGAGGCAAAACAATAAATCACAGGAGACTGCAGCTGCGGTAATTAAGTATCGAAATAAGGGAGTTGTGGGTTTTGATATTGCAGGACCTGAAGATGGGTTTCCTCCAACTAATCAGCTCTCTACATTTGAATATTTAAGAAAAGAAAATGCTCATTTCACTATTCATGCTGGTGAGGCATATGGCCTGCCATCGATTTGGGAGGCGATTCAAATTTGTGGTGCTGAGCGCTTAGGGCATGGAGTCCGGATAATTGATGATATTGATTTTTCATCATCATCACCGAAATTGGGGGCTTTAGCCTCATACATAAGAGATCGCAGAATTCCACTTGAATTGTGTCCAACCTCGAATTTACAAACAGGTGCAGTGAAGACTTACTCAGAGCACCCAATTGGAAAACTAGCTAAATTAAGGTTTAGAGTTACTTTAAATACTGACAATAGATTAATGAGTAACACATCTATGAGTAATGAAATGACTCAATGTGTTAAGTCTTTTGATTGGAAGTTCGCAGATCTTCAACGAGTAACTGTAAATGCCCTTAAAAGCTCATTCATTCCGTTTGAGGAAAGACTTGAAATCATTGAAAATACTGTAAAGCCAGCTTATGCAGCTATCTCAGCTGAGTAATTTAATTAAATTCCAATTGGATGCCAGATAGTTTTTTGTTCCATAAAGCTAAGGATTCTCTCTGGATGGTCTGTATTCGAGAATCTAAATATTCGTTTTAGATTATCCACACCCGCAAGTCTTAACTCTTCTTCCTGCTTCTTGGTAACTCCGGTTAGATCTATGCCATCGATTTCCATATGGGAGCCAACCCAAGGGATTAATTCAGAGGCTTTTCCGGTTAGTATGTTTACAACTCCACCTGGTAAATCACTCGTTGCGATTACCTCACCTAGGGAAATTGCTGGAAGTGGAAAATTTTCGCTGGCAATCAAGATTGCCGAATTACCGCCAGCAAGAACTGGTGCAAGCGCCCTTACGGTAGCGAGTAATGAAGGCTTTGCTTCTGCAAAAACTGCAACTACTCCTAGTGACTCCGGTGTTGTGAAATTGTAGAAGGGGCCAGAGACCTGATTTTGTGACCCAGAAATTGAAGATAATTTGTCACACCATCCGGAATACCAAACCAAGCAATCAATTGCTTGAGAAACTTGCAGTTGTGCAGCTTTCTTAGTCACACCTTCCAAGCTAGTAATCTCACTAATGAATTGTTCACTTCTGCCTTCTAACATCTCAGCCATACGATAAAGAATCTGACCGCGATTAAATGCAGTGGCATTTGCCCATCCAGGTTGGGCAGATTTGGCAGCAACGACAGCATCACGTAAATCTTTTCTAGAAGCTAATGCTGGATTTGCAATAAATTTCTTATCAGCACCTTTAATTTCATAAACTCGGCCTGATTCACTTCTTGGAAAAGCTCCGCCAATGAAGAGTTTGTATGTTTTATTCACATCAATTCTGCTCATTTGTTTACCTTTGCTTCAGCAGTTAAGTAGCCAGATAAGCCATGGCGGCCACCTTCTCGGCCCCAACCAGACTCTTTATAACCACCAAATGGGCTAGCTGGATCAAATTTATTAAAGGTATTGCTCCAGATAACTCCTGCCTTTAATTGCTTGGCTGCCCATAAAACCTTAGAACCTTTATCACTCCAAATACCAGCTGAGAGTCCATACATAGTGTTGTTTGCCTTCTCAATTGCCTCTGCTGGAGTTCTGAAAGTTAGTACGGAAAGCACTGGGCCAAATATCTCTTCTCTAGCAATGCGATGAGATTGAGTTACACCAGTGAAAATAGTTGGTGGGAACCAAAAACCTTTACTAGGGAGCTTTACCTCTGGTGACCAACGGTTAGCCCCCTCTTTATCGCCTGCATTTGATATTTCATTTATCTTATTAAGTTGCTCTTTTGAGTTTATTGCGCCTAAATCAGTGTTTTTATCCATTGGATCACCAACTCGAATTAAGCTCATACGCTTCTTGAGTTTATCCAAAACCTCTTCTGCAACATTTTCCTGGAGTATCAAACGTGACCCAGCGCAGCAAACATGGCCTTGATTAAAGAAAATACCATTGACAATTCCTTCAACTGCTTCATCAATAGCAGCATCATCAAAAACTATATTTGCAGCCTTTCCACCAAGCTCTAATGTGGCAGTCTTTTTGGAACCAGAAATTGCACGAGCAATTGATTTACCAACCTCAGTTGAACCTGTGAATGCAATTTTATTAATATCTGGATGATTTACTAATGCAGCACCCGTCACACCATCTCCAGTGACTATATTTACTACACCCTCTGGTAGACCGGCTTGTTGGCAAACTTCGGCAAATAACAATGCTGTTAGCGGAGTGGTTTCGGCAGGTTTTAATACAACTGTATTTCCTGCTGCAAGTGCTGGTGCAATTTTCCAAGCCAACATTAGTAACGGAAAATTCCAAGGAATTACTTGCCCTACGACACCAAGAGATTTTGGTTTAGAACCAAATCCTGCAAACTCTAACTTGTCTGCCCAACCTGCGTGATAGAAAAAATGAGCTGCAGCAAGAGGAATATCAGTATCTCGAGATTCCCTAATAGGCTTTCCATTATCTAAAGTTTCAACAACTGCAAATTCTCTTGCCCGTTCCTGCATAATTCTTGCAATTCGGAAAAGGTATTTACCACGCTCTTTAGCCGGCATTTTGGACCACACTTTTAAGTATGCAGATCTAGCACTCTTTACTGCAGCATCAATATCAGATTTATCTGCATAGCCAATTTTGGAAAGTACCTCTTCGGTTGCAGGATTTATCGTATTAAAGCTCTTACCTTTTTTTGGTTGAACAAATTTTCCACCAATAAACAATCCATAATTACTTTCAATATTGGCTATAGCACGAGACTCAGGCGCGCTGGCATACTCAAAATCGCTCATGACGCTCCTAATCCACTGTTACGTAGTTGGCACTAGCGTAGTGCCCAGAACGCAACTTCATCCGCTGCATAAGTAAATCGTTTAGTAATGCACTTGCGCCAATTCTAAATAAATCTGGCGTCAACCATTGATCTCCTGCGGTTTCCTTGACTAGCACCAATTGCTTTATGGCATCTTTGGTGGTTCGAATTCCGCCGGCAGGTTTAACGCCAATTTTATTTCCAGTAAGTGCAAAGTAATCACGGACTGCCTCAAGCATTACCAGTACAACTGGTGCGGTGGCTGCTGGTGCCACCTTGCCCGTACTTGTTTTAATAAAATCTGCTCCCGCTAGCATTGCTAAGTACGAGGCCTTACGTACATTGTCATATGTAACTAATTCTCCCGTTTCTAAAATTACTTTGAGGTGTGCCTTGTCTGCACAAAGCTCTTTAATTATTCGAATCTCCTCAAAAACTTCCATTAACCTGCCAGAAAGAAATGCTCCTCTATCAATAACCATATCTATCTCGCTAGCGCCTGCATCTAGAGCATCTTGCGTATCAATTTTCTTAACAGCCAAAGTTGCTCGACCTGATGGAAAAGCTGTTGCCACCGCGGCAACTGGAACAGAGTGTCCTCCAATTGAATCTAATTCACTGCGAGCAATTTTTACCATGTCGTTGTAAACACAAATAGCGCCGACTGAGGGAACAGTTGAATCTGTTGGATCTGGTCTTACTGCTTTAGCGCACAGTGTTTTTATTTTCCCCGGTGTATCAGCGCCTTCTAGCGTGGTCAGATCAACCATGCTTATTGCCATATCAATTGCCCAAGCTTTACTTGTAGTTTTAATGCTGCGGGTGGCCAGCATTGAAGCGCGAGCTTCTGCGCCTACCTGATCGACAGGTGAGAGTTCAGATAGGAATTTATGAAGTGATTTCTCACTTCCATCAATAATCATGAGAGTACTTTAGTCAATGCTTGCTTAATTTGCGAGGTGATTAAAACCGACTCTTCTTGACTAGTAGAAACAACCTCGATGTAGCACTTTAATTTAGGTTCAGTACCACTTGGTCTAATTATCACCCGAATGTTATTTCCATAGTGCAATCTAATACCGACAGTTGGCATACTTTTAGAGTTATTTAAATCTTCTAAAGATTTTAGTTCGAATTTTCCAAGCATTTTTGGAGGATTATTTGTCATTTTAACTATAGTTTGATCGATCAGATCTAGTTCTGCATATCGAATTGATATTTGCTCAGTTGAATGGAAACCATACTCTTGGCCTAATTCAACCAAATAATCATTAATAGTTGTGCCTTGTTTATTTAGATCAGCTGCAATCTGAGCAATCATTAAAGCAGCACTAATTCCATCCTTATCATTAACATTAGTTGGATCAATACAATATCCAAGTGCTTCCTCATAACCAAAAATGAGATTTTCAACTTTAGAAATCCATTTAAATCCAGTCAAGGTTTCTTTGTGAATCAATTTGTATTTTGCAGCGATCTTGCCTAAAAGTGATGAAGAAACTAAAGAATTCGCTACTTGAGCATCGCCCGATTGATTCTTTGAGATCATATAGCTTCCTATGATTGAACCAACTTGATCACCGGTAAGCATTTTCCATCCTTGATTTAAGTCGTTTATTGCCACAGCGCAACGATCTGCATCTGGATCATTTGCAATGATTAAATCCGCTCCGTTTACTTTTGCGTATTTGATTGCAAGATCTAGCACTCCTGGCTCCTCAGGATTTGGAAAATAAGTAGTAGGAAAATCTGGGTCTGGAACCTCCTGCTCTCTGACCAAAATTGGAGTTTGAAATTTAGCTTTGCTGAAAACCTTAATTAGTGTTTCTGCCCCAACGCCATGAAGCGGGGTGTAAACAATTTTTAAGTTATTTGGTTCAGTTGCTATGGAAGCAACACACTCTACATACTCATTAACTAGAGATTCACTAACAAGTTGATAGTTTGAAGAGCGAATCGGGTTTTTATCAACATTAAGTATGTAATCTGAAATTTGATTATCTACCGGTGAAATTATTTGTGATCCATGGTAGTTAACACCATCAAAAACTCCGCCCAAATAAACCTTATATCCATTATCTGAAGCGGGATTGTGGCTAGCGGTAACCATAATTCCAACATCAGCCTTCAACTTATTTATTGCATATGCAAGAACTGGGGTTGGCAGTGGCCTAGGTAATACATATGTTGTAATTCCAGCTCCTGCAAAGATTTCAGCACTATCTTTTGCAAAATCTTCAGACCCATATCTTGCATCGCGGCCAATAACTACAGAATTTAAATCATTTTTATTCATGAATTTTGCGATTGCTGTAGCTGTTCTACTTACGACCGCTCTATTCATGCAGGAGGGGCCAGGTCCCATAGGACCTCTTAAGCCTGCTGTACCAAATTTTAGAAAGCCAGAAAAGCATTTTTCTAAAGCAGAGCTATCGCTCTCAGACACCATTTTTTCTAATTGCAGTGCGGTAGATCTATCTGGATCGTGTTTGATCCAATCCTTAACCTCTAAACGCAGTTGATCTGAGATCACAACTTAGGTAAAACCTTTGCTAATAAATTGCCCATACGATCTGCCGCTGCTTTACCTGCTGCAATAACTTCAGCATGATTTAACTTTTCACCCGTTACACCAGCAGCTGCGTTTGTAACTAATGAAATCGCAAGAATTTGTGCACCCAGTGCATGTGCAGCAATTGCTTCAGGTACCGTTGACATACCTACCAAATCTGCTCCTAAAGTTCTCATCATTTTAATTTCGGCAGGAGTTTCATATGCTGGGCCTCGCCAATGTACATAAACACCTTCTGCAAGTGATGAATCTTCAGATTTAACTATCTCTCTTAAGCGTTTGCTGTACAAATCAGTAAGATCTACAAAATCAGCACCAATTAGAGGTGAAGTAGCAGTCAAAGATATGTGATCTCTAATGAGAACTGGTTGACCTACTTTATATTCTGTATTGATCCCACCACAGGCATTGGTTAATACAATATTTTTACATCCAGCCTTTACTGCGGTTCTAACTCCATGGACAACAGGTTCAATGCCTAAACCTTCATACAAATGTGTACGACCTAGGAAAACTAGTGCGTTGGTTCCATTGGATAAAGTGTAAGAACGAATCTTTCCGCCATGGCCTGCCACAGTTGGAGCTGGAAATCCTGGTAAATCTGTAACTGAAAATTCATGTGTTGGTTTGCCAAGTGCATCAGCTGCTGAGATCCATCCTGAACCCATAATTAGTGCAACATCATGCTTTTCTTTGCCAGTAATTTTTGCAATAGCTTTTGCCGCTTTCTCAGCGGTACCAATTGGGTCTTTATACAGCTTGCTCATAAGGCAAACTTATCCTAAATAATTACTTATTCTTAAGTTCAGGCCAGGTATAGCCGAGCGAGATAATCATCATCCTAAGTAGGGGTAGTGAGAGTCCAATGATTCCGCTTGGTTCACCCTCAATGCTTGAAATATATGGTGCACTCAATCCATCGAGGGTAAATCCACCTGCCACGTTTAGAGGCTCACCTGAATTAACATAATCAGTAATTTCCTCATCTGTCATCTGAGCAAATTGCACTTTTGAAGTTGATAACTTTGAAACTTCTTTTCCTGATCTTAAATCTATTGCGCAGTGTCCAGTGTGGAGCAAACCTGATTTACCACTTAATTGCTTGCACCTTTGAATTGCATTCTCATAACTGCCAGGTTTACCTAAGGATTTACCTTCAAACTCAAAGGTTGAATCACAACCAATAATGATCGAATTAGCTGGCGCCAACTCTTTAACGGCTTGTGCTTTTAATGTGGCTAAAGCTAGGACTAATTCTGAAGGATTAAGAAGATCAAATTCAGGCGACTCTTCATTAACGCCACTGACTATAACTTCAGGAATAATGCCAACACTTTCCAGTAATCGGTAGCGTGAAGGTGAGGCCGAGGCAAGAATTATCTGAACCATTATGCAGGTAACCTTAATACATGAGCACACCATCAATTGGTCTAATCACCCAAGAGTGGGGCCAGATTGTTTATGCCGAACAGGCTCGAAAATTAGGCGTTAGCATTAAATGCAGTAGCCAGCCCATGTCTGCAACAGATTTAGTTAAATTTGCAGAAGATCAATCACTTGTGTTTGTTGATCCAAGAATAGTAAAGCTTCCCACAATCAAGAGTGCAGAGAAATTAGGCATAACAATTTATCCAACATCTAAAACCCTTGAGCAACTTGAAAAGATTGAAACTTTCCCAATTAGCGGAGATTACCTATCGATATTTGTAGCTAGATCTG
>JACCDL010846405.1_pt1 | contig 11338 bp, 11 predicted proteins | sample 7441931 | NCBI WGS metagenome assembly JACCDL01 (sample SAMN15323437, study PRJNA562643) | freshwater metagenome | isolation source: river surface water | place: USA:Blue River Watershed | collected 2017-08-16 | reverse complement strand
TGTGACAGCGCCATCAAGAACTCGGAGTGAACGTTCTACCTCAACAGTGAAGTCAACGTGACCGGGGGTATCGATGATGTTGATGGTGTGGTTCTTCCATTGGCAGGTAGTCGCAGCAGAGGTAATAGTGATTCCGCGCTCTTGTTCCTGTTCCATCCAGTCCATAGTTGCAGCGCCCTCATGGACCTCACCGATTTTGTAGTTAATTCCGGTGTAGAAAAGGATGCGCTCAGTAGTAGTCGTCTTACCAGCATCGATATGAGCCATGATGCCGATGTTGCGAACTTTGGCGAGATCAAGTGCAGTAGCTGTTGACATCATTACCACCGATAGTGAGCAAACGCCTTGTTTGCTTCAGCCATTTTGTGAGTATCTTCGCGCTTCTTAACGGCAGCGCCCAAACCATTTGAGGCATCAATCATCTCGTTAGCAAGACGCTCTGCCATCGACTTTTCGCGACGAAGACGAGCATTATCAACTAACCAACGAAGACCAAGAGTTGTAGAACGAGCAGCTTTAACTTCGACTGGAACTTGGTAGGTAGCTCCACCAACACGGCGTGAACGAACTTCAACAGCCGGCTTTACATTGTCGAGTGCGCGCTTCAAAGTGATGACTGGATCAACTTCAGTCTTAGCGCGGCAATTCTCAAGTGCATCATAAACAATTCGCTCTGCAGTGGAACGCTTTCCATGTGAAAGAACTTTGTTGATTAACGCAGTAACAACTGGTGAGTTGTAAACCGGATCAGCAACGACTGGTGATTTTGGAGCGGGACCTTTACGTGGCATTACTTCTTCTCCCTCTTCGCTCCATAGCGTGAACGAGCTTGCTTGCGATCCTTAACACCTTGGGTGTCGAGTGAACCGCGCACGATTTTGTAACGAACGCCAGGAAGATCTTTAACGCGACCGCCACGGACAAGAACGATGGAGTGCTCTTGGAGATTGTGGCCTTCACCTGGGATGTATGCAGTTACTTCCATTCCGCTTGTTAAACGAACACGTGCAACTTTGCGAAGTGCAGAGTTCGGTTTCTTTGGGGTCGTTGTGTAAACGCGCGTGCAAACGCCGCGACGTTGTGGACTTCCTTTTAGCGCAGGCGTTGTTGTCTTGTCAGACTTATCAACGCGACCCTTGCGGACCAACTGCTGAATTGTTGGCACTACTTATCTCCATCCCGTTCAATCTCCGACCCACGCGGTCGGGTGTGTCGCCTCTTCGGACACAAGGGCGCGAGGCTATAGGAAGCCCGGTGAGACGGTCAAAACGGGATAGTTAGCCAAACACGCCGTTTTTTAACCCCCGACACGCCGACTAAAAAGGGTTTAGCCTTTACTTATGGCTAACAAAGTAAAGGCTAAGAAGAGCGCGAAGAAATCCACAACGGCTCGCCCCCGCCGTGGTCGCGCAACTTCATCTCGGGTAAGTTCGAAAAACCAGATCACAATTCCCGTGGAGGTACTTCGAGAGATGTCGATAAAACCTGGTGATCGAGTTGAGTTTCATCTCGATAAGAACAATCGATTGGTAATTACGCCTGTCGAAAGCGAATGGCTTAGAACTCTAGATGAGGTTCTGGGAAGTATGACTGGAATGTGGGATGGTTTTGATCTAAGGAAAGAAAGAGACGAGTGGGACAGCAAATACTCTTAGACTCCACCGTAGTAATAGCAGCGCTTAGTGCTTCGGATGTGCACTTTCGAAAAGCTCAAGAGTTGTTTGCCACAATAACTCGTTCTCAATGCGCAATAAGCACTATCTCAATTGGAGAGGTTCTAATTCGTCCATCAGTTGCAGGTGAGGAATCAGTAAATCAATTCCTTAAAGGCTTGGAAAGGTTAGTTTCAGAAGTTATCCCGTTTCAACAAAACCATTCTTTGTTAGCAGCTCAGATTAGAGCCAAACATAAGATTTCTTTTGTTGATGCCATGATAATTGCGACTTCAATTCTTAATAATCGTTTACTCGTATCCTTTGATCGCAAGATGACTGGAATTTATGAACGTATTAAATAGACCGAAGTTGCGCGGCATTATTCACTTAGTTATGTCGCCACTTGCACTAGTTGCAGGGCTTACTCTCATCACAATCACTTCTGAGCTACGCGGACGAGTGACACTTACGATTTTCACTCTCACTGCCGTATCGCTCTTCACCTGTAGCGCTATCTATCACCGGGTACCGTGGAGCCCGGCTGCAAAAGCAGTCTGGCGCCGAATTGATCACGCCAATATCCCACTACTTATTGCCGGCACCTATACCCCCTTCTCCATCTACCTATTGGAAAAGCAGCAAGCAGTAATACTTTTATCGATTGTTTGGGGCGGAGCGCTCCTTTCCGGCATCTTCCGCGTCTTCTGGTTATCGGCGCCGAAGTGGCTTTACGTACCTATCTATCTCGCGCTGGGCTGGGCAGCTTTCATATATTTCCCCGACTTTTACCGTGCTGGCGGGCTCTTAGTATTTTGCCTTATCGCACTTGGTGGCGTTCTCTACTCAGCGGGCGCGATTATTTACGCCTTTAAGAAGCCGAATTTCTCCATCAATTGGTTTGGTTTCCATGAACTATTCCACGCGCTAACCGCCGCGGCCTTCATCTCGCACTTTATTGCTGCGATAGTTGTTATTGTTCGCTAACTATGAGCGTACATATCGGAGCAGAAAAAGGCGAAGTCGCCGAGCGAATCCTTCTTCCTGGAGATCCACTAAGAGCTAAGTGGGTTGCTGAAAATTATCTTGAGAATGTTAAACAATATAACTCGGTGCGAAATATGTTTGGCTTTACTGGAACATATAAGGGCGAGCGCGTCTCAGTCCAAGGCACCGGAATGGGACTTCCCTCCGCCTCAATTTATGTAACCGAACTATTTAATGATTACGATGTACAAGTTGCAATACGTATCGGAACAGCTGGTGGCATCCAAGATAAAACAAAAGTTGGCGATTTGATTCTTGCGATGACCGCCTCAACTGATTCCAACATCAACCGGCGCTTTACTAATGGACTCGACTTTGCCCCACATTGCGACTTCCACCTATTGATGGCGGCTTATGAGGCAAGTAAGAAGTTTGAGCGGGTACATGTCGGCGGCGTCTCCTCAATGGACTTCTTCTACGATGAGACTGATTCAGCGAAAAAACTTCAACAACATGGCGTTCTTGCCCTCGAAATGGAGGCAAACCAGCTCTACTCAATCGCCGCCCGCAAGAATCGACGAGCCCTTGCCATCATGACTATTAGCGATCATGTCTTTACTCATGAGGCGATGGATTCCGCCGCTCGAGAGCGGACTTTGAACGATATGGTCGAAGTGGGGCTACACGCGCTAATTAAGGGATAACCCTTAAGGCATTACGAGTCCGCCATCAACTGGAACGGTAATTCCAGTTACATAGCTGGATGCATCACTTACCAGCCAGATAAGAGTTGCAGCTAACTCTTCCGGATCTCCGAGGCGACCAGCCGGAGCAAACATCTTTAGCGTCTCGACCATCTCTTTTGGTAGTTCATCACTCATCTCAGATGGGAAAAATCCTGGGGCGAGGGCGTTAACGCGAATCTTTTTTCTTCCAGTCCATTGCGCAGCCAAATCGCGAGTTAATCCAATCAACCCAGCTTTACTTGATGCGTAAGCTGCTTGAGGAAGTCCTTGTGGCTTAATGCCGAGAATGCTTGAGATATTTACAATCACGCCACCATCCTTATTCGCCTTTGCAAATGCTTGGGCCATCCAATACGCACCCATCAAATTCACATCAAGCACGCTTCTGAATTGCTCGGGAGTTTCCCGAGTTGCTGGGATTGCGGTTCCAACTCCGGCGTTATTTACCAAGATGTCAGCCTTACCAAATTTCTCAATTGCTAGCGCGATCAATGCATCGCAATCTTCTGGTTTAGTTACATCAGTTTGCTTTGCAGCATATTTTCGCCCAGCCGCTTCAACTAATTTTCCAGTTTCGCCAAGTCGCTCTGCGCGCCGTGCGCCAAGTACTACATCAGCGCCTGCTTCGGCGAGGGCTTTTGCAAATGCGACTCCGAGGCCCGATGAAGCCCCGGTAACAACGGCGACCTTTCCATCAAGGCGAAAGCGGTCTAGAACACTCATCTTCCCTCTCCTAATTTTGGCGAAGTATGCGTACGGTACTCGCATGGATTTCGGCCTAAGCCCCAAGGCAACCGAATATGCAGCGAAACTGCAAGCCTTTATGGAAAACGAAGTATTTCCAGCCGAAAGTGTCTATCTAGCTCAACGCGCTACCTTTGCTAAAGCCGGCACTCCCCACAAATTGCCGCCGATTATTGATGAGTTAAAGAAAAAAGCGAGAGCAGCAGGGCTTTGGAATCTCTTCCTGCCTCATCTTGATCATGGATTAAGCGTTACGGATTACGCAACGCTCGCTGAAATAACTGGTTGGTCTCCTGATATTGCCCCGGAGGCAATTAATTGCGCAGCTCCAGATACTGGAAATATGGAGTTGCTCGATATGTTTGGTACAGCTCCACAAAAGAAAGAGTGGCTGGAGCCGCTTTTGAGTGGCGAGATTAGATCAGGTTTTGCGATGACCGAACCTGATGTGGCATCAAGTGATGCACGAAATATTCGCACCAGCATAAAACGAGATGGCGATAACTATGTGATTAATGGAACTAAGTGGTGGACGACTGGGGCGATGGATGAGCGATGCAAGATTTTGATTGTGATGGGTAAAACTAATCCGGAAGCGGAAGAACATAAACAGCAATCTATGGTGCTAGTTCCTATCGATACTCCGGGCGTTAAGGTAATTAGAAATCTAGATGTTCTTGGTTACACAGACCAACATGGTCATGCTGAAATTTCATTTACCGATGTAAGAGTGCCGGCAAGCAACTTGATTGGTAAAGAAGGAGAAGGGTTTGCACTCGCACAAGCGCGCCTTGGACCGGGGCGAGTCCATCACTGTATGCGTGCTATCGGAATGGCAGAGCGCGCCCTTAAGTTAATGATTGAGCGATCCTTAACTAGAACGCCCTTTGGTAAAGAGTTAGCCCGCCAAGGAGTAATTCAAGATTGGATTGCCACCGCCCGGATCAATATCGAACAGGCCCGGCTCTTGGTGTTAAAAACAGCGTGGATTATTGATAATCAAGGGGCAAAGGCCGCCCGCAAAGAAATTGCGGCAATAAAGGTTGTTGTCCCACGGATGGCTCAAGAAATTATCGATCGCGCTATCCAAGCCCATGGTGGCGCGGGCGTTAGCCAAGATACTCCGCTCGCCGCCATGTTTGCTGGAATTCGAGTATTGCGAATAGTTGATGGCCCCGATGAAGTTCATATCCGCGATTTAGCAAGGTTAGAACTTAAGCCCTATATCTCATGAGCGACCTGACGCCAGTTCGCGAAGAAGATGCCTTTGATCTCTTAAAGGTCCATAGCTGGTTAAGTCAATACATAAATGAAACTCAGCTACCAACGGTAGAACAATTTAGAAGTGGCGCCTCAAATTTAACTTATCTACTTCGCTATCCCGATCAGGAGTTGGTACTTCGCCGGCCACCAATAGGTACGAAAGCGGTTTCTGCGCACGATATGAAGCGAGAGTTTCTGATTCAATCTCGTTTGAAGCCTTACTATGGATTAGTTCCGAGCGTAATTGCCTTATGTCAAGATCATTCGATTTTAGGATCAGATTTTTATGTGATGGAGCGAATTAACGGCGATATTTTTCGGCGAGATGTTCCACCATCAATTACCAAAGAAGATATCTCTATTATGGCAACGAGCCTTGTCTCCGGATTAGCGCAACTTCACTCCGTGGATTCTTCGCACTTGCAAGAATTAAATAAGGGAGCCGGTTACGTCAAGCGCCAAGTTGAGGGATGGTCAAAGCGATATCGAAACGCGCTAACTGATGATGTTCCAGATGGTGAAGTTCTCATGGCCTGGTTAGATGAGAATAAACCTGAAGATCTCCCTTCCTGCATAATCCATGGCGATTGGCGGATCGACAATATGGTCTTTGATTTAAGCGAAAAAAGGCTTGTGGGCGTGCTGGATTGGGAGCTTGCCACAGTGGGCGATCCCCTTATGGATCTTGGCTCTGCCCTTGCTTATTGGGTAGATCGCGATGATGATCTTGAGTTCGCTTCATTACGCCGCCAGCCAAGTCATCTTGAAGGCATGCCTACTCGAAAAGAATTCATCGCAAAATATCTTGAGTTAAGTGGGCGCAGATGTGATGACTTCACTTTTTATGAAGTATTCGGTCTCTTTAGATTAAGCGTGATCATCCAACAAATTTGGGCCCGCTATCGCGCTGGCCAGACCACAAATCCTGCCTTCAAAGGATTTGGTGTTGGTGTAAATATCCTCATCAATCGTGCGCAAGGATTAATCTCATGAAGGCTGGGCGGATAACTGTTTCCACTAGAAAGTTTGAAGTAAAAGAGGTTCCGACACCTAACGCTGGAGATGGCAAAGTGCGCATAAAAGTTGGCGCTGCTGGCGTCTGCTTATCTGATGTTCACTTCCTTGATGGAACTCTAAATCCCGGTTACCTGCAAGGCGATGAAGTAACTATTGGACATGAAGTCGCCGGCACAATTGATGAGATTGGTAGCGGTGTAACTAAATTTAAATTGGGTGATCGAGTGCTGGTAATTGCTGGTGAGCGCAATGAAAGAAATCAGATCACAACGCTTGGCTTTGACTACGACGGAGGTTATGCAGAATATGTAATTGCCAAGGAGTCCTTACTTGTGAAGATCCCGGAGAACCTTCCATTTGAACAGGCAGCGATAATTCCAGATGCGGTTTCAACTCCTTGGGCGGCGATCTCATCTACTGCAAAAATTCAAAGAGGTGAGAGCGTTGCAGTTTTTGGCGTTGGTGGCCTTGGAATTCATGCCGTCCAGCTTTTGAAAATGATCGGCTGTAGCAAAGTCATCGCTATAGACCCGAGGCCCCAAGCCCGCGAAACGGCCCTAGAAATAGGGGCGGATTACGCCTTTGATCCAAGTGATGAAGAGTTAAAGCGCCACCGGGGGTTAAACGCCTGCTTTGATTTTGCTGGGGTCACCCCAGTTAGAAAACAAGCGCTCTCCCTCTTAGGTGAAGAGGGCCGACTTGTGATTGTTGGAATCGCAAATGAACCCATAACAATTCCTAATGACATGGCATTTACTTACATGCGAACTCAAGTCCTTGGACATTATGGGTCCGAGGCTCATCACACCGAAGAGTTAGTTCAATTTGTTAGCGAAGGAAAACTTGATTTATCAAACTCTGTCTCTGAAGTACTTCCACTCTCCCAAGCTGCTTTAGCGCTGGAAAAATTAGAGAAGAAAATTGGTAATCCAATTCGAATTGTCTTAAGGCCATAGAAAAACCCCGGCTATTTCTAACCGGGGTTTTCTAAATTACTACTTAATTAACGCGACCCAGAATCAAACTCATCTAGGCGAACTGCTTCACCTGAGCCAGTCGATTCAAATGGCGTGTAGTCATATTCATCATAAGCGGCATAGACAGCTGCCTTTGCCTCTTCAGTAGGTTCAACGCGGACATTGCGATAACGCGACAGTCCAGTTCCTGCTGGGATCAACTTACCGATGATGACGTTCTCTTTAAGTCCTAGTAACGGATCGCTTCGCTCCGAGAGCGCAGCATCGGTTAGGACGCGCGTTGTCTCTTGGAATGATGCAGCCGATAGCCATGACTCGGTAGCAAGTGATGCCTTAGTGATACCCATTAGTTCTGGGCGACCTGATGCAGCCTTGCCACCTTTTGTTACCGCTTCGCGGTTAGCAGCTTGGAAGCGGAGGTGATCAACTAATTCACCTGGAAGCAAATCAGTATCACCTGGTTCAAGAACGGTAATACGACGGAGCATCTGCTTGACGATAATTTCGATGTGCTTATCGTGGATTCCTACACCCTGGGAGCGGTAAACCTGCTGAATTTCATTTACCAAGTGGGTCTGGGTAGCACGTGGTCCGAGGATCTTTAGAACCTGCTTCGGATCAATCGCACCGACAACCATCTGCTGTCCAACAGCAACCTTCATACCCTCTTCTACGAGAAGTTTCTGGCGGCGAGTAATTGGATAGGCAGTAGCTTCGCCACCATCTTCTGGGGTAACGATGATCTTCTTGCCCTTTGCATCTTCAGTAAATGAGACGACGCCGGCAGCTTCAGCAATCGGAGCAACGCCCTTAGGAGTACGTGCTTCGAAGAGCTCAACAACGCGAGGTAGACCATGTGTGATGTCACCAGATGCAGTTGCAGCTCCACCGGTGTGGAAGGTACGCATTGTTAGCTGGGTACCAGGCTCACCAATTGATTGTGCAGCGATAATTCCAACTGCTTCGCCCACATCAACGAGTTTGCCGGTTGCCATCGAGCGGCCATAGCACTTCGCGCATAGACCGACCTTGGAATCGCAAGTCATAACTGAGCGAACTTTCACTTCAGCTACACCACTTGCAACTAATTCATCGATAACGCGATCGCCGAGATCTCCTCCGGCGGCAATGATTGTCTTGCCATCTACGACAATATCTTCAACGACGATACGGCCATAAATTGATGTTTCGACATGATCATCACGAGTGAGCTTGCCACTAACAACTTCTGCGATCTTTAGCGCAAGGCCACGATCTGTTCCGCAATCTTCCTCACGGATGATGACATCTTGAGCAACGTCGCAGAGACGACGAGTTAGATAACCAGCATCTGCGGTACGAAGCGCGGTATCAGCAAGACCCTTACGTGCACCATGTGTGGAGATGAAGTACTCGAGAACTGAAAGGCCTTCACGGAAGTTGGACTTGATTGGACGAGGGATGATTTCACCCTTCGGATTTGCCACAAGACCACGCATACCGGCGATCTGCCTGATTTGCATCATGTTTCCACGAGCACCGGAGTAGACCATCATCCAAACTGGATTGGTCCGTGGGAAGTTATCTTCCATCTCCTTGGCAACATCGTTAGTTGCTTGAGTCCAGATCTCGATCAATTCCTGGCGACGCTCATCATCAGTAATGAGTCCGAGGTCGTACTGGGATTGGACCTTCTCGGCCTTCTCTTCGTAGCCAGCCAAGATCTCATTCTTACGATCTGGGGTAACAACATCGACGATACCGATAGTTGCGCCAGCGCGAGTTGCCCAGCGGAAACCGAGCTCCTTTAGATCATCAAGAACGCGCGCAACGACAACCTTCGGATAAGCCTCTGCGAGGTTATCAACGATGGCACCGAGCGCCTTCTTTGTAACTTCATGATCAACATATGCGAAGTCCTCCGGAAGAATCTCATTGAAGATTGCTCTTCCTAGAGTTGTCTCCTTGGTGACAGTTTCGCCATTTACATTTACACGAATCTTGATTTTCGCTTGGACTGAGACGCTCTTGCGTTCATATGCCATCAAACCTTCAGCGATTGAAGTAAAGCTACTTCCCTCGCCAAGTTGATTATCACGATTAGATGTCAAGTAGTAGAGACCAAGAACCATATCCTGGGTAGGAGCGGTGAGTGGTCGACCAGAAGCAGGCGAAAGAATGTTGTTTGAAGACAACATCAAGATGCGAGCTTCAGCTTGTGCTTCTGCGGATAGTGGCACATGTACCGCCATCTGATCACCGTCGAAGTCTGCGTTAAATGCAGTACATACAAGTGGGTGAATTTGAATTGCCTTACCTTCAATCAATTGTGGTTCGAAGGCTTGGATACCTAGACGGTGCAGAGTTGGTGCGCGGTTCAATAGAACTGGATGTTCTGCAATTACCTCTTCAAGAACATCCCAAACTACTGAACGAGAACGCTCAACCATACGCTTTGCGCTCTTGATATTTTGTGCATGATTCAAATCAACGAGGCGCTTCATAACGAATGGCTTAAATAGCTCAAGTGCCATCTGCTTTGGAAGTCCGCATTGGTGCAGCTTTAGCTGTGGACCAACAACGATTACCGAACGGCCTGAGTAATCAACGCGCTTTCCAAGCAAGTTCTGGCGGAAGCGGCCCTGCTTACCTTTAAGCATGTCAGAGAGCGACTTCAAGGCACGGTTTCCTGGGCCAGTTACTGGGCGACCACGACGACCATTATCAAAGAGCGCATCGACTGCTTCTTGAAGCATACGCTTCTCGTTATTGACGATGATTTCTGGAGCGCCAAGATCTACAAGTCGCTTCAAACGATTATTACGGTTGATGACGCGACGATAGAGATCATTTAGATCGCTAGTTGCAAAGCGACCACCATCTAGTTGAACCATCGGACGAAGATCAGGTGGGATTACCGGAACGCAATCCAAGACCATCGATGTTGGCTTGTTATTTGTATTTAAGAATGAGTTAACAACCTTCAATCGCTTAATGGCACGAGTCTTCTTTTGGCCTTTACCATGCTCAGCGAGATCGGTGAGTTTGTCGTACTCAGCTTGGAGATCAAAGGTCTCAAGGCGCTTTTGAATTGCAGTCGCACCCATGAAGCCCTTGAAGTAGATGCCGTAACGATCGCGCATCTCGCGATACAAGTTCTCATCACCTTCAAGATCGCCAACCTTAAGATCTTTAAAGCGCTTCCAAACTTCCTCGAGACGATCGAGTTCTTTCTGGGAGCGATCGCGAATTGCTTTTAACTCGCGCTCGCCAGCTTCGCGAACTTTACGCTTCTGGTCGGACTTTGCGCCTTCATCTTCTAACTCAGCAAGATCGTTCTCTAACTTCTCTTGGCGAGCTTGCAGATCAGTATCGCGCTTTGTCTCAATCTTCTTGCGATCAGAGTTAACGCGCTTCTCTAGCTTTGCCATATCTTCTTCGCGACCCTCGGCATCAACCTCGGTAATCATGTAAGCAGCGAAGTAGATGACCTTCTCAAGATCTTTTGGAGCGAGATCTAGGAGGTAGCCAAGGCGAGAAGGAACTCCCTTGAAGTACCAAATATGAGTGACTGGTGCTGCTAATTCAATATGGCCCATCCGCTCACGGCGAACCTTGGCGCGTGTTACTTCGACGCCGCAACGCTCGCAGATAATTCCCTTGAATCGGACGCGCTTGTACTTACCGCAGTAGCACTCCCAATCGCGAGTCGGTCCAAAGATCTTCTCATCAAAGAGACCATCTTTTTCCGGCTTAAGTGTTCGGTAGTTAATGGTTTCTGGCTTCTTTACCTCACCAAATGACCATTCGCGGATGTTCTCTGCCGAAGCAAGACCAATCCTTAATTCATCGAAAAAGTTGACATCTAACATTGTCTATTCTCCCCCTGTCACACTTCTTCTACAGAACTTGGTTCAACTCGTGACAAGTTGATGCCTAGCTCTTCGGCCGTCTTGAATACTTCTTCATCAGT
>JACCDL010330000.1_pt1 | contig 11341 bp, 11 predicted proteins | sample 7441931 | NCBI WGS metagenome assembly JACCDL01 (sample SAMN15323437, study PRJNA562643) | freshwater metagenome | isolation source: river surface water | place: USA:Blue River Watershed | collected 2017-08-16 | reverse complement strand
GCCGTCTCGCAGACCATCTCCGCCGCCGTCCTCACCGCCGCCTTCTCGTTCGTCGCCTTCATCGCCTACGCGATCGTCTCCGCCGTCTTCGAGGTCAGCTCGAGCTTCCGGTTCTAGGACGGAAGGATACGAGCGTTCGAGGGCACGAGGTGTATCCTTCCGACGGAGTACAGATTACGGAGTGCAGAGTACGGAGTGCTGCATCGAGTGCTGAATCGAGCGTACCTGTTGCCGCATCAATAAACAGCCAACCGCCATCCCCAAGCCGCCCGCAAATACCATTCGCGCCAGGTAGGGACTGGCGTCCCTGGTGGTCCGAGTTTCTTCCCGTCTCCTCATCGACCCAGCACTCGACCCAGCACTCGATGCAGCACTCCAACCTCTTCTCCTGTCCCTGACCCTGACCCTGACCCTTTAAGTCTCTCTTCCCCTCGATCCAGCACTCAACTCTTACTTGGCCGCTTCCGTCTTCGCCGGAGCGACCTCCGTCTTCACGGGGGCGCTCGCGTCGGCGGGCTTCACTTCAGCCGTGGCAGGCTTGATTTCGGCCGCCTTCGCGGGCGCCTCGGTCTTGGCGGGAGCGCCGGACTCCGTCGCGGGCTTGGTCGCCTCGGTCGGGGCAGGCTTCGCGCCTTCGGTCGCGGACGCAGGCTTGGCCTCCGTCGCGGGCGCGTCCGTCTTGGCGGGGGCGGGAATCTCGGTCTTCGCCGGAGCGACGGCCTCGGTGGCCGGCTTGTCGCCGGTGGCCGGCGCGACGGGCGTGGGCGCGGCGCCGATCAGTTCGAGCGCGGTGACCTGCATATTGACGGTGATGGTGGCGTCCTTGCCGCGGTCGGACTGGATGGTGAGGTTGCCCAGGGCGAGGTAGGGCGCGCGCGGGCGGATGGCCTCGTAGAACTTCACGAGGCTGGCCATGTCGGCCTTGCGGCAGGTCATCTGGAGCGAGTGGACGGCGAAGCGCCCGGCCTTGACGGTCGTCGGCGCCTCGGTGCTCGGCGTCAGGCCGGCCTCCTTGGCGGCGGCGAAGGCCTCGGCGACCAGGCGGGCCTTGTCGTAGCCGCGGCCCTCGTCGAGGCCCTGCACGGCGACGGCCACGTCGGCCCGGATCTTCTTCTCCTCCGCGAAGCGCGCGCGGTGGAAGGAGGCCTTCTTCTCGAGCTCGGTCCAGTTCGCCCAGACCTCGTTGACGCGCCCGTAGGCGGCGGTCACCCAGAGGAAGGCGAGGATGGCGAGCGCGAGGAGCGCCATCAGGCGTTCGCGGGCGTTGAGGCCGAAGAAGAGGGCTTTCATGGTTGCTTGGGGGCGACGGCCTTGCGGAGCGCGTCGAGCTTGAAGGTGACGGCGAGGGTGAAGGTCGCCGAGGTCTCGCGGGTGCGGATGTCGCGGCTCACCGCGCTGGCGACGGTCGGCAGCGCGGCCAGTTCGCGTTCGAAGACGCCGATGTCGGCGGCGTTGGAGGTGCGGCCGCCGATTTCGATGAGCACGTTGGACTTGCAGGTGACGCTCTGGAACTCGAGCGTCGCCGGGCGGTGCTCGTTGATCAGCGCCAGCATCTCGAGGGGCAGCGGACGCTTCACGCCGAGCTCGTTGATGCGCGTGGTGATGGCCTGGGCCGCGTCGATGTCGGCGACCTTGGCCGCGTTCTCGGCGTTCTTGGCCTCGAGGTCGCCCGTGCGCAGGCGGACGCCCAGGCCCACGAGGTCGAGGAGCAGGGCGACGACCAAGGTGGCGACGGCGGCCTGCGTCAGGCGCCAGAGGATCAGGTTGGCCTGCTCCTTCTTGCGGCGCGCCTCGAGGAAGTCGGTGTCGCGGATGTCGGCGACATCGAGGTGCTTCTTGGAGAGTTCGTGGGGCGTGGCCCCTTCCGCGACGAGCACGAGCGCATGTTCGCGCCGCTCGCCCCGCAGGGCGCCGTCCAGGGTCTCGACGGCGTAGCCTTCCGCCAGGCCGCCGCGTTGCGCGGCCTCCGCGGCGATCTCCGCCTCCGTGACGTCGGCCCGCTCGCCGACGGCGATGGCCGCGGGCAGCGTTTCGCCGGCCACCCAGGCCACCGCGGTCAACCGTGCCTCCCCGCGGTGCACGACCACGCCGCCGGCGGCGGGCCGGTGGCTGCAGAGCGCGAGGAACTCGGGGATCACCTGGCAATCTTCCGGCCAGGCGAGGCTTTCCTCCGGCGTGAAGCGCCGGCGGTGCGCCGCGTAGACGAGCGCGGAGCGGCCGTCGGCCGCGACGAGGTGGCCCACGAGCATCTGCTCGAGGGGGAAGGGCGAGAGCGCCTCGAGGGCGAGGTGCACCTGGGCCTGCACGTCGGGACCGTCGAGCGCGATGCGCCGGACGAAGAAGCGGTTGCCGGGCAGGAGCGCGGCCGCCTCGGGTTGGGCCTTATCGCGGAGGCGGGTCAGCAGGGAGGTCATTTTTCGGGGTGGCTTGGCGGGCTGGACCGTTGTCCTCGGTCCATTCCAGGATGGTGAAGGGGTAGTTGAGGGAGGTGCTGCGGGCGCGTCCGCCCAGGGCGGTGCGGCCGACGGTGGTCGGGGGGACGACCCCGGGGGTGAGCGTGGTGGTGCCCGACCTTACCGACCCCGCCGCGGCTGTCGAGTTCCCGCTGGTCCGCAGGGTGGTCGTGGTCTTGGGCGCGCTCGCCCCCGTGGCGACCGTCGGGTCTTCGGTCGGCTCCGGGGTCGCCGCGGGGAAGGTCACGTCGTCGCGGAACTGCACCAGCGCGCCGACCCGGCATTGGGCGAGCCCCTGCTTCACGGTCACCCGCACCCACATCAGGTGGGATTCGTCGTCGAAGGCCTGGAGCGGGGCGTTCCCGCCGACCAGGGTGCGGACTTCCTGGGTGACGCGGAAATAGGGGGGCGTCCCGCTGACGCGCTTCTTCATCACGTTCTGCTTGTCGCGGATGAGGGCGATCTGGTGCTCGTCCAGCCCGAGCGCGAGGAGGAGGCCGTCCTCGGCCGTGTTGATGTTGGTGTCCCCGAAGGCGTACAGGCTCACCATCGAGGTGAAGGCGTCGTAGAGCGGCGTCGGGCGGCCCTGTTCGTCGAAGAAGAACTCGTTCGCCACGCCGATCGCCCGCAGTTCGGAGAAGGAGCGCAGCGGGCGCCGGGCGGGCCGGTGCGCGAGGGCGCGCCGCTCGTAGGCGGCGTCGGTGGCCTCCTCCTCGAGCGGTTCGTAGCGCTTGCTCGTCCAGCCGATGAGCGCGTCCGCCACCCGTTCCGCGTCCTTCTGCTCGAGCCCGAGGGCGTAGAGCAGCTTGATGAGGGTGTTCTTGTCCAGGTTCGGCAGCGGCAGCTTGCGGCTCTCGTCCTCGAACTCGAACGACACCTCGAGTCCCTCGCGCGGCGGGAAGCCCGCGTAGGCGTGGGGGTCGTCGAAGCCCTGCGTCGGGTGGTGGACCTTGTTGAGGTCGATCGCGCGGATCTCCGCGATCACGGCCAGGGCGAGCTCGAGCTCCGACTGCGCGTCGGCCCGCAGGCGCCGGCGGTCGGCCTCGCGCGTGGTCATGGCGAGCTCGAGCGTGTTGTCCTCCATGAAGCGTCCGAGCAGCAGCGAGGCCAGCGCGATGAGCACGAGGACCACGATGATGACGGAGCCGCGGCGGCGGGGGGCGGCGCTCATGGGCGGGAGGCGCCGGGGCGCTTGATGGGGAGGTCGAGCACGACCTCCTGCTTGAGGGTGCCGCGCTCGAAGCGCAGGTGGAGCCGGGCGGGCTTGCGCCAGGCGGTGCCGGTGGGCTCCCGCACGGGTTCCTCCTCGAGCTTCCAGGTCTTGAGGTCGGCGTCGAAGTATTCGTAGGCGAGGGACTTCACGAACGGCGAGAGGATGGTCGCGTGCAGGTCGGTCTGCTCGCGGTTGATCTCCAGCCGAGACTGCCATTGCAGGGCGAGGCCCCGGTCCGGGTCGACGTACAGGGAGAAGTCGACGTCCGGCAGCGGCAGCTCCGGCCAATCCGCCAGGCGGCCCGCGTCGGGCAGGAGGAAGGTCAGCCGGGGTTCGTCGCCGCCGAGTCCATCCGGCACCTCCTTGATGGCGACGCCCGCGGACCCCGGCGCGACGGTGGCCTGCTCCAGCGTCTCGCGCACGAGGCGGCTGGCCGCGCGCACGTGCTGGTCGAAGAGCCGCTGGTCGCGCTTGCCGCCCCAGAGCTCGGTCATCGAGAAAAGGAAGGTGTTGATGGTGACCATCAGCACCGCGAGCAGGGCCAGCGAGATGAGGGTCTCGAGCAGCGTGAAGCCGCGGCGGGGGCGGTCGGCGCTCATTGGATGACCGGTTTGGGCGCCGGGGCCGCCGGGCGCGGGGGAGCCTTGCCGCCGGGGGGCGCCGCGCCCGGCTTCCCGGTCGTCGGCGTCGCGCCGGGCTTGGCCGCGTTGCCGCGCGTCGGGGTGGTCGCCGCGCCGGCCTTGCCCTTGTCGTTCGTCGCCGCGCCGGGCTTCTTGCCGCCGGCGTCGCCGGGCGTGGCGTGGTTCCACGCCGTCTTGTTCGAGGGCGTGGGCGCGCTGCGCACGGCGGTGTAGTCGCCGCCGGTGGTCTCGGTGTAGCCGCGCTCGGTGGCGAGGCGCTGCTTGGCGGCGTCGCGGATCTTCTGGCGGTCGGCGGGCACCGACCAGGTCGGGCGGAGGAGCAGGCGCGTCTCGGTCAGCGCCGGGGCGTCGGTGCCGTCGGCGTTCTGGATCTCGACGGTCAGGGTGACGGTGAAGAGATCGCTCACGCTCGTCGGTTCGATCTCGCCCTTCCAGGTCGCGAGGCGGTCGCCGGGGAGGTGGATCTCGCCGCCGGCCGCGACGTCGTCGTAGTTGACGGTCTCGAGCAGGGCCGCGCGCGCGCGGGCCAGGTCGTCGACCGCGACGTCGTTGACCTTGAGGGCCTGCCGGCTGAGCACGACGTTGGTGTAGGCCGCGCCCAGGCTGATCGCGGCGAGCGCGAACATCGCCAGGCTGATGAGCACCTCGACGAGCGTGAAGGCGCGGCGTTTCATCGGGCGTCGGGCGCCGGCAGCGGCGCGCAGGTCAGGGGGTCGATGGGCGCGAGGCGTCGCGCCTCGTTGCGCCGGACCTCGAGGCGCACGCGGTCGCACGTGCCGTCCGGGTAGAAGCGCAGGCGGTTGAGGGGCTGCTCCACGGCCAGGCCGCCGAGCAGGATCGCGCCGTCGACCTCGGGCCCGAGCAGCTGCACCTGCACGCCCTCGAGCTGGGGCAGGAGCTCCTCGCGCGGCGCGGCTTCGGGGCCCGCGCCCGGGTCGGTCCACCGGTAGCCCTGGCGGTCCGCCTCGTCCAGCGACCGGAAGGGTTCGACCTCGATGGTCGCGCCGCGTTCGACGGCCTGGCGGCGCCAGGTCTGCATGAGCGCGAGCAGCGCATCCTCCGGGTCGGTGCGCGCCGTACCGCGCAGCAGCGCGGCGGAGCCGGCCACGAGCACGCCCGCGAGCATGCTCAGGAGGCCGATGACGAGGAGCATCTCCAGCAGGGTGAAGCCGCCGCGGCGCGCGGGCCGGGGGCCGGGCTGGAGGACCGCCTTCACCAGTTGCCGATGTCGTCCGCGGTGTCCGGCAGCTTGTCCTTGCCCTTGGAGAAGAGGTCGTAGCCGTCGGGGTTGTGCTTGCCGGGGTAGACGTACTGGTAGTCCTCGCCCCACGGATCCTTGGGCATGGCGCCGCCGGAGACCTTCATGTACGGCCCGCGCCAGCTGTCGGCCTTGCCTTCGGGCGCGGCGAGCAGGGCCTTGAGGCCTTCCTCGGTCGAGGGATAGTCGCCCATGTGCGTGCGGTAGCTCATCAGCGGGGCCTCGAGCGAGGACTTCACGAAGAGCTTGGTCGTGCCCTCCTGGCCCTGGCCGAAGAGCTTGTCGAGGTTCTGCACCACGACGCCGACGAGCAGCGCCATGATCGCGATGGTGATCAGCACCTCGAGCAGGGTGAAGCCGCTGCGACGGTCGCGGCGGCGGGGGGACGGGGACGTGGTCATGGAAGGGGGGCGCGGCGGCGGTTTCAGCGCGAGCCCTTGCTGGGGCGCTCGGCCTTGGTCGGGACGGCGTTGCCCGTCGGGGCTTCGCGGCCGCCGCGGGACGAACGGTCGAAGGTCGGGGCGCCGTTCTCGCCGCCTTGGTTGCGTTCGCCCCAGCGCTTGCGCATCTCGTCGCGGAAGGCCTGGATCTGCTCGGGCGTGGGCGCCTGCCCGTTGCCGAAGCCGCCGCCGAACTGGGGCGCCGCGGCGGTCGGGGCGGCGGCCACGATCGGGGCGGGCGCGGGCGCGGCGACCGGGGTCGCCGGCGTCGCGGAGATGACCGGCGTGCGCAGGGGGAGCTTCACCGGCTGGCCGGCGTTCTCGACGATGAGGGTCTCGGCGGCCGCGTCGAAGCCGACGATCGTGACCGGGAGGTTGGCGGGGACTTCGCCCTCCGCGATCCAGGCGGACTGCTTCGTGATGGAGTTGTAGACGCTGAAGTAGGTCACGCCCTTGTCCACGTAGAGGCCCCGGAACTCGAGGGTGCCGGGCTTTGCCTCGCCGATGGCGGTCCGTTCCGCGGCCTGGCCGAAAGGAGAGTTTTTGACGAGGCCGTCGAGTTCGACGGCGCGGGCGGCTCCGCCAAACCCGAGGAGGGTGGCGAGGGCGAGGAACGGAAAGCGGGCGGACATGGGTCGGGGAAGGGGGGCGTCCAGTTAGAACACCATCGGTAGTCTTTGGTTTCGTAAGAGCCTGTCCATTCTAGGCTTCACGGCTGCGCCCCCCGGGGAACCGGGGGGCGCGGGGCGGGGGTGTGAATGGCTGTGAATAGCCCACCGGGGCCTTTCCAATTGGGAGGCCTTATTATTTTTATAAACATCTGCCCAACAATGGGATGCATAAAAAACGGCCGATTTTTACCATTCCTTCACGAATTCACACCCCGGAGGTTGCAACCTTGGCGGGGGGATTTTGTCTTTATGAACCCCATGCGGACTTCCCTGCGCAACAGCATCCGGGGACTGCGGTCCGGCTCGCTCGGCCTCGCGGTCCTGGTCGCCCTGTGCCCAGCCCTGTCGGCCCAGGATTTCCGCCGGGGCGTCCAGCCTTTTCTCGAGAAATACTGCTACGATTGCCACGGCAACGACAAGACGAAGGCCGACCTCAACCTGGAACTATTCAAGGATGCCTCGGGGTTCTACCGCGACCAGCGGTTGTGGCGCCAGGTGATCACCCAGGTGGTCGCCGGGGAGATGCCGCCGCCCGAGCGCAAGACCCGCCCGACCCAGGCCGAGATCGAAGCCCTCCAGGGGCAGGTCCGCGGCCTGCTCAAGCAGGCGGTGGCCCAGGCCAAGGTCGACCCCGGCAAGGTGACGGTCCGCCGCCTCAACCGCACGGAGTACAACAACACGATCCGCGACCTCTGCTACGTCGACGGCAATTTCTCCGCGGATTTTCCGGCCGACGACACGGGCTACGGTTTCGACAACATCGGCGACGTGCTGACCTTCTCGCCGGTCCACCTCGAGCGCTTCATCGCGGCGGGCAAGCTCGTCGCCGAGCGCGCCATGCCCACGGCCGAGCCGAAGCTCGATGTGCTCAACGTCGACGGCTACAACATGTTCCCCCGCGGACGGTCCGAGGACCAGATGCGGATCTTCAACGCCACGACGCTGACGGCCACCTTCGAGGTCCCCCGCGACGGCGAGTACATCTTCCGCGCCCACCTCGTCTCGGTCGGCAATCCCGGCGACGCCCCGGCCACGGTCAACCTCCTCGCCGACGGCAAGGTCCTCGGCGCGCACTCCCTCAAGCTGCGCACGACCAGCCGCGGCGCCGAGAAGGTCGACATGAAGGTGCGCCTCGCCGCCGGCAAGCACGCCCTCGCGGTGACCTGGACCAATCCGCCCGCCGAACTGACGTCGGGGAGCCGCCGCCTCGGGACCTACCGCTACCAGCTGCTCGGCCCGACCGACACGCGCACCGACCTGCAGCGCCGGCTCGCCGATTTCGCCGGCGCGAAGAAGGGCGACGACCGGGCCCGCGCGATGGCCAACTGGTTCGTGAGCCGCGCCTTCCGCCGCCCCGCCACGCCCGTCGAGATCCAGCGCTACGCGAAGGTGTTCACGGTCGCCGAGACGGCCGGGGGCGCGTGGGAGGCCGGCGCCCAGGCGATGGTCGCCGCCGTGCTCGCTTCCCCGAAGTTCGTCTTCCGCATCGAGCAGGACGACCAGCCGACGGCCAAGGACGCCCACCCCGTCGCGGAGTTCGCGCTGGCTTCGCGCCTGAGTTATTTCCTGTGGGGCTCGATGCCCGACGAGGAGCTGTTCGGCCTGGCCAACCAAGGCAAGCTCACCGCCAACCTCGCGGCCCAGACGACCCGGCTGCTCAAGGACAGGCGCGCGCAGCACCTGGTGACGGGCTTCGGCCTGCAGTGGCTGCAGACCCGCCGCCTCGCGCTGGTCACGCCCGACGCCAAGCTGTTCCCGGAGTTCGACGACGCGCTGCGCGCCTCGATGGTCAAGGAGACGGAGCTGTTCCTGGCCGAGATCGTGCGCGATGACCGGAGCATCTTCGACATCATCGACGCCGATTTCACCTACCTCGACCGGCCGCTGGCCAGGCTCTACGGGATCTACGACGCGCCGACCCGCGCCACCGGCGACTTCGTGCGCGTGACCTTGCCCAAGGGCGAACGCGGCGGCGTCCTCACCCAGGCGAGCATCCTCACGGCGACGTCCAACCCCGACCGCACCTCGCCGGTGAAGCGCGGCAAGTGGATCCTCGAGCAGATCCTCGGCACGCCCCCGCCGCCCGCCCCGGCCGATGTCCCTTCGCTCGAGGGCCAGAAGCAGCTGACGGGCAACCTGCGCCAGCGGCTCGAGCAGCATCGGGCCAACCCGGCCTGCGCTTCCTGCCACAACCGCATGGACGCGCTGGGCTTCGCCTTCGAGAAGTTCGACGCGATCGGCCGCGGCCGCACGGTGGACGAGGGCGTGGCCATCGACACGGCGGGCCGGTTGCCCGACGGGCGCGCGTTCGCCGGGGCCGGCCAGCTCAAGGCCGTCCTCAAGGCCGACCGCGAGAAATACGCCCGCAACCTGTGCGCCAAGCTGCTGACCTACGGCCTCGGCCGCGGGCTGGAATTCTACGACGAACCGGCCCTCGACAAGATGGTGGCGTCGGTCGAGCAAGGGCAGCACCGTTTCTCGGCCCTGGTCATGGCCGTGGTCCAGAGCGACCCCTTCCGCCTCCGCCGCGGCACATCTCAGGTTGAAAGCGTCTCCGCCTCCCCTAAGAAGAAATAACCCCCCACCCGCCATGTCCTTCACCCGTACCCTCAGCCGCCGCACCGTCCTCAAGGGACTGGGCGTCACCATGGCCCTGCCCTGGCTCGAGCAGATGGGCGTCCAGACGAGCTGGGCCGCCGGCAACACGCCCCTCGCCCAGGCCGCGCCCAACCGCATGGCGTTCGTCTACATCCCCAACGGCGTGATCACCGAGGGCTGGCAGGTCCCGACCGAAGGCGCGCTGCCCGCCAAGCTGCCGCCGATCCTCAAGCCGCTCGCCGACCTCTCCAAGGATTTCTCCATCCTCTCCGGCCTGACCGCCGACAAGGCCCGCTCGCACGGCGATGGCGGCGGCGACCACGCCCGCGCGATGGCGGCCTACCTGACCGGCGCCCAGCCCCGCAAGACCGACGGGGCCAACATCAAGGCCGGCGTGTCCGTCGACCAGATCGCCGCCGCCCGCCTCGGCGACCGCACGCGCCTGGCCTCCCTCGAGGTCGGCGCCGACTCCAGCAAGATGGCCGGCGGCTGCGACTCCGGTTACAGCTGCATCTACGAGTCCAACCTCTCGTGGCGTTCCGCCACCCAGCCGATGCCGAAGGAGGTCAGCCCCAAGCTGATCTTCGAGCGCCTCTTCGGCTCGGGCACCGACCTCGAGCGCGCCCGCCGCGACGCCGAGCGCAAGAGCGTCCTCGACGCGGTGCGCGACGACTTCCGCGAGCTCAACGTGCGCCTCGGCGCCGACGACCAGCGCAAGCTCGACGAATATTTCACCGCGGTCCGCGAGATGGAGCTGCGCATCGCCAAGGCGGGTACGCAGGGCGCGCCCAAGCTGCCCCCCGGCGTCAAGCCGCCGTCCGGCATCCCGCAGAGCTACGAGGAACACCTCCGCCTCCTGGCCGACCTCATCGTCCTCGCGTTCCAGACCGATACGACGCGGATCTCGACCTTCGTCTTCGCCAACGAGGGCAGCAACCGCTCCTACCCGTTCATCAACGTGCGCGAGGGTCACCACAACCTCTCCCACCACGGCGGCGACCCGGAGAAGAAGGCGAAGATCCAGGACATCAACATCTTCCATGCCACCCAGCTGGCCTACTTCCTGAACCGCCTGAAGTCGGTCAAGGAAGGCGACGGCACGCTGCTCGACCACTCGATGATCGTCTACGGTTCGGGCAACGGCGACGGCAACCGCCACAACCACGACGACCTCCCGATCCTGCTCGCCGGCCGCGGCTGCGGCACCATCCGCCAAGGCCGCAGCATCCAGTACGGCAAGGAGACCCCGCTCAACAACCTCTGGGTCTCCATGCTCAACCGCATGGATATCCGCGACGTCCAGTTCGGCGACAGCACCGGCGAACTGAAGAAGTTGAGCTGAGTGCAGGGGGCACTCTGGTAGGGGCAGCACCGCGTGCTGCCCTAGCCGTCTTTAGGCAGGGACCAGCGTCCCCGCAAGAGACGGAGTACAGAGTGCTGAATCGAGTGCTGCATCGGTTGTACCTGTTGCCTCATTGCCCATTCGCCAACCGCTAACCCCCAACCGCCCGCGAATACCATTCGCGCCAGGCAGGGACCAGCGTCCCCGCAAGAGACAGAGTGCAGAGTACGGATGACGGAGTACTGAGTGCTGAATCGAGTGCTGAATCGAGAGTACCTTTAGCCACATCAAACCGCCAACCCCCAACCCCTAACCGCGCGCTTGCCCCCGTGTCTCTCCTGGCCCTGTCCCTGGCCCTAGCCCTGGCCCTTCATGGCTCTCTTCCTGCCTCACCCTTCAGATCATCCCCATCTCCTCGGCGAGGAAGGTGAGCTTGCTGTTGAGCAAATCGACCTTCGCGAGGAGGGCGGTGTCGGTGGCCTTCAACGCCGCGACGTCCCTCTTGAGCCCGGCCATTTCGGCTTTGAGTTCAAGGAGAAGGGCGAGGATGGCCTCGTTGGAAGTGTTCATGTCATGGGAATTTGGTCCGCGCGGAGGATTCGCCGGGAACGCGCGCGTAACGTTCTCGAAGGCGCCAAGGCTTCCCCGGGAGGGGAGGGAGTGATCGGGTCCTTGCGGACCTGGGTCGATAGGCGCGTCAGCTCCAGGGACTCAGCGTAAGCTGG
>JACCDL010823407.1_pt1 | contig 11348 bp, 12 predicted proteins | sample 7441931 | NCBI WGS metagenome assembly JACCDL01 (sample SAMN15323437, study PRJNA562643) | freshwater metagenome | isolation source: river surface water | place: USA:Blue River Watershed | collected 2017-08-16 | reverse complement strand
GTATTTGGCGTCTTCGCCGTGCTCGTGCTGCATGAACCGCTGCAAACAAAACACGTTATAAGCTTCGGACTCCTCATGGCGGCGGTGTGGGTCATGTTCAAGTAGTTAGTTGGCTCGTTAGCTAGTTAGCTGGTTAGCTGGTTAGTAGATCATTCAGCCTCCAAGTACACCAACCAAATAACCAACTAGCCAACTAGCCACCCAGCCAATCCGTGCGAATCCTCCTCTCCCCTTCCAAAACGATGAACGCAGCGTCGGCTCCGGTGGCCGAATCGCGCGCACCGCTTTTGACCCAGGCCGGGCAGCTTGCGGACCGCGTTCGGAGCGTCCGCCTCGACTGGGCCGAGTGGTATGCCTGCAGCCCCAAGGTCGCCGCTCAAGCCGCGGACCAGTGGGCTGTTTGGACGCCCGGCGCCCCCGGAACCCGAGCCGCATGGACGTTTACTGGCGAGGCCTTCGGCCGCCTTGTGCCGGCGACGTGGAAGTTCCCCGACCGCGCCGAGGAACGACTCCGCATCCTTTCGGGGCTCTACGGAGTCCTTCGACCCAGCGATGGCGTACTGCCCTACCGCCTTGATGTGGGCCAAAGCCTGGACGGCCAGCGCCTACTTCACTACTGGAAGGATTCCGTCACCGATTGGCTGGTTGCCGACGCGGCAGGCGCACCCGTGGTCAACTGCGCCAGCGACGAGTACGCCGAGGTCCTGGACCGCACCCAATTCACCTGGATCGACTGCGTTTTTCTGCAGACCGTGAACGGAAAAACCCGCTCGGTTTCGGCCCTGAGCAAGCAAGCCCGCGGCGCCATGGCCCGTTTTCTGGCCAACCACGCATGCGACGACCCCGAGGCTGCCAAAAAATTTAAGAGCGAAGGCTACACATTTCAGCGTGCCGCTTCGAACGAAACCCGCTGGGTTTTTGTTCGGTCCTAAGTGAAGCTTCAAATCGTTTGGTACAAGCGCGACCTCCGCTGGGAGGACCACGCCCCGCTCGCTCAAGCGGTAGCGACCGGCCAGCCCGTGGTGGGCCTGGTGCTCTACGAGCCCTCGATTTGGGCGCAGCCAGTTTATTCGCTTCGCCACGAGGTCTTCGTGCACGAGTCGGTGACCGAGCTCCAAGCGACGGCGCCCCGCTTGGGTTCGCACGATGTGGTCCCGATTTTTTACGTACGGGCCGAAGCGGAAGAAGCGTTTGAAGCACTTTCCCACTTGGCGGGGCTTCCCCTCGGAACCGTGTTCAGCTACGAAGAAGTTGGCATTGAGGCCACGTTCGCCCGCGACCGGCGCATGAAGCAGTGGTTTCGTGAGCGCGGAATCTCGTGGATCGAATCGCCCTACGGGTCGGTTCGGCGGGGACTGAAGCGCCGCAGCGACTGGAACGCACACTGGAACGAGGTGATGTTCCAAGATCCCCTCGCCCAACCCGAGTGGCGCCAAGGTCAAGCTTGGACCCCCAGCGAGGCCTGGCTGGAATGGGCGAAGAAGCGCGAAGTGGTGCGCCCCGCGCGCGAAGCGGGCGTCGCCCAGTCGGGCGGACCGGCCTGGGGGCATCGGTATTTGTCGAGCTTTCTTGAGGGCGGCCGGGGGCGCGGCTACATGGCCCACATCTCGAAACCCGAGGGAGCAAGGACCCACTGCAGCCGCCTCTCGCCCTACCTCGCCTGGGGCAACCTGAGTTTGAAGCAGGTAGCGCGTGCGCTGGCCGAAACCCGCCACGGCCAAATCCTCGGAGCCCGCGACGCCCGCGCCTTTGCGAGCCGGCTACGCTGGCGAGAGCACTTTATTCAAAAGTTTGAGTCCGAATGCCGCATGGAGTTCGAGCACGTGAACCGCGGCTACGACCGCCAGGAATTCAGCCAAAATTCCGCCCACCTCGAAGCCTGGAAGGCAGGGCAAACCGGCGTTCCCATGGTCGACGCCTGCATGCGCAGCCTCAACGAAACCGGCTACCTCAACTTTCGAATGCGCGCCATGCTCGTGAGCTACGGCTGCCACGTTCTCAACCTGCATTGGAAGGACCTGAGCGCCCATCTTGCCCAGCAATTTCTTGATTTTGAGCCCGGTATTCATTATCCGCAGCTGCAAATGCAGGCCGCCGTCACCGGCGTCAACACCGTGCGCATCTACAATCCCGTCAAGCAGGCCGAAGAGCAGGATCCTCAAGGCCAATTTATGGCGCAATGGGTTCCCGAGCTGGCGGGCGTGCCCATGCCGTTTCGCGCAGCCCCCTGGACCCTTACCGAGATCGACTGCGTGGCGTTTGGCTTCGCGCGCGGATCCTCCTACCCCGAGCCCTTGGTCGACCTAAAAGCGGCCCTGAGCGCCGCCCGAATCCGCCTCTACGGAGCCAAAAAACGACCGGAAGTCCGAGCCGAAAAAGCCCGAATCCTTGAAACCCACGTCGCTCCAGGGCGTCGGTTCAGCTAAAGCGTTGGTTGTCGCTTCGAAACCGACCCTTCGCAAAGCTTCGAAGCGCCGCGTGCTTGGTCTTGCGGCCCGTGACCCGCTCCCGCCACATTTTGAACGACGAAGCCTTCATGCGGTTCCGCATCAGGGCGCGCACCTCGTTTTCACGCAGTCCGAATTGCGCAAAAATGGCCTCAAACGGCGTACGGTCCTCCCAGGCCATGGCCACGATGCGGTCCATTTGATCATCGGACAGGACTAAAATTGAATCAGGCAAGGCCATAACCTAGCAACCACGAAACGTTTAATATGGTTCAAACGGCGAAACGATTTCCCAATGCCTTTCATCTCAGCGCATTAGCGATAAACCGATCCCCACGCCCGTCGCGAGCGTAATTCGCCTCGCTCAGTCCTATTCACGCGGACTATATTTGATCCCAAACCAAAACATACCCACCATGAACGACCTGATCCAAGCCGGCGCCTTCCTCGTCGACGTGCGCACCCCCGAAGAATTCGAAAGCGGCCACGTCCTCGCATCCGTTAACATCCCGCTGGACCAAATCGCCGACCGCCTCGAGGAATTCGACGGCAAAAGCCACATCGTCGTCTTTTGCCGCAGCGGAAGCCGCAGCGCCATGGCCAAAGCCCTGCTTGCCCAAAACGGCTACACCCACGTTACCAACGCCGGAACCTGGGAAGACGTCAAGCAACACATCGACTAACGCCAGCAACCATGTGGGAATTCATCCTTCACCCCTGGCCCTGGTGGTTCTCGGGATTGGCCATCTCCGCAACCATGTTCGCGCTCGTCTTCTTCGGGCGCACCTTTGGCTTCTCGAGCAACCTGCGCACCCTCTGCGCCATGGCCGCCCCCCGGAACTCCGCCTACGCCAACGTTAACTGGCGCAACGAACTCTGGAACCTCGTCTTCCTGGTCGGCGCCCTTATCGGCGGCTACCTCGCCCACACCTTCCTCAACGACGGAAGCTCGGTCGCCATCGCGCAAACCACCATTTCGGACCTTGCGGAACTGGGCTTTGCGGACCCGAGCACCTCGAGTTCGGGCGTCCAACCCGACGAACTCTTCTCGTGGGAAAACGCCCTGAGCCTCAAAGGATTTATGCTCCTTGCCGTCGCCGGATTCCTCGTTGGCTTCGGAACCCGCTACGCCGGCGGATGCACCTCGGGGCACGCCATCAGCGGACTCTCCGACCTTCAGCTGCCGTCGCTCGTTGCCGTAATTGGCTTTTTTACCGGAGGACTCATCATGACCCACCTGCTCTTTCCCCTCATCTTCTAGGACCATGCGCTTCCTCAAATACCTGCTCGTCGGCATCTTCTTTGGCATCCTCATGGCCAAAAGCGAAGCATTTTCCTGGTACCGCATTCAAGAAATGTTCCGCTTCCAGGCCTTCCACATGTACGGAATCATTGGAACCGCCGTCGTCCTCGGCGCCATAGGCGTCTTCGCCATTAAAAAACTCGGGCTGCGCGACATCCACGGCGAACCCATTGTGTTTTGCCCCAAAGACCGCGGCTTCGCCCGCTACTTCATCGGCGGAAGCCTGTTTGGCCTTGGCTGGGCCTTGGGCGGAGCCTGCCCCGGCCCCATTGTCGTCACCATCGGCTACGGCGTACTGCCCATGATCATCGTCTTCGCCTTTGCCCTGGTGGGAACCTACGTTTATGGATTAGTGCGCAATCGACTTCCCCACTAAACCCATGGCGAAGGACCCCAAACCGGAACAGGACGCGGCGCTTCGGGCTGCGCTCGGGCACCTGCTCAACCTAACCGGCTTCTTGACCTTATCCATTGCGGCCCTACTGGCCTACGTCGTACTGTTCACCCAACCCAAACCCTGGATGAGCGCCTGGTGGGCCCGAATCACGGCGACCGAAACCGAAAACCCGACGCCCGACGGGCCACCCACCGAAACCCCCAATCCCGCAATCTGGACCGCCCCGTCCGTCGACGGCGAATCCGACGCCGCAAAGCGGAAGCAGCTGCGCTACGGAAAAGACCTAATCGCCCACACCTCGAAGTACTTTGGGCCCGCCGGAACCATTGAAAAAAACCGCACCAACGGGCTCAACTGCCAAAACTGCCACCTCGACGCCGGAACCACGTACTTCGGCAACAACTACGCGGCGGTGGCCGCTACCTACCCCAAGTTCCGCGCACGGTCCGGCGGCATTGAAAACGTGTACAAACGAGTCAACGATTGCATCGAACGCAGCCTCAATGGACGCGCCCTCGACACCGCGTCCGAGGAAATGCAGGCCATGGTCGCCTACATTCAGTATGTGGGCCGCGGCGTCCCAAAAGGCAAAGCCCCCGAGGGTTCCGGCATTAAAAAACTGCCGCTGTTGAACCGCCCTGCCGACCCCAATCGCGGCAAGATCGTGTACGAAGCCCAATGCCAATCCTGCCATCAAGCCGACGGTCGGGGCCTGATCGCTCAGGGTGCTGCCGAATTCACCTACCCTCCGCTTTGGGGCGCATTGAGCTACAACGACGGCGCCGGGCTGTACCGCCTCAGCAACTTTGCGGGCTACGTCAAGTACAACATGCCGCAGGGTGCGCGCCACGACGCCCCAATTTTGACCGACGAGGAAGCCTGGGACGTAGCCGCGTACGTGAACAGCCAGCCCCGCCCCAAAAAAGACATCCGCGCCGACTGGCCCGACATTTCCTCGAAGCCTTTTGACCATCCGTTTGGCCCATTTGCCGACGGATTCAGCGCAAAACAGCACAAATTCGGTCCATTTGGGCCCATAAAGGCCAAGTTAGCGGCCCTAAATGCACAGAAATGAACCCAGACCGCCGCGAATTCCTCAAAAAAGCAGGCCTCCTGGGTGGTGCCCTGGCCCTTAATCCGTTTGAAACCCTTGCTGCCTCGGTTCACCGCCCACCGGCCATAGCCGAAAAATCGGAGCACGACCTGACCGTCAACATCCTCCAGACCACCGACGTACACTGCCAAATCCACCCCCACGACGAGCTGTTTTGGGAGCACGAACGAGCCGTGTTCCGAAAAGCCGGCGGATACGCCCACCTGGCCACCTTCCTGCAGCGGGAACGCGCCCAAAATCCCCACAGCTTCGTCCTCGACACCGGCGACATGTTTCAGGGCAGCGAACTCTCGGTCAAGACGACCGGCGAGGCCATGGTCCCCATACTCAACGCCTTGAACTACGACCTCTACCTGCCCGGCAATTGGGAGGTGGTCTACTACAAGCAGGCCATGCAGCACCTGCTGGGTTCGCTGCACGCGCCCAAGGTCTGCGCCAACATGTACCATGACCTCGGCAACGGCCAGCGGGGCGAGCTCGTATTCCCGGCTTACCACATTTGGCACGTGGACGGCATTAAAATTGGCTTCCTCGGCTACACCGACCCCTTGGTGCCGCTGCGCCAGTCGCCCAACTATTCCAAGGGCATCATGTACACGCCGCCCGAGCAAAACCTAGCTCACTACGTCGACGTTCTTCGCAACCAGGAACACTGCGCCGCCGTGCTCGTCGTGGCCCACCTCGGACTCTCCCAGCAAATTCACCTCGCCAACCTTCCGCAGGCCAAGGGCGTAGACTACATTTTGGGCGGCGACACCCACGAACGCGTGCGCACCCCCATCCAGTGCACCTACGCCAAGGTTGTGGAGCCCGGAGCCTTCGGCTCGTTTGTGGGCAAGCTTCAGCTTTCGTTTCGCGACGGGGTGCTGGTTTCGGATGCCTACGAGCTGGTCGAGCTCAACCCCGAAGCCTATCCCGCCGATTCCGGCCTTTCGGAGGTGATCCGGACCAACGAGGCCCCGTTCCGCGCCGAAATGGATCGGGTTATTGGCCACGCCACAGTTCCGCTCTACCGCTACTTTGTGGTGGAAAACACCATTGACACCCTGATTACCGACGCCCTGCGGTGGAAGATGCCCGAGGTCGATCTGGTGCTGAGTAACGGATTCCGCTTTTGCCCGCCGCGTTCAACCCCCGACGCGACCGGGAACATTCCCATTACCTCAGGCTACCTTTTTGACATGCTGCCGATCGACAGCCCGGTGCGCACCGCCGAGGCGACCGGCGCCCAAATCTCGGACTGGCTCGAGAAGGAGCTCCACAACGTGTTTGCGGCGAACGCCAGCGAACGCTTTGGCGGATGGGTTATTAAGTTCAACGGAATGAAGGTTCGCTTTAAGGCCTACGCCCCAAAGGGCCAGAGGGTTCAGTCCGTGTTTGTGGGGAAAAAGCCGCTGGACCCCGCTCGGGTGTACCGCCTGAGCGCGTGCGAGCGCGATGGCGATCCGGCCGACATGCTGTGCCGCATCAAGGGCGTTAAAAACCCGGCCAATTTGCCGTTTGGCCTTCACGACGTACTCAAGGACTACCTCAGAGCGAACAGTCCGGTGACGCCCAAGCCCCGCGGAAGCGCCGTTGTTCTCGATGCACCGCAATCCCTGCTCACCCAAGTATCGGGCGTGGCCTACAGCTTCCGCTAAGCGTTCATGGTTCTCCGCGAGGCCCACGAGGGCGACCTCCTCTTTTTGCAGCGCATCACCCAAACTCCGGGTTGGCTTGCGAACATTGGCCCGCGCGGAACCGAAACGCTGGATGGCACCCGTGCCTACCTCGAGCGCAGCTTTCTAACTCCCTACCGTACCCACGGCTTCGGACTTTGGGTCATTGAGGTCGACGGCTCGCCCGTAGGGCTTAGCGGCATCGTCGTGCGTCCCGGTGCGGAGTTTCCGGACCTTGGCTACGCGCTGCTCCCCGAATTCGAGGGCCGGGGCTTCGCCACCCGAGCAGGCCAAGTAGTTCTAGACTGGGTTCGCCAAACCCAAAGTTGGACCCACGTCGATGGCTACACGGCTGTGGGCAATTCCGCATCGGACCGCGTCCTAAAACGGCTCGGATTCTCCGACATGGGCATAGTACACCCTGAGGTCTTCGATGGCGAAGCGTCGAGGCATTGGCGCCTCTCCCTTTGAATTTAAGCTAAACCCAATAAAACTGGGCCGTTTTGCGCGGGTACCCGCACCAAACGACTGGTTTCGTTTATAACCGAATCGGAGCGTTCTCACCTACCGGCAAGGCGAACATCCTTCGAATTGGCACCAAACGAATGCAGTCGACTAATCCGTTCAACCGGAATAAACGGATCACGGTGCAACCTGAGTTTCTAGCTATTGCGCGATCGAATCTTATCGCGAAGCTCGGTAGTGCGCTCGAGCATGGACTCGCATACGCCTAGGTAAAAACGGTGTCCGTTGGTCAAATCCGTCAGCGCATGAGGCTCAATGGGTGGAACATTGACGAACGAGTAGCGCGGAAAGGCCCCAATCGTATGTCGGTAGCGCATGCCGGAATCGGCAATAGATGTCGTGTAGCCCGCCCACAATGGTCGGATTTCGTTTTCAATGGTGCGCGCAATCCACTGTTCCATTGTTGTCGCAAAGGCATGGCGGGCATACTTCACGTGGATGTCGTACACGAGCTCAGGGTCCGAAACCAATTCCAATTGACCCGAATTTTTAAGGGTTTCGTACTCCTCCTCATTGGGCACAAACACCGTATTCATCGTGATCGCCGACAAATGAAAGGACAGACTGTCCATGCTGACCTCCGGATGCTCCCCGTTCTGGTATTCTGTGATGAATTTGCAGGACTCATAGGCGACGGTGTGGACCTTGATGTTGAAGTTGATGTCCGTGATGTCGTCATCCAGGGTTTTGGCGAGCCGTTGAATCATTTGTTCGCGATGCTCCGCAAGCTCCTGACGGACCCGCCATTCTTCAACCAAAAACGATAAACTGATGCCCGCAACTACGACCAAAAAATCCAGCAAATACCCTTTCATGGCCGTAATTTACGGCAACGAACCAGCCGTAGCTCAAACGAACCTAGTCGTTTGCAGTGTTTACCCGGGGTACGCGCCCAATTAATTGGCCAAAATCCGAACGGAATGCGGCGGCAAAACGAGGGAGTTCTCGAGGCTAAGATTCGAAGAATCAAGCAGATTCGTCCAATCCGTTCCGCGCAACGCCGTCGGCACGTTGTAGGTAACGGTGGACGCCCGCGTATTGAGCAGCACCAGCACACGCTCGCCGTCGAGTACCCGCTCAAAGGCCAGCACGTTGGGATGGCTGTAGGGAACCAGGGACCCTCGGCGCAGCACTTCGTGCTCCGCCTTGAGTCCGAACAGCTTGGCAAAGCGCGCAGGCAACCCCGGATTGGCTGACCAATTCACCGGATCCTTGGTAAAAAAACTCTGCGTGCCGCTCGTTCCCACCTCTTGGCCGGAATACAGCAACGGTACACCGCCCATCAGCACCGCGGCGGCCTGAGCGGCAAACGACGCCTCAACGCCGCCAAAAAGGGTGACGGGCGTTGCGTCCCAGGCAGACTGGTCGTGATTGGTCGCGAACCGCAACCGCACCGCAGGCGAAGCCGAATACTCCGCGTTATGGGCCACAAACAAATTCGTCGCCGGAGCCTGTGCCGCCCCAAAAACCTGCTGCAGCTGGTAGTTCCACGTCCAACCGTAAAGCAGCGGCATTCCCGCCGCGTAGTGATCGGAGCGTTCGCCCTCGGTCAAAAACAGCAACTTGCGGTCCGAAATGCCCTTTAAGCTGTCCATGGTGGACTTCCAAAACGCAAACGGAACGTAGTCCGCCGCGTCAAACCGGAACCCGTCAATACCCACTTCGTACACCCAAAACTTCATCGCATCCACCATCGCCGAATGCAACGCCGGGTTGGCGTAGTTTAAATCGGCCACGTCCTGCCAGTTCGTGCCGGCCGGGTGGATAATCTGCCCCGCTCCATTGGTGGTGTACCACTCCGGATGCTCGGCAACCCAGGGGTGGTCCCAGGCCGTGTGGTTCGCCACCCAGTCAATAATAACCGCCATTTTTCGGTCGTGCGCCGCCGCTACCAACGCCTTCACGTCGTCGAGCGTACCAAACTCCGCGTCAACCGAATAATAGTCCGCCACGCAATAGGGAGACCCCACCGCCTTCACCTTGCCCATCTTGAACACGGGCATTAGCCAAATCGTGTTCACATTCAGCGACTTAATGCGGTCGAGGTCGGCGGTAACGCCAGCAATGGTTCCCGCCGCGGAATGCGCACGCGGATTCACTTCGTAGAGCAAAAGGTCTTCGGTATCTACCACGTCGGTCAGGGAATTCCAGGATTTGGGTGTGGGGTCCGGCCGGCAACCCCAGAGGGTCGCCGCGAACGCCGCTAAAAACAGTGCGTGTTTCACCCACCTAAACTACGGCCAAAGTGCGACAAGCACGTAACTTCGTCGGCCACATGAAGCGCCTCGCCCTTTACCTCGGCCCGCTTGGATTCGCGGCCTTTCAGCTCACGGGCTTCCCCGCCCACCAAAGCCTGGTCATGGGCACCGCCTTTTGGATGCTCCTTTGGTGGTTTACCGAGGCCATTCCGCTCGGAATCAGCGCACTGATTCCCCTTGTCACCTTTGGCGGAACCGGGGTCCTCACCAACGAAGAGCTCGCCAACGCCTACGCCAACCCACTCATCTACCTGTTTCTGGGCGGATTTCTGCTTGCGCGCGGAATTGAGCGCCACAACCTCCACCGCCGTTTGGCCCTGGCCATCCTGCGCCGCGTCGGCCACCGCAGCGAAACCGTGCTCGCCGGCGTCATGCTGGCCACCTTCACCCTTAGCTTGTGGATGAGCAACACCGCCACGGCCGTCATGATGCTGCCGCTGACCTTGTCGCTGCTCACCCACCTTCCGGGAGAAAACCAAAAACTCGAGCGCAGCGTGCTGCTGGGCATGGCCTGGGGCGCCAACCTCGGCGGCATCGGCACCCTCATCGGCACCCCGCCTAACCTCGTCTACGCCGCGTTTCGCGAAGAAACCGTCGGCATCCAAACCGGCTTCATGGAATGGGCCGTAGTGGCCTTCCCCATCGCACTCGTCCTGCTCGTCATCGCCTACTTCATCCTTCGCCGCGGAATTCCGTCACTCGACCTCGGCACCATTGAATGGCCCAAACCCGAACCTTGGACCTCGGGCGAAGTCCGCGTTGCCCTCATCTTTAGCGCTACCGCCCTGCTCTGGATGACCCGACAGTGGATCGAGCCGCTGGTCACTCCCTACGGGTGGAGCCTCCCCGACCAGGTCATCGGAATGGCCGGCGGAATCCTCATGTTTACCGTGCGCGACGCCCAGGGTGCACCCCTGCTTCGCTGGAAGGACGCCCGCAAGATCGAATGGGGCATCCTCCTGCTCTTCGGCGGCGGACTCTCCCTCGCAGCCGGCATGCAGGCTTCGGGCTGGCTCGACGCCCTCGAATCCCTCTCGGGCCACCCCATGCCCGCCTGGGTCTGGATCTTCATCTTCTCCGCCTTTGGCGTTTGGACCACCGAACTATTCAGCAACATGGCCCTCGTCAGCGGCACCCTTCCGGTCGCCCTTGCCGTCGCCCGTGCCCAAGGCCTGGAATTCGAACAACTCGCACTACCCCTTACCGTTGGCGCCAGCTGCGCCTTCATGCTCCCCATGGCCACCCCACCCAACGCCATCGTCTTCGCCTCGGGCAAGGTCACCGTTCCCTACATGGCCGGTCGCGGATTTTGGCTCAACATCTGGGCCACCTTGGTGATCGGAACGGTGTTTAGTTTGCTGTAACGTCACGTTGACCTGCGGCGATTGCGCACGAGCTTTAGCACCCTAACGTCATCTTTTCCAACGGTGTAGATTAATGAGCTGTGGTAGTCCACCGTCACTCGATAAAGTTCTAGTTCAGGGTTTCGGACCCCGATAAAAGGATATGATTGGAGTAGCTTCAGCACACTTGCCAATCTGCGCAGCATGCGCTGTTCGGAGCGCTTTCCAAACCTTTTTCGAACCCAGCGAGCTTGGATTTCTACGTCATTAATCACCACCTTTTTGATGGTGATCCGGCGCACT
>JACCDL010737028.1_pt1 | contig 11348 bp, 13 predicted proteins | sample 7441931 | NCBI WGS metagenome assembly JACCDL01 (sample SAMN15323437, study PRJNA562643) | freshwater metagenome | isolation source: river surface water | place: USA:Blue River Watershed | collected 2017-08-16 | reverse complement strand
GTCGCCGTGGCGGTCGTCGTATATGCGTCAGCGGTGACCACCCGTGCGTTCGCCATGTGGACTCCGTCGGTCGTGAAGCATTCCAATAAGCGTTTCACCCGGCAGCCCAGTGGGGTTGTGAACTAAAAAGTTCACACAACTTCTCACCAGAGGCCGCCGGGTTACCAACCCGAGCGGCCTTTTTGTTTTGTCCGAAACTCCCAAGCTCTCCCCAACTACTCAGAAGGAAGAAAAAATATGTACACAAAGATCAACATCGATATGGGCGGAATCGCCCTCGTTGACGAGCCAATGGCAATCTCAGCAAAGCGTTGCTCAGACGGCAACGGCACCTTGAGCTACCTGTTCTTCTCTGAGGAATGGGTCGATATCCAGCGCGCAAAGGCCATTTGCTCAAAGTGCACAGGCCGGGCCGAATGTCTCAGGGGTGCTCTCGAGAGAGAGGAGCCATGGGGTGTCTGGGGCGGAGAAGAACTAGAAATGGGGCGAATTGCCGCAGTGCGTCGCCCTCGAGGCAGGCCACCCGTCAAGACACGGCCTGCCGCAGCAATCGATGAGGTACCAATTCCACGGCACCTCGTAGCCTGAGTACATGACGTGGAACCGGCGAAAAACAGTTCTTGCGGTTCCATTCTTTGTACTACTTGTCAGCGTTGTCGGGGGGTGGACCCTCAGTCGATCCTCCGACGACGTTGACGCCAATCTCACGAATCCGGGAACACAACCCTTCCCCACCATTGGCACCAATGCCAAGAACATAGGAAAGACATTCCCTTTCGTCACTCTCACCGATGTAGCGACCGGAGAAAAGGGCACTATCTCCCCCTCCGGTCGCTACATGGTTGTGAACTTCTGGTTCTCTACCTGCGAACCATGTAAGCGAGAGATGCCTGTGTTCACTGCGGCATCAGAAAAGTTTGCAAACACTGTCGACTTCATTGGCATTAACCCGAACGACACCAGCACATCGGCTCAAGCGTTTATGAAGAAGTACGGCATTACTTATGCCACTTACTTAGATAACGACGGCGAACAAGTTGCGGCTGCTGGTGTTGCGAACTTCCCCGCCACATTCATATTGGATCGTGATGGCGTCATCGTCAAACGATTCGCCGGAGAAGTAACAGCCGCCAACCTCGAACAAGAACTTCTCAGCGCCGGAGCCACCAGTTGATCGCTCTCGAAGGAAACTTTGCCTACAGCTTTCTTCTCGGAGTAATGGCTGCAGTCAACCCGTGTGGATTCGTGTTGCTGCCTACGTATCTCATCTATTACCTCGGTCTCGAACTTGGGCGCGATAACGAAACGTCAGTTGCAACCTTGCGTCGTTCTCTCACTGTGGGTGCATCTGTATCTGCCGGTTTTGTGGGGCTGTTTCTCGTTGTTGGAATTATCTCTCGTGCTTTCACCACAGTGATTCGCGACAACGCTAAATATGCAGCACTCGTCATCGGCATTGCGCTTATTGCAATGGGAGTCGCAATGCTGCGTGGCTGGAAGCCACCGATTGCACAACCCGATGTATCGGTGGAACGCAAGCGCACCGTGTGGAACATGGTGCTGTTTGGTGTGGTGTATGCAATCGCCTCTATCGGCTGCACCATTGGCTTGTTGATTTCTGTCATTTTGGGATCAGTAAATCGCAATGGATTTGCAAGTGGAGTTGTGAGCATTGGTCTTTATGGCGCAGGCATGGGCCTTCTTGTCACATCGCTCACTGTTGCTTTGGCATTCGCACGCGTTGGTTTAGTCGGAACATTGAAGCGAAGTTTGCGCTGGTTTGACCGCGTGTCAGCAATATTTGTATTGCTGACTGGTCTGTATCTCAGTTGGTATTGGTATGGCGCCATCACCAACCGCGGCTCCGACGGAGTCGTGAGTCGTGTCGAGTCGTGGCAAACAAACGTCGCTGAATTCCTGCAACAACGCGGCGCCATTCCATTAGCGATTGTGTTCATTGCTGTTATTGCCATTGCGGTCTACTACAGCCGACGTCCACAGAAGAACTGAACAATGGAACTGTCCGAACTTCTTGCCTATGACGACGTGCATGAACACTGCACTCTTCGTTCGCAATTTGGTTTCATGGCCTTTCACGGCGGAGCATTAGAAGAAGTAACCGACATCATTGCCAGTCGCGCAGCTGAGCGAGCTGGGGCTTCATATTACGGCATTCAATTGCCGGACAATCTTGAGTGGCATATTCCGTCACACCGCGTCACCGCCGACCAGTCACCTCTGCTTGCCGAGTTTCTTTCACATGTGAACATCGTGATCACCGTGCATGGTTTTGGGCGTGCTGGTTTCTTCACTTCGCTCTTGTTAGGTGGTCGCAATCGCAGACTTGCCGCACATGTTGGTGAGCACTTGCGGCGGCATCTGCCTGCCTACGACATTCTCGATAACATCGATGCCATTCCGAACAATTTGCGCGGCATGCATCAAGACAACCCCGTCAACGTGGTGGAACATGCAGGTGTTCAGTTAGAGCTGCCACCACGTGTCCGTGGTTCAAGCCCGTTGTGGTGGGATTGGGAAGGTCCAGGCCTTACTCCGCACACAGAATCACTGATTGATGCCCTCGTCGATAGTGCGACGACGTGGCAGCACTAACTATTCGTTAATTGATTGCGCTGGAATGCTGATGGGCATTGGCCGATGGAGTTTTTGAATGAACTCAACATCAATTCCGAGCGCATGAATTTGTTCTGCCGAACGGCGACCACCAAGTGAACGAAACACATCAAACGGTGATGCGTTCCAATTGTTGGCCACCTCTACATCGAGGTCAGCACGTGAATCAATCGCATGCTTCATGAAGTTCACTCCAACAACGACTGCTTGGGAATCACGAGCGCCGGGTTGCGCGACAGCGTGGCGAACATCGTGCTCATGTGATGTGACATCGAAGACCAGTTGAGAGAGAGCCGGCAGCGGAATCATTGGAAGCACTGTGAGAAACGGTTCTGCCGTCCCTTGCCAGACGTCAGCAAGCTGTTCGAGCGAATCTCCGCGATGACGTTCAACTTGCCTTTGTGTCCATGCATCTGATGCAATGCCATCTAGATCGCCCATCAAAATTGCCTCGGGCACGCCGACCATATGCGAAACAGCTTCTTGCACTGTCCAATCTGGGCAATGAGGAACAACGATGCGCGCAGAATCCTCGGGCAATGACCGCAGAAATGGAATCATGCGATCACGAAGTTCGACATATGCACCCACGATGTACTCAACCGGCATCAAATAGGGCGACGAATTGTCAGAAGAAGCGACGTATGACATAAGACTTCCTTACGGAGCTAATCGGTCGATGATCCACGTTGAACCATCGCGTGTGTAACGGAACCTGTCGTGCAAACGGCTGGGTCGGCCCTGCCAAAACTCGATGGAGTTCACCGACAACACATAGCCACCCCAAAAAGGTGGACGAGGAACATCGACGCCATTGAATCGTGCCTCAACCTCGGCGAATAAGGCATTGAGTTCATCACGGTTTGCAATGATCTGTGATTGCGGTGAGGCCCACGCACCAATCTGCGACGAGCGTGGACGTGATGCGAAGTAGGCATCACTAATCTCATCGGACGCAAGTGTGATGTCTCCACGAACTCGCACGGATCGATGAAGGTCTAACCATGCAAACGTTGCAGAAGCGTGAGGTTTCTTTTCGATCTCTCGCCCTTTGGCGCTTTCTCTATTGGTAAAGAACGTGATGCCTGACTCGTCGATATTGCGAGCAAGAACTACGCGCGCATCGGGATGCCCGAAATAGTCAACGGTCGAGACGGTCATAGCATTTGGTTCTGCCACTCCCGCTTCTTCTGCTTGGTGATACCACAGGTTGAGTTGAACGATGGGGTTCGCATCTAAGTCAATGAGTTCTAGCCCTGCAGTTTCGTATTGCAGACGGCGATCGGCGATGCCCATAAGGCCTATGCCTTTGGCGTGATGTGAGTGACACCGCGCATGTAGGGCAACAACACATCGGGGATGCGCACGCTGCCATCTGGCTGACGATGATTTTCACAAATTGCGGCCCACACACGAGGAACAGCAAGTGCTGAGCCATTGAGTGTGTTGGCAATTTCGGTTCCCTTTTGGCCTGTGCGCTTAAAACGAATATCGGCACGTCGTGCTTGGTAATCGGAGAACCATGACACGGAACTGACTTCAAGCCACGCGTCGCACCCTGGTGCATATACCTCGATGTCGAAACTGCGGTGATGACTTCCACCCATATCGCCGGTGCAAATTTCAATGATTCGATACGGAAGTTCAAGTGCGGAAATTAAGGCCTCTGCGCGTGACACCAATTCAGTGAGCAACTCTGGTGCATCTTCAGGGCGTGCGATGGCGAGAATTTCAACCTTGTCGAATTCGTGTGCGCGCAACATGCCACGCGTGTCACGACCAGCTGATCCTGCTTCTCGGCGGTAACACGGGGTGTACGCCATGAGTCGTACGGGTAGTTCTGCTTCATCGAGAACTTCACCTGCGTGCAATGAAGTCAACGGAACTTCAGCAGTAGGAATTGCCCACAAGTCATCGCGCTCGATGGCATATGCATCATCGGCAAATTTAGGTAGGTGCCCAGTTGCAGTGAGCGTTGCTGTAGTAACAAAACTTGGCGGGCGAATTTCTTCGAAAGCATCGGCATTGCGGTCGAGAGCAAACTGACACAATGCGCGAGCGAGTGTTGCACCAAGACCACGTTGCATGGTGAACATGGCACCTGCAATTTTGGTGGCACGTTCGTTGTCGAGAATGCCCAGGTCACGTGCGGTATCCCAGTGAGCCACTCGCTGATGGTCACCAAACGATGCAGGCATGTTGATGGGGCCTTTGACCACTGGGTTCTCGTGATCACCGGCGCCATCGGGGGCGTCGGGGTGCGGAAGATTAGGGATGCGCAGCATGATCTGGCGCAATGACCCCTCAATGGTTTCTACTTCGCCCTGCAATGCCTTTTCGCGTTCGCCATGTGCACGGCTTTGCTCTTGCAGCGCCTCGGCTTCTTCTACTTTTTTATCCTTACGAAGCTGGCCCACCTGCTTCGACAGATCGTTGACCGCAGCACGGATGGCGTCACGCTCGTTAGCAATCTCGCGCAGGCGCACATCGAGGGCGACGGCTTCGTCTACTTGAGACAACAATTCGGGCTTGCCGCGACGAGCCAAAGCAGCTCGGACGCCATCGAGGTTGGTGCGGAGTAGTCGGACATCAATCACAGGATTTCAGGCTACCTGTCAGCCCTTTCCCACCCTGAGTGCTATTTCGTTTCGTAGTGTTGAGACATGTCCGTTGTGGTCGAAAATCTCACTGTCCGATACGGAGATCTCACTGCCGTTGACGGCGCTTCGTTCACCGCCCCTACTGGCGCCGTCACCGTGATTCTTGGACCCAATGGCGCTGGCAAGACAAGCACTATTGAAGTGTGTGAAGGGTTCCGCTCTGCATCGTCAGGGACCGTGCGAGTGCTCGGTCTCGATCCGGCCACTCAACATCGCGAACTCACACAGCGAATGGGCGTCATGTTGCAGGGCGGTGGCGTCTATCCCAGCGCTCGGGTACGTGATGTCATTGCTCACTTCTGTGCACTTCATGGCAAGGGCGTCAACAGCACAGAACTCATTGAGCGCGTCGGCCTCACGTCGCGGGCAAAAGGAACATGGCGTCGACTATCAGGTGGAGAACAGCAACGAGTATCGCTTGCTCTCGCCTTAGCCGCAGACCCTGAAGTGGTGTTTCTCGATGAACCAACTTCGGGAGTCGACATTGAAGGCCGCGACGTGATTCGAGAAATTATTAAAGATCTTGCACAACGCGGCACCACAGTTGTTTTGGCATCACATGAGATGGCTGAAGCTGAAAAGGTTGCTTCACATGCCGTGTTCTTCCGCGATGGACACGTGGTTGCATCGGGCGATATTGAATCACTGTTACAGGTTCGCAAGCATTTGCGATTCGCATCGATTGAAGGAATCACCACTGCAGATATTGCAATCGCAGCAGGTAGTCCAGTGAAAGCATTAGGTGAAGGTCGATACGAAGTAGCTTCCGAATCAACTCCGCAAATGGTCTCACGCATCACTTCATGGCTCAGCACTCAGGGGTATCCGCTGTCGGGAATTGACCTGGGAATGGAAACTTTGGAAGATGCATATCGCCGAATCGCTGGAGGTGCACGATGAAGCGCATATTCACTCAACTTCGAGCTGAGCTGATGCTTATTGCGCGCAATGGCGAGCAGCTTCTGCTGACGCTCATAATTCCCTTGATTTTATTGGGTTTTTTCGGGTCTGTCGATGTGCTCCCGTCGGGTGACTCTGACCCTCTGCAATTCCTCGTGCCCGGAGTTCTGGCAGTGGCAATCATGTCAACATCAATGGTGAGTCTCGGAATCGCCACAGGGTTCGAACGTTCATATCTCGTGCTGAAGCGTTTAGGAGCAACACCACTCACTCGCGCTGAGTTAGTAGTCGCCAAAGTGCTCAGTGTTTTTGTCGTAGAGATCGTGCAACTGATCGTGTTATTGCCATTGGCCTATGCACTTGGCTGGCAAGTGTCAGGTTCAACATGGCCACTTGCCATCGTTGTGATTCTTCTTGGCACGGCATCGTTCGCAGGCATCGGACTGTTGTTATCGGGTCGACTTCGCGCAGAAATAAATCTGGCCGCACAGAATGGTTTATACCTTGTGCTGTTGCTCTTGGGTGGAATGATTATTCCCCGCGATTCACTCCCCGGCTTCTTGGGCAATGCAACGCGTGTTCTTCCATCAACTGCACTTGCAGATTTGTTGCGCACCACCATGAACAACGACGCAGCAGCCATGCTCACACCATTCATTGTGTTGGGCGTATGGGCTGTGCTTGCTCCGGCAATTGCAGCCAAGCGTTTCCGCTGGAGTTAATCCTCCGAGGGTGGCTTCACCCGTTCGAAAGCCTTCTCAACTTCTGAATACATGAGTGGCGTTTCAGTGCCCACTATCTCATTGTCAGGCATTTTGTTCTTGTTGCTATACGACTGCTGGGCGTAGAAGCCGCGCATAAACCGGCGAGAGAAGATGAAGATAATGATGACCCACATGAATTGTGAGCCAGCAAGTTTCATGATGCCGCCAGCAGCTTGCTGATCGCTCAGGACCGACATTCCCCATACGCGCACATTGGTGTCGTAGTGCTTATAGACAGCGCCCTCGGCAAATGTGAGCCAGCCTGCAGGAATTGTGGGAATAAGAGACGTTGAGAAGAGATAGATCATCTTTCCGCCATTGCTCAACTGGAACTCTCGTGCTGGGCTGCAAATGCCCATCCAGAACATGAGCCCGACAAACACCACCAATACGTGAATGGAATAGTGCAACGGTCCGCCGGCGGCGCTGCGATTGACCACTTGTGGAATGTGGGTAATCAATACGACGCCGTTGAAAGCAATCGACGCAGTAGCGGGGTGAGTCAGAAATCTGACCACCTTGTATGTGCGCGCTTCTCCGAGAAGAAGTCGGAACAGCCATTCGGGTGTCGCAAGCAAGGCCAATGGCGGAACGAAGTAGGACAGCACCAGGTGCTGCACCATGTGCACGGAATAGAGGTATTCCTCGGCAATATCGTGCGTCGGCCAGTCGCTCGCCAACCAGAGCAACGTGATCATCAGCACAAACGTGGCCGTTTGCCTCTTTGAGATGACCTGGCCCTCGGGGGCTACTTGCGGTCCGAGAACTCGAACGGCGTAGACGAAAGCCGCAACAAGACCAATGACCAACAACCAGACTTCTGGATGCGGCTGCCAACGCCACGGATCAGGATTAGTGGTGGGGGCTATTGCGGCGATCAGCACGGCTGACCCTTATCTCTCGACTAGGCGATAAAGAACTTAAATGTGGCCAAGGCGACGAAGTAAACAAACAACGCAAGTCCGAGACCGACATAAAAGAGAAAGCTAAAGAGCTTGTTATCAAACTTCAAGTGCATGAAGTAAGAAACAACCATTACGAACTTCACGACCATCATGATGATCAAGGCAGGCATGAATAGCGGACCGAAATCGACGTAGTACGTCGAAACTTCGAGCGCCGTAATGGCAGCGAGAATGAGTGCAATCTTTACGTAGCCCGAATCGGACATGCCGTGGTCGTGATGCTCAGTTGTAGTGCTCATTGTTTCCCCTTGATCAGGATGGGATGAGGTAGACGAGGGTGAAGATCACAATCCACACGATGTCCACGAAGTGCCAATAAAGACCGATGAGTTCAACAACTTCTGCCTTGTCACCAGGAATCTTGTTCTTCTTGATCATGCCCATAAGCGACAAGAGAAGAATGATTCCGACCGACACGTGCACACCGTGGAAACCGGTGAGTGAGTAGAAGCTTGAACCAAACAAGCTTGTGGTGAAGCCAAGACCTTCGCGATAGAAGGTGGTGAATTCGTAGACCTGACCACCGATGAATGTGGCGCCCAACAATGCTGTGACCATGAGCCACAAGTTGGTGCGTGAATCATCTTTACGCTGCGCAGACGTAACAGCCAGCACCATGGTGAGTGATGACATAAGGAGAACGAAACTGCTCACCGAGGTGAAAGGAATGTCGAAGATCGCATTGGGATGTGGACCTGACACGATGCGACCGCGGTACAACATGTAGGTGGAGATGAGTCCACCGAACAACAGACACTCTGAACCCAAGAAGAGCCACATGGCCAACTTGTTGTTGGAAAGACCTGTTGAGCTGTGATGAGCCTGGTCAGCGTGGGTTGCTGTCTCAGCCATGTGTAGCAATCTCCTTCGTGTGTCCACCGTCAGATGGTGAAGCAAAATCGATGTCTTCTGCTGTGGAGGGCTCAAGTGCCCAGCCATACGAAGCAAGGAGCACGATAAGGCCACCAACGACCATGATTGGTGCTCCGTAGACGACGCCCAAGCCCAACACACCGATACCTACTGCCAGCACAAGTGGCCAGTACGAAGGTGATGGCAAGTGGATGTGTGCATCGGCTGCATCTTCTTCAGCGCGAATCAGGTCTTCACCAGAAGCAACTTGACGCATGGTGTGCGTTGCTGAATCTTCCTCGTACTTGCGGTGGAAGAACTCGTCCAGGTGATGCACAACTGGGATGCGATCGAAGTTGTGAGGCTTTGGTGGGTTGGTGGTGAGCCACTCGAGGGTACGAGCATCCCATGGGTCAGCGGGTGCTTGCTTGCCCTTACGAGCAGTGTGCACCACGTTGATGAGGAACATCAGAACACCAACGGCCAGGATGAACGATCCGATTGAAGACACGAGGTTCCAGAAACCGAGGTTGAAGAAACCTTCACCGGCGCGAGCTTCTGTCCATACGTACATACGACGTGGTTGGCCTTGCAAACCAAGAATGTGCATCGGGCCGAACGTCAAGTTCATACCGATGACCATGAGCCAGAAGTTCCAAGAGCCCAGCTTTTCGTTGAGCATCTTGCCGAACACCTTTGGCCACCAGAAGTAGAAGCCAGTGAACAAACCGAACACCATGCCACCGAACAACACGTAGTGGAAGTGAGCGACGATGTAGTAGGTGTCTGTCTGCTGTGTGTCAGATGGTGCAACTGCGTGGGTAACACCCGACAAGCCGCCGATGGTGAACAACACAACGAGACCAATCGCGAACTTCATCGCGCTGGTGTACCAAATCTTGCCGCCCCACATTGTGAGCAACCAGTTGAAGATTTTCACGCCGGTGGGAATGGCGATTGCCATTGTTGCGATGGAGAACACTGCAACTGACACTGGTCCGAGACCCGAAGCGAACATGTGGTGTGCCCACACGCCGAAACCAACAAGACCAATTGATGCGCCGGAGAACACCACGAACGGATAACCAAACAGTGGCTTGCGTGCGAAGGTTGGCAACACTTCAGAAATGATGCCGAAGGCGGGAAGAATCAACACGTAGACCTCGGGGTGACCGAAGATCCAGAACAAGTGCTGCCACAACAGTGGGTCTGCGCCTTGCGACACGTCGAAGAATGTGGCGCCGTATGAGCGCTGGAACATGAGAAGTACGAGTGCCACGGTGATCACTGGAAGTGAGAACACCAAGAGGAACTGCACGACGAGAATCATCCATGTGAACACAGGCATCTTCATGAATGACATGCCTGGTGCACGCATATTCAGAACGGTGACGATCAAGTTGATCGAGCCAATCAGCGATGCGATACCCGCAATCTGCAAACCGAGAACCCAGAAGTCGACACCATGACTTGGCGAGAAGATCGGACCGGAGTTTGGTGCATACATGAACCAACCACCGTCGGCGGCGCCGCCAAGGAACCACGATGCGTTTAGTACGAGACCACCCACGACAAGCAACCACAATGACAGCGCATTCAAACGTGGGAAAGCCACGTCGCGAGCGCCAATTTGTAGTGGCAAGAAGTAGTTAGCAAACGCACCGGCCATAGGCATTGCGAAAAGGAACACCATGGTTGTTGCGTGCATGGTGAACATTTGGTTGTACTTGTCGGCACTGAGGATTTGCCCGTCTGGTGCAGCAAGTTGCAAGCGAATGAGAAGTGCTTCAACACCACCGACGATGAAGAAGAACATCGCGACGACGCCGTACATGATGCCAATCTTCTTGTGGTCGACAGTGAAGAGCCACTCACGCCAGCCCTTCGAAGTAACGGGGCGCGCGATGGCACCCATGCTTGACACAGGTGTCACCACCGCTGGTGCGGCAGTTTCAGATGTGGGTCGTTCGATGATCGCCATTGTTTTCTCCGATCACTTCAATGTCAGTAGGTAGGCAACGAGCTTGTCGATGTCGTCTTCGGTGAGATTCAAGTTGGGCATACCGCGGTACTTTCCACCGGTCTTTTCCAACTTCTCTGGGTCGGCATACATCGGCTTCATCGCAGGAGCATTGCGCAACCATGAACGCAAGTCCTTCTGATTGAGGCACGATTCGCTGACACCTTCGAGGTACTTGGCGCCGAACTCTTCAGATGAGGCACCCCATACTGATGAGCGGCATTCCTTGGTAACAAGGTCGAACATCGCACCAGCAAATGTGTTTCGCGACATGAGGTGCGACAAGTTAGGTGCTGCACCCGAGTACACGTTTTCATCTGGAGCAGAAATAACTGCCTTGCCTGATGGATCCTTAATGCCGTTGACCTGGTGACAGCGTGCGCACTGGTTCAAGAAGACTGTTTCGCCTTCTTTCGCAAGAGTGCCCTCTGCAGGTGCGGTGTATTCGCGTTGTTGGTTAGCAACCCACTTCGCAAAGTCTTCCTTCGACAATGCAACAGCTTCCATACGCATGTTTGCGTGTGACAAACCACAGAACTCAGTGCACTGACCT
>JACCDL010180089.1_pt1 | contig 11348 bp, 9 predicted proteins | sample 7441931 | NCBI WGS metagenome assembly JACCDL01 (sample SAMN15323437, study PRJNA562643) | freshwater metagenome | isolation source: river surface water | place: USA:Blue River Watershed | collected 2017-08-16 | reverse complement strand
CAGGTAGGGGGGTTATTAGCAGCAGCGAAAATCAAGCTTGAAACCCTGAAATTAAAAAAAGTTGATGCCCAAATTAATGAAGAACTTGAACAGATCATATCAATCATGGATAGGTCATCTACAGAAATTTATCAGATTATAGATGAACTCGTGCCACCCATTATGCAAGGGGAAAACCTATTATCAATTATACAATCTCGTATAGACCTACTCCAAAAATCGACTGATATTCGTTTTAAAATAGAAATAGAATCAGTTTTTCTGGAAGAGAAGTTCGTACTTAAATTATACCGCATTATTGCAGAATTGATAACAAATTCAATGAAACATGCTAAATGTAAAAACATAAACATTCAATTCTCACAACATACCAATGGCTATACTTTAGATTATATTGATGATGGAATTGGTTTTGATAATCAAATAAAACGAAACCATGGTATCAACAATATTGAAAGCAGGGTAAAATTTTTAGACGGAACTATCGACTTTTTCAGTATTCCAGGAAAAACACATTATTCAATTCACATACCACATCAAAAAAATGAAGAATAAATACACCATTTATATTTGCGATGATCACAAACTTTTTTTAGAAAGTTTTGAGGTTTTCATTGGATTACAACCTGGTTACGAGTGTATTGGGCATGCAGAAGATCCTGTTATTGCATTGAAAGAAATTAAAGCATTAAATCCGGATGTAGTTTTAATTGATTACCATTTTCAACAAACGAATGGTTTAGATCTATTGTCAAAAGTGCGGGCATCAAATCCAAATGCTGCTTGCTTCATTTTGACAATGCGTAGAGATGCAGCAATCAGAAACAGTGCAAGAGATTTGGGCGCTAGAGGATATTTACTAAAGTCAGTGGGAGCAGAAGAAATGATGACCATCTTTGAATTAGTGCTATCCGATTCCATTCATTTTTTTGATGCGCTTGAAAAGGACATAATCCAGAATAATAAAAAAATTGAGGATCCAGTACTATCAAAAAGAGAACTCGAAATTGCAAAAATGGTTTGTAAAGAACAAACCAGTGAAACCATTGCTAAAACATTGGGACTTAGCTTACACACTGTAAATACACACAGAAAAAATATTTTGAGAAAAATCAATGGTAAAAATCCAATCGACCTTATCAATCATTTAAAGTCAATTGGAGAGCGGTTAGATTAATTACATACCATATTCACTCAAAAATTTGATGCGCATTATTTTGAGTTGTTCCCATTCTAGATCAAGATCTGAAAGTTCTTCTCTTGCTACATCCAAGCTGCTGGTTTCACAGCTTTTAAAATATTCCATGATCTCATCCTGATCATCTTCATCTACCATCTGATCGATGGCATAATTTAAATTCAGTTTAGTTCCACTAGCTACAATAGTCTCCATCGCCTCCAACAATTCTTCCATCTTCATGTCGCGGTTCTTGGCTATGGTATCGAGTGTTACTTTTTTATCTACCTGTTGAATGATGAATACTTTATTGCCACTTTTATTGACGATGCTTCTCATGACAAAATCGTCTGGCTTCACCACATCATTTTCCTCAACATATTTGGTAATCAAATCCACAAACCTTTGTCCATATCTCATGGCCTTACCCTTGCTAACACCACTTATTTTTTCCAGCTCTTCTAGAGATGTAGGAAACTGAGTGGCCATATCTTCTAAAGAAGATTCAAGGAAGATTACAAAAGGAGGAAGCTGTTTTTCTTTGGCAACCTGCTTTCGCAAATCCTTCAACATTTCAAATAACCTGTTATCGGCAGCAGCAGTTCCTCCATTGTCTTCTGCCCCATCTTCATCATCTTCATTGGCATCCTCATAAAAATTACCCATCACCATCATAAACGGTGTTGGCTTTTTCATGAATGCCAATCCTGCTTTGGTAATTTTTAATATGCCATGTTCAGTAATATCCTTACTCAACAAACCCTCAAGCAACATCTGTCTGATGAGTGATGTCCAATAGTAATCAGGCTCATCATTACCAGATGCAAAAACATCTAGCTCATCATGTCTGTACATTTTTATCTGAGGAATCAGGCGACCAATAATAATATTGACAACATAATCCGCTGCGAAACGCTCATCTAATGCTTTGATGGTCTTCAATAATTTCTGGGCATTGCCTTTGGCTTCTATTCTTTCTTTTGGATGAACACAATTGTCGCATTTGCCGCAATTCTCATCACTGTACTTTTCGCCAAAATAATTCATCAATACTTTTCTCCTGCACTGTCCACTTTCGGAGAAGGCAACCATTTCATCAATCAACTGCATGCCTACCTCTCTTTCACTCAATTGCTTATCACGTAAAAAATGTTCTAGCTTACTTACATCTTTATGTGAATAGTAAAGAATGCATTTTCCTTCATATCCATCTCTACCAGCCCTGCCTGTCTCTTGATAATAGTTTTCTAAACTCTTCGGTATATTATAATGTATAACAAATCGAATATCTGGCTTATCGATACCCATGCCAAATGCAATGGTGGCGACAATTACCTGAATATCTTCATTTAAAAATTGATCCTGACGTTCAGCCCTCAACTTGCTATCAAGTCCGGCATGATAAGCACCTGCTTTAATGCCATTTACATTGAGCAACTCTGCAAGCTCCTCTGTTGTTTTACGATTGAGGGTATAGATAATTCCACTCTTCCCTTTATTGTCGTGGATGTATTTAACAACACCCTTAATGGTTTGCTCTTTTTTTATTTTCGGTCTTATCTCGTACTCCAAATTGGGTCTGTTGAAGGAGGAGATAAAAATATCTGGATCACGTAAACCAAGGTTGTGTACAATATCTTCTTGCACTTTTGGCGTAGCGGTGGCGGTTAAGGCAATTACCGGGACCTTCTCATCTATTTGGTCCATCATTTCTCTTAGCCTTCTGTATTCAGGTCTGAAATCATGTCCCCACTCTGAAATACAATGGGCCTCATCCACAGCAAAAAAAGAAATCTTTAAATCGCTGAAGAAATCCAGGTTTTCCTGACGGGTAAGGGTTTCTGGTGCCACATATAACATCTTGGTCATGCCTGATCTTAAATCATCATGCACCTCTTTTATCTCTTTTTTGGTCAGCGTTGAGTTTAAAAAATGGGCAACATTATCCTGACTGCTATACCCTCTCACTAAATCCACCTGATTTTTCATCAAGGCAATCAAGGGCGAGACCACAATTGCACATCCCTCGCTGATCAGAGCAGGCAACTGGTAACAAAGGCTCTTGCCTCCACCTGTTGGCTTAATTACAAAAGTATCCTTCCCATTTAAAACATTATGAATGATAGCTTCCTGATTTCCCCTAAAAGCCTCAAAACCAAAGTATTGTCTCAAGGGAGATGCCAAATCAACTCCATTGGTTGAAGAAGTGGCTGCTTTTTTAGTGGTTTTGGTCGTTTTTTTGGTGCTTGTAGAAGGCATGGGAATGGAGCTGGGAGCTATTTTGTTTTATATTATCAAAGGATATATAACGAAAAAATAAACATTTGGTTTCAAAAGCCCCCTTAAAATAAGAGGGGATAACAAATTTAACCTATTTGGGAGATAAAACCACAACATCAAGGGCTTTGAACATGTTTAAATTATGGTACTTTTGTCGCGTTGCTTCAACAACAACCATAACTTCCACAGATGCAGAAATCTTCCCTACAGGAAATAGCCAAAAACACCCTAACGCTGGAAGCAAACTCCATTCTCGAGTTACGTGAATTCATCAATGAGGAATTTGAAAAAGTAGTTCACTTGCTTTTACAGTCAAAAGGTCGTTTGGTCATCAGTGGAATTGGTAAAAGTGCCATTATCGGACAAAAAATCGTTGCCACATTAAACAGTACCGGCACCCCTTCTATTTTCATGCATGCCGCAGATGCTATTCATGGTGATTTGGGAATGATTCGCGAAGAAGATGTGGTGATGATCATTTCTAAAAGCGGAGAAAGTCCGGAAATAAGAGTACTTGTTACCTTGATTCAAAATTTAGGCAACCCTCTTATTGCGATGGTTGGAAAAATTCCTTCAGCCCTTGCCGAAGGCGCTTCTTATATATTAAATACTACAGTTTCTCAAGAAGCTTGTCCCAATAACCTAGCGCCAACCTCCAGCACCACTGCTCAAATGGCGATGGGCGATGCACTAGCGGTTTGCCTAATGGAGGCCAAAGGATTTTCTTCAGCCGACTTTGCAAAATTTCATCCTGGAGGTGCATTGGGTAAAAAACTTTATTTAAGAGTAAACGATTTGAGTAAACTCAATGAGCAACCTTCAGTTAAAGAAACAAGCACCTTAAAAGAAGTAATTGTTGAGATTACAAAAAAGAGATTAGGACTTACAGCTGTTATCAATGACAACAATGAACTGAGTGGTGTAATAACGGATGGTGATTTAAGAAGAATGTTAGAAAAGGGAGTAGACCTTGAAAAAACAATTGCAAAAGATATCATGAGTGCTTCACCAAAAACAATTGTTCAGGATGCACTTGCTGTTCATGCCTTAGATATCATGCGCAAACACAACATCACGCAATTACTTGTTGCAGAAGATAAAAAATATGTCGGTGTTATTCACCTACACGATTTAATTCGTGAAGGATTAATCTAACCTATACGCAATGCAAAACAAAGATCACTATGTTGCAATAATGGCAGGCGGTATTGGAAGCCGTTTCTGGCCTATGAGTCGCACCAGCTATCCAAAACAATTTCTGGATATACTCAATACAGGAAGAACACTTATTCAATCTACTTACGACAGATTTAAAAAATTTATTCCTGAAGAAAATATTTTTATCGTTACTTCAGAAGAGTATGTAGAAATTGTAAAAGAACAACTCCCCGAATTAAAGATTGCCAACATTGTTGCTGAGCCTTCTAGAAAAAACACAGCTCCTTGTGTTGCTTATATCTCCTACAAACTTAGAAACATCAATCCAAAAGGTGCATTGATTTGTGCTCCAGCTGATCACCTGATTTTTGATGAAACAGCATTTACAAAGGTTTGTCTCGAAGCACTCAGCTTTACTTCGCAACACAAAGCATTGATAACGCTCGGTATAAAACCTACACATCCTAATACAGGATATGGCTACATACAATATGAACAACATCCAGTAAGTGATAATGTATACAAAGTGAAAACCTTCACTGAAAAACCAACGCTGGATATTGCGAAAACATTTTTGGCCAGTGGCGACTTCCTTTGGAACGCAGGTATATTTGTATGGCAAGTAGGAAATATTATTACTGCCTTTGAACAACATCTTCCAGAAATTGCTGAAGTGTTTGAAGCAGCAGCCCCAGACTTCAATACTAAAAACGAAAAAACGGCGATAGAAAAAGTGTACCCTCAATGTACCAATATTTCTATCGATTATGGTATCATGGAAAGAGCATCCAATGTATACATTATCCCATCAGCATTTGGTTGGAGTGATTTAGGCACATGGAATTCTGCTCATGAGAATATGGAAAAAGATTATCTCGGTAATGCAGTAGCTGGAAGTGATGTAATGGTGATTGATGCCAAAGATAATATGGTACATGTACCCAACAACAAACTTGTTTTATTACAAGGGTTGAACGACTACATCATTGTTGATACAGAAGATGTATTAATGATCTGCAAAAAAGAAAAAGAACAAGAGATCAAACAGTATGTAGCTGAAATAAAAAGAAACAAAGGAGATAAATATCTTTAATGCCATCCATCAATTCTAAACTTCCTACTGTAGGAACCAGTCTCTTTACAATTATGAGCGCTCTGGCAACAGAGTACAAGGCAATTAATTTGGGACAAGGCTTTCCAGATTTTCAAATGGATGAAACATTGGCAAACCTTGCCAGAAAGGCTATTGCAGACGGACATAACCAATATGCACCAATGGCAGGATATATGCCTTTGAGGGAGGCCATCAGTGAAAAAGTTGAAAAACTCTACCAAAATAAAATTTCAGCTAGCGATAACATAACCGTTACACCAGGTGGTGGCTATGCTATTTGTACTGCTTTCACAACCATACTTGATCCTGGTGATGAGGTAATTGTTTTTGAACCTGCATTTGACAGCTATATACCCAATATAGTTTCTTGTGGCGCAAAACCTGTAATCCTTCAATTGGAATATCCGAGTTATAGAATTGATTGGGATAAACTAAGATCTGCCATCACTCCAAAAACAAAAGCCATCATCATCAATTCACCACATAACCCTACAGGAACAGTTATGTCGGATGAAGAAATGTTACAGTTACAAGAGATCTTGCGCAACACCAATATATTTTTAATTTCAGATGAGGTCTATGAACATATGACCTACGATGGTTTGCAACACAACAGTGCATTAAAATATCCTGAACTCTTTGCAAGAAGTTTTGTCTGCTTTTCTTTGGGAAAAGTATACAACTGTACAGGATGGAAATTGGGTTACTGTATTGCACCAAAAGAATTCATGATTGAATTCCGAAAAATTCATCAATACAATGCTTTTTGTTGTTTTACCCCAACACAAGTTGCGCTAGCAGAACATTTAAAAAATCCTCAATCTTATTTGCAACTGAAAGATTTCATGCAAAAGAAAAGAGACCTGTTTGTTGGCTTGATGAAAAACGCTGGTTTTGATTTACTACCTGCAGATGGAGGATATTTTATTACTGCTAGTTATGAAAGAATATCTAGTATGAGTGGTTTGGATCTTGCGATGCATCTTACTAAAACTATTGGAGTGGCAACCATCCCCTATTGTACTTTTTACAGCAATGGAGAAGACCACAAAATACTCAGGTTCTGTTTTGCTAAAAAAGAGGAAACCTTAATTGAGGCGGCAAATAGATTGAATCAAATCCAAATGAGTTAGCTACTAGCTAGCTACCTTCAAATATATCCATCCAGCAGCTTGCTTTCTTATCAATTCTACTACTGCACTAGGAACAATATTAGCTTCTGGCCTTAATTCTGCAGGATTGATATTCAAACGTTTTAAAGAATTATTGCAAACCGATATGTTTACTCCTTTTTCTTTGGCTACTTTAATACGCGCCTCAAAAGACTTATCGGTTATTAACATTGACTTCACCGCGTGCCCATGAAACAAAAGTTCTATTTCTAAATCAGGTTCTAATGCAAGGGCATTATTGATCTGACGAAACGCTGAAGCATGAACTGAAGTGTCAGCACTTGAAACATCCCACACTACTCTCAACTTATTTTGCTGCGCAAATAGTGAAGACGAAAACAAAAGAAAAAATAAGGGTAAAAATAGTTTGCTCATTGCTATTGATTTGACCTAAAAGTTAGACATTTATATGTTTCCAATAGAAGAAATTCCAAAAAAAATAGTTTTATGTCAAACGTGACATTCATCACAAACAATTACCGAAAGAAAAATGATTTTTGCTTTATCAAAATAAGCACATGGTTGTAATCGGATATTTGGCGTCATTGTTAATCGGACTTTCACTGGGACTCATAGGTGGAGGGGGATCAATCTTGACCGTGCCGGTTTTGGTCTATCTTTTTGGTGTTGATCCGGTATTGGCAACAGCATACTCCTTATTCATTGTAGGCTCTACTAGCTTAGTGGGTGCTTTTCCAAAATATAGGAACAACGAAATCAACTTAAAGACAGCCATCATATTCGGTATACCCTCTATAATTGCTGTTTATGCAACAAGGGCTTTCATTGTCCCAGCAATACCTTCAGAAGTATTTACCATCGGATCATTTGTTGTTACCAAGGCAATATTGATGATGATGATTTTTGCAGTATTGATGGTATTTGCCTCTATCTCCATGATCAAAGACAACAAAAAGCAGGTAGAAGAAGCGGGAGAACAAGTGTTCAATTATCCCATGATCTTGCTAGAGGGGTCCGTAGTTGGAATATTGACGGGGCTGGTAGGGGCTGGTGGTGGTTTCCTTATTATACCTGCCCTGGTTATCTTCAGCAAACTTCCCATGAAGCAAGCTGTAGGCACCTCTTTGTTAATTATTGCGGTTAAATCTTTATTTGGTTTCACCGGAGATCTTGGTAAACAAACCATGGATTGGCAATTGTTGCTATCTGTAACCGCACTTGCAATTGTTGGTATTTTTGTAGGGAACGCGTTAGGTAAAAAAGTATCTGCCAACAGCCTGAAAAAAGGGTTCGGTTGGTTTGTACTTGTAATGGGTATCTATATCATCATAAAAGAACTTTTTATAAAATAAATTGCTTACTATTTAAAATTCAAGATTATGTTTTTTCAACACATTTACGACAAAACACTTGCACAAGCCAGTTACTTCATCGGTTGCCAAAAAGCAGGTGTTGCTGCTGTTATCGATCCGAAGAGAGATGTGGACACCTATTTGGAAATAGCGAAGCAAAACAACATGAAGATTACGCATGTGCTTGAGACACATATTCACGCCGACTTCCTCACGGGTTCACGTGAGTTAAAAGCATTGACCGGCGCTGATCTTTATTTATCTGACGAAGGTGGTCCAGGTTGGGAATATGAATTTGATCACGTTGGCCTCAAAGATGGTTCCAGCTTTATGGTTGGTAACCTAAGAATTGATGTTCTACATACACCTGGTCACACGCCAGAAAGCATCAGCTTCTTATTAACCGATACGCCAGCAAGTCCAGAACCAGTAATGTTCTTTACAGGCGACTTCGTATTCGTTGGTGATATTGGTCGTCCTGATCTTCTTGAAAAAGCAGCAGGCATGACAGGTACTATGGATGCAGGCGCACATGAAATGTACAAGTCGATCAAGAAATTCAGCGACCTTCCAGATTATATTCAAGTATGGCCTGGCCATGGTGCAGGTTCTGCCTGTGGTAAAGCACTAGGCGCTGTTCCAAGCACAACCGTAGGTTATGAGAAAGTCCGCAACTGGGCTTTCCGCTTCTCAAATGATGAAAAAGGATTTGTAAACTACTTACTAGAAGACCAACCAGAACCACCAAAATACTTCGCCATGATGAAGAAGTTGAACAAGGTGGATCGCCCTTTACTTACATCAGTTCCCAAACTGAAACATCTTAGCAATGCTGAAATGACTGAAGCCATGAGCAAAGGTGTTAAACTCATCGACGCAAGAGTAAAAACTGAATTTGCAAAAGGATACATCCCAGGCAGCATCAATATCCAAGGAAACAATTCCTTTGCAACATGGGCTGGGTGGTTCTTGAGTTACGATGAACCATTCATGTTACTTGCAGATGAATCTCAGCTAGATGACCTTACACGCAAATTGATGCGTATTGGTCTAGATAACATCATGGGATATGTAGCATCAACAGATGCTTATGTTCAAGCTGGTGGAAAATTAGATGTTGCAAATGTAATTGATATCGATACTTTCAAAAAAGTATTGGAAGAGCCAAACGTTCAGGTTGTCGACCTAAGAGGTGCAACTGAATTTAAATCAGGGCATGTTAAGAATGCAGACCATGTATTTATTGGTACACTATTAAAAAACTTAGACAAAGTAAGTAAAGACAAGAAAGTCGTTATTCACTGTCAAGGTGGTGATCGTTCTACTATTGGTTATTCATTGCTTGCAAGAGAAGGGTATAACAATGTACTCAACTACTCAGCCAGCATGAATGAATGGATAGCCTTAGGAAATCCCGTAGAACATTAATGTCTATGCACATCTTGTAAACCACAATAGGTGCAATTATTTTCAGCTAAAATCAAATTACAATGCTCAATCTTCTTAAAAATATGTTCAGTGCTGCTCCTCAAGCAGATTATGCAGCTTTAGTAAAAAGCGGTGCACTCATCATTGACGTTCGTACACCTGGTGAGTTCAATAGTGGACATATCAAAGGATCTATTAATATCCCTTTAGATGATATCAGAAATAAAACGGAAGAGCTGAAGAAAAAAAATAAAGTGATCATCACTTGCTGCAGAAGTGGAAATAGAAGTGGTATGGCAAAATCAATGCTTGAATCAGCAGGTATTGAATGTCACAATGGTGGAGCATGGAATGTGCTCAACAACCAAATTTAATTGGACACATATTTACGAATCATTCAATGCTAAGGAAATCCCATTTATTGTTATTGGCCTTGCTATGTCTTGTCTTTACTGCAAGCGGACAACACCAGGAAATCGACGAGGATCCTGAGATTTGGAAAGCTAGAGAAAAAGCAGGAGTTGATAGCAACTCTTTTCTTCATGCTTTCAAACATGGGACCGCAAGCGGACATTTACGTTATTTTTTCATGGCAACTGATAACGAAAAGGGATTATCGGATTATTTTGCAAATGCTGCTGGAGGTGGTTTGAAATTTGAAACTGCAAAATTCAAAGGGTTTCAAATGGGCATCAGTGGCTTCTTTACATTTAATGTTGGTTCTTCTGATTTTTTAAAGAGAGATTTAAAAACCGGACAAGTGAGCCGTTATGAAATTGGATTATTCGATATAGAAGATCCATTGAATAAAACCGACATCGACCGTCTAGAAGAACTCTATTTAAAATATAATTTTCTTCAATCTTCTATTACACTCGGAAAGCAATTAATCAATACACCCTTTATTAATCTGCAGGATGGGAGAATGAGGCCAACGGAAGTAAACGGACTTTGGTTGGATCATAAAATGAAGAAGACGAGAATTGAAGGGGGATTACTTTATCAAATATCACCTCGTGGTACCGTAAAATGGTACGATGTAGGAAAATCAATTGGCGTTTATTCTACTGGCGTCAATGCAGACGGATCAAAATCTGATTATGAAAACAATACCCATACCAAAGGTTTGGCAATGATTGGTATTACACACAAACCCAACAAACATCTATCTCTACAATTTTGGAACATTTATACAGAAAATATTTTCAATGCAAGTTTTGTACAGGCAGAACTAGAAAAAGAAGCAGGGTATAAACAAAAATGGATAGCCGGTATTCAACTTTTTCAACAAAACAGGATTGGAGAAGGTGGAAATGATGAGCTTGAAAAAAAATACATGCAAGACAAAGCTTCATTTGTGTTGAGTACTAAATTGGGATGGGAATACAACAATTGGAAAACATCTTTCAATTTCACGCGCATTACCAACCAAGGTAGATATACCATGCCAAGAGAATGGGGAAGAGACCCTTTTTATACTTTTATGCCTAGAGAAAGAAACGAGGGGCTTGCTAATGTTCATGCCTATGTAATAAAAGCAGGAAAAAGCTTTCCTAAGCAACGGGTATCTGCCAATCTCGCTGTTGGTCATTTCAACCTTCCATCCGTTTATGACTTTGCATCAAATAAATATGGATTACCCTCTTACAACCAACTCAATATTGACCTTCGCTATACATTCACTGGAATCTTAACCGGTTTAGAAT
>JACCDL011079505.1_pt1 | contig 11351 bp, 9 predicted proteins | sample 7441931 | NCBI WGS metagenome assembly JACCDL01 (sample SAMN15323437, study PRJNA562643) | freshwater metagenome | isolation source: river surface water | place: USA:Blue River Watershed | collected 2017-08-16 | reverse complement strand
CGGTAGTGGCTCAGCACCGAGCCCTTGCCGCTGGACAGTAGGTCCTTTAGGAAGTCGACTTTGTCTTTCGGTAAGGAGGTGAGCGAGAACCTGACGAGAACGGGCCTTTTGCCGGACTGGGCGTCCAGGGCGTTCTGTATGTTCTCACGTACAAGGTTCTCGACCATATTGGCGGAGTCTTCCCGGAAGAAGTTGTCCGCCGCATTGGATTGCTGGACGCCGCCTTTGTGGGTAGGTATGAAGTTCCAACTTGGGGTCATGGATTGGGTTATAAAGCATCGGAAGATGTGGAGTACAAACCTCTAATATTTTTTTTACAGTAAAGGCCTTGCGGCCTCATGATACCTAGGCATATCTAGTCTTTTACTTAGATGAAAAAAACAGTTTCAGCTCCACCTTACCCCTACGAGACGATGTTGGCTTTAAGCTCCATGGGGTACGATTTCTCGCAGGCAATCGCGGACGTGGTCGATAACTCGATTGATGCGGGTTCCTCCAGGATTGATATCGCAAGCTATTCAGATGAGGGCAGTCCCGATAGCGCTTACATGCTGGTCATGGATAACGGCGCCGGAATGAACGAGGATCACCTTCATACCGCGATGACGTTGGGTGGAACGAGCTCTGGAGTTGGTGCGCTGGGTAAGTTTGGCATGGGCATGAAGACGGCCTCTCTTAGCCAGTGCGATCGATTAGTTGTGTGCTCTAAGCATTCAGGAAAAATCCATGGACTCGCATGGGATATGGATGTTCTGGAGAAAACAAACAAGTGGGACATGGAAGTCCTGGATGAGGATGCTTTGCCGCTTCCCGCCATTGAGTTTTTAACTTCGGTTCGTGCTGGAACCGTCGTCGTCTGGCGTAAGATCAAGTCCGTCCGTAAGCTCAATGAAAAGAATGCCGTTCAGGTGCTCGACAAGGAGGCTCTCCATGCCCGGCGTTATCTCGAAATGATTTTCCATCGTTACCTGTGCGGAGAGCAGGGAGCCAAGAAGATCGCTATGACTTTCAACGGCAAGAAGCTCGTCCCTTGGGATCCTTTCTGTCGTGATCAGAAAAATACCCGCAACTTAGGTGACGTCGCATTTAGGGTGCCAGAGGCCGGGAAGAGCTCAGTCATCGTCCGGCCATTCTTGTTGCCATCCCAAGATGGTTTTAGCTCTTCAGAGGCCTTCAATCTTGGTGCGGGCATCCGCAAGTGGAACGACATGCAGGGCTTCTACTTCTACCGCAATAACCGTATGGTTGATTATGCCGGTTGGAACTGGATGCGTTCAAAGGACGAGAAGACAAAGTTTCTTCGGGTAGCGATTGATTATGACGTGAATGAGACGATGGATTCTCTGATGAAGATCAATGTAGCCAAGCAGACGGCTTCCATTCCAACTTCTGTACGTGAAGATATCAAGGAACACTTGAGTAAGTGGGCAGTATTGGCCAGAAAGGCATATCCGACAACCCGTGATGTTTCCGAACGGGACAAGTCAAAGAAGTATTCCCTTCTTGAGGTTGAAAAACTTCTACAGCATGTTGCCACATCCAGTGAAAAACCTGTCATTTCTACGCTCTTCTCTAAACTTCGTAAAACCCAACATATTTCCTAATAACTATGCTATCACTTATCGCGCTTGATATGATTAAGGAGCATGTCTCCGCCAACAAAGAGAAGACACTTGAAAAACTATTTGAAGACCTACTTCCGATTATAGCGCATTATGTTCGCCTTCGCGGAGGACAGATTGATCAAGCTCAGCTCGAAGTAGACATAAAGGGTGCAATCAAGTCTTATAGGAAAACTCCTGATATCATCGTAGATGACGATAAGTTTGACGCCAACTGGGCCGATAATTTGGATCGCACGAAATGGGATTACTGGCGTTCCCTCTACCGTTATTTATCTGAATTTAGGCAGCCTTCGCGTAGTGCTGCTGTTCTTGCGAGTTTAGATCAGTCGAGCGATCTCGTGCTTTCACAGCTTGGGTCTCCTTCTGTCGCCCGTCCGCGCTTCGGTCTAGTTATCGGTTATGTCCAGAGCGGAAAGACGGAAAACTTTACTGCTTTGGTCGCCAAAGCAGCCGATGCAGGATATAAATTGGTGATCATTCTTTCTGGAATTGATGACGAGATCCGTGGTCAGACCCAAGGTCGAATCCGGACGCATATCTGGGGGGCTGGTGATGATTATTCCAAGGACGGGGTTAAGTATCCGGATCGTCGTTGGAACGAATTAACTGGGCCATTCTCTGACTTCTACGCTCCTCAATCTTCCGCTAATAACATGCTCGGTGATGATCGCCCCACATGTATGGTGATCAAGAAGAATGGTACTGTCTTGCGCCGTGTGCTTGCATGGCTGTCTGATGCTAGTCCTCAGCTTAAAGGGAGTTTGCCTGTTCTTATTATTGATGATGAGGCGGACCAGGCTACGCCTAATGTGGCCTCAAGTGATCCAGATAATAAGCCGTCGGTGATTAATAGACTGATCCGGCAGATCTTAGGCACTTTCGATAAGTCTAGATATGTTGCGTATACCGCGACTCCTTTTGCAAATTTCTTTATCAATGCAGAAACGCTCGAAGGGCGCTTCGGAGATGATTTGTATCCTAGAGATTTCATTATCTCTCTTCCTTCGCCTTCGTCCTATGTGGGTAGTGCTGATGTATATGGGCTTCCGCCCGGCGTCCTGCGTGATGGACAAGAGGTTCAGAGGTTAGACGTTTGTCGAATTTGTGCAGATGATCCTTCTCAGATTAATGCAGTTGGGGCTGAGAATTTAAATGGGCTTAAGTCTGCCATCCGGAGCTTCGTCCTAGGGACTGCAGTTCAGTTAGTGACTAAGGGTGATGATCAGTTTCCCTCTACGATGCTTGTGCATGCGTCTCACTTGAATGTGAGCCACTCCGATCATCGTGAGGCAGTAGAGGCTATCCTGGATGACATGCGCGCAGCTATTGACGGGGCTGGACGTAATGGTCTGCTTCGCTCGATCGAGGCACTTTACAAGGGCGAGCTTATGAAGTCCTGGGCTCACTGTCGCGAGCTCGATTACCCGGTGCCTGAGACGCTTCCGACTTTTGAGGCCATTTCAGAGGCTCTTAAGACTGTTCTGTCCGATGGATGGATCTCTGTTCGGGTTATTAATAGTGTGGCTGATTCTATCCCGAAGTGGGAGGGCGAGGGGGCCACAGAGCCTCATCTTAAGTCGATCCTGATTGGGGGGAATCTTTTGTCCCGTGGCCTTACAATGCCGAACCTGCTAACCAGTTACTTTATGCGCAGGCCGGAGCAGGCTGATACCATGCTGCAGATGGCCCGATGGCTTGGTTACCGTAGGTCAGTGGTTTATCTGATGAGCGTTTACTCAACCCATGATTGTCATGCTGATATGTCGTCAATCGCAGCTGCAGAGCAGGATATTCGAAACCAGATCGCTGAAATGCGTAGGCAGGGGAAGAAGCCCATCGAGTTCCAGTTTGTCGTCAGAATCAGGCATGGCCTCATTCCGACCCGTTCAAATGCGATGAGGAATGCCGATCAGCATACCGTCTCCTCGAGTCATGCCGGGCAGCTACTCGAGACATTCTGCTTCAACGAAAATGACATGACCTCTCTTAGGGTCATGACCGAAAACAACCTGTCTTTGTTGAGATCGGTATTGAGGTCCCCCGGGATTGTCAGATTAAAGGGGGCAAGTGATGGCGTTCATATCTTTAGGGCTTCTGGAATCGAGGCGCTGGATTTCATTGATCAGCTTTCTGTTCCTCGCGACGAACTTAGCCTAGGTGTTAATCCCAATGGAGTTAATAATAAGTCGCTTCTCCTTGATTATATTCGCCGCCGAAAGGATGCAAATGAACTTAATGTATGGGACTTTGTTATCCATGGGCGCAGCCGCTCTACTAGCCTTAAATATTCAGATTTCAGCATTCTTCCAGATCTTTCTGTTACACCTATCCAGCGTGGACGTGATTTGAATAGTTCCACCAGGCTTCATCGTCTCAAAAATCTCGGTGTCGGTTTAGACGAGTATGAATCTACCATTGGAGAGGAGCGTGCCCTTCTAGACCGTCAGCTGGCTGAAAATAGCATTTCGCCTTCTAATGGCTCAGAGATTCGAAAATTGCGTTCGCCAAACGTAGGTCGCATATTCGTATATCCGATCACCAAGTATAGTAATCAGCCCGGAGTTGGGCCGGACGGAAAGTCTGACTCAGCGTTGTTCTTGGAAGCGAATCTCCAAGACGCTCCCGAGGTCATCTTAGGTTTTGGTATTTCGCTTCCAGGCTCTATGGCTGCAAATCAAGAAGCCATAGACGGGTGGGTCAATAGAACCGGTCTCACGGTTTGATTTCTCGGAACTCCTAGCCGAGCGCTCTATTGCTCTCACCATTAGCCCTTGTTAAGACCGCTTGACCTTAACAAGGGCTAACTCTGGCTCCAGTCCGTCATTGATAAGCCTATGAACGGCTCGATGGCAGTTTGGGCATAGCATGGCGAAGTCCTCGGGCTTGGTTGACCGGATACCTTGTGCGAGGGGGATGCGGTGGTGGGCTTCGATGAGGTCCAGACCGCGGTAGTCGTCTTCTGGCACGCATGCGCAGGCTTCGCAGCTGATCTTACCGGTCTTGGAGTGCTTGCGGGCTAGTTCTTTGGCCAGTCTGGCTGCATTTCCGTCACGCTCTGTCCGTAGGTGCGTCCGGAGGACTTTTCCGCCTTCGGTGTATTCTAGGTCCTGAGGGGCGTCCTCGCCCCCATGCCGGCTGCCTGAGGGAAGGGGGCCGTCGATGAACTTAAGCAGGATGGGGAGGAGTTCTTCACGCTTGGTGACCTCCCGGAAGAGTAGGTTGTCACCTTTGCCGATGCGGAAGGCGTTCTGCCCCTTTCGGATGATCCGCCACTCCACGCCCAGCTTGTGGAGGCCCTCTTTGATGAGGCTCGCTCGGGTATATCGTTGTCCAGCCCTTCGGTGATACCCTTGGGCAATTACCCCCCAGGCATGAAGGTGGCGGTTCTCCGACTCGAGGAAGATCACGTCACCTGGATTGGCCTCGTGAGCCATGCGCCAGACTTGAGCCCCGAATAGGGCGCCATAAGGCGGGAATAGGGAGGTTGCCTTACCAGCTCTACGGGCGCCTTCCAAAGTTAGCGGGAGGGGGTCAAAGTCGGCTGGCGAGAAGCTGTATCCTTCGTTGTCCAGCTGGATCTCCGGCGATGGGCAAAGCGCATTGGCATGCGGCCAAGCCTTGGCCAGCCAGTATTTGCGTCCGACTGTCGTCGATTTTGGGTGATTCATTTTTGTGTATTTTAGAACGGGCAGTCGGAGTACTCATCGACGTAGCCGATCAGGAAGCGGTTCTTGGGCAGGGCTGCGAAGTGCAGCCTCAGCACGTTGTCGAACTTTAGGCTTCGGATGTGCAGGCGATGGGGTAGGCGTAGTTTCTGCCCCTCATGCAGGACGATGCATGGATCTTTATGGTGTCGCTTGGCCTGCAGGTAGCGATGGCGGTCCTTGTTCTCCCGGTAACCGTGGACCTTGGCGAAGCCGTTCATGAGCTTGAGGAAGACGAGTTCCTCGAGGATTTCGTCGTACTCTTCGAAGCCGCAATCCAGTGCGCTTTCGATGGCGGAGTCGGCGAACACGATGCTATGCCTCAGCTTGCTCATCCGGAGCGAGTCTAGGAAGTGCCCTAGGTTGGGGAACATCTCGTTCTCGGTGTCGTCCTTGGGCCCGGTCAGCGTCAGCTTCGAGCCGAAGTGCCCGTAGATCTTGGCGATCAGGGCGGCGTCACCGAGGCGGAATTCGAGCTTCACGGTCTTGCCTTCCGGCAGGGCGTGGTAGCGGATCACGATGTCGCCGTACTGGTCGAGGCCGCCGATGCGCAGGTCGTCGGCCTGCTTGCCCATCAGGAACGAGTTGTTGAATGCCGGCTCCGCACTCACGAGCGCTTCCAACATGTCGTGGAAACGCTCCGCCGACAGCGGGGTCTCGCACTGCCTGACCTCGAGCCTGCAGGGTGCGGCGGTCTTTTTCTTCGGGGTCATGGCTTAGGCGTCGTGGGTGATTTCCTCGACCATGCCGATGATGATACGGCAGGACGCCTTATCCTCGGCGAAATGGACGCGGAGGGTGAGGCCGGATTCGGGGTCGAAGATGTCGTGACGGTGCGGCATGAGGATGAGCTCCTGCTCGAAGAAGACCGACTGCGGGTTCTCGTGCCTACGCATGGCGCTGCGGATACGCTCGCGGTTCGCCTCGAAATCCTCATCGCGTTCCTCCATCTGGCGACGGATGTCCGAGAGGAAGAACAGCTCTTCCATGAGGAGGTCGTGGGCGTCCCAGCGGGTGCATTCCATGCCGGACTTGATCGCGGTGCCGGTCATCTCGATGAAATCGGCGAAGGGCTCGTCGCGGAATTCGCGCAGGAACTTGGCCAGGCTGCCCGCATGGCAGGGCGGGAGGTCCTTGTGCTTACGGGTGAGCCAGGACTTCGAGCGGTGCGCGACCTTGTCGGCGATCAGACCGAGGAGGTAATTGGCCGCCTCGGTGTCCTTTTCGGCGAAGTCGAAGCAGACGTGGTTGATGTCGGGCTTCGGCACGACGGTCAGGACGAAGTCGGCGTGCGCGTGGCTCGGGCTGACGATGCGGATCGCGTGGCCGTCCTCCGAGGGGATGAAGGAGTCCTCGAACTTCTTATCGAAGGTGAGGACGTCCTCCAGCTTGGCGCGGAGTTCGGTGGCGGTCAGGGTGGTAGCGTAGTCCTGGACGCGGGCGTTCGGGACGGGGTGGAGGCTGTCGGATGCGTTGATCATAAGTGTGTTTAGGTGCTTTTTAGGTATGTTTGGCCGTCGCCAGGTCGGGTTTCGGCGCGAGCCGTCCCTCTCGTCCCGTTAAGGGAAGATTCCTGGGCGTGCCTCCGGCACCTACCCTCGTCGACATGACGGGGCAGGGCGGGGCTGGCCGGTTAGTTTAGCTGTTCTTGTTGCGGCACATCACCTCAAGCAAGCTGTAGCAGTCCTTGGACTTGCCCATCTTGTTGGGGTCGCTGTTCGCCATGCTCTGGTAGACGGCCTTGGCGGCGTCGATCAGATCCTTGTCGGCCTTTTCGGGGATGGACATGGTCCACTTGCCCTTGGCGTCCTTCTTGATGAAACAAGAATGGGCCGCAAGAATGGGGAAGAGGATGCCGTCCGGGACTTCGACGATCTCGCCGGCCTTGTTGCGCTCGATGGCGTGCAGGCGGGAGCCGCTGAAACCCTGGTGCTTCTGCCACTTCGTGTAGAGGCCCCAGGCGGACGTGGCGATATCGAGGCAGAACTGGTAGAGTTCCTTCGACTGCGGATCCGTGTCCTTGGCGGCCTGGGCGGACGAGAAGTTGAGCAGGCATGCGCTCTTCTGGCTGTAGCAGTAAGCCTTGCTGCTGTCCTTGCTGGAGCGGCCCGGCACCTTGATCTGGTCGGGCACGAGCGCCATCATGACCTGGATCAGCTTCTCGGTCGGCAGGTAGTTACCGGTCTTGACGTTCTGGTCCTCGGAGATCTGGAGCGAGAGGCCGGTGGGCTTGATCGCCTCGGCAAGCTCGTCGAGCTGCCCCTTGCCGCCCACGATAGAGATCGCCTTCACGCTGTTCTGCGAGTTGCGGGCGATGGAGATGTCGGCGATGAGGGCCTTGTCCTTGGTGACGATGAGCTGGAAGTGGACGCTGGGGAGCGGCGGAACTTCCTGATCGGGGTCGGCGGCAAGGCGCTTGGCGCGTTCCTTGAGGAAGTCCTTGATGACGCCCTGGGTCTGGCCGCCATTAATGAGGGAAGGGTTGACGAGGACCAGCTGGCGAGAGACTTCGTCCCAGGTGCTGTCCTCGGCGACGATCGTGAGGCCGCCGTTGAGCACATGGAAGTCCGCGGGATTCTTTTCCAGCGAATCCTTGATGGCGCGGTGGACTTTCGTCTCGTTGCCGGTCGCCGCGATGTAGCCGCGGACGTTCTCGCTGGTGTCGATGTCGACGACCTGGTCGACGGTGGCCACCCCGGCGTAGACGGAACGCGTGGCGTTCTTGTCCTCGACGATGGTGAGGTTGCGGGTGAGCAGCACTTTCATGCTGTTGGTGCCGGAGTTTTGAGCCTCGGCGGGGCTTTGAGCGTTAGCCATGTGTTTTGATGTAGTTTGTCTTGCGCTTGGGGCGATGTAACCACGTTTTGCGGCCACCACCTGACGTTTCGACTTGACCATCAAAGGGTATTTTCGGCCGAAAAGCAAGCCTATTCATAAGTAAAATACAAAAGGCATTACAAAAGAAAGCGTGTTTTGTAATTACAGATAGGAAGGAAAATAGGGATAAGGATCGTGGATGCATGGTGTGTATTATGGCCTCAAGCTTACTCTGCTGATGATAGCCGGACGTTTTTCTTGAGGCCGTCCCACCCTAGTGCATGAATGGGTCATGGTTGTCCTAAGGTTGATGCGCACCTGCCAGTATTGCGGTTCTTCGAATGTCCTCGGCGGCATCTGCGAGGACTGTGGCTTTAATACCGACTAGTAGAACGCTGTGTTAGATATTGGTCAAACAATGCCAGGTGTTTGAAGTCTTACGGTAGGGTTTACTTGTCCTCTATTCTTACCGCGTCTATCATCACGAAATGGATTTAATGACACGATTATTCCGCTTTTTGGCGGCACATGGTGAGATGCCTATGGCGCATGAGCTGGCGCGCTCTTTACTTAAGACTCATGAGGTCGACTCGGAATCGTTGGCTGCTTTAAATGAATCATTCTCTGACATTCTCTACGAGCATGAGCGGCTTAACCCGGCAATTGATTACCTAATGCGGGCATACGAGTCGTGGGCCAGCCTATCCCGTCGTGAGGCTTTGGTTCGATGCGCCCACAAAATGGCTAAACTGACCTCCGAGGCGGGAAAAGACGCTGAGGCGCTGCAATGGACGGATCGTTTTTTGGAGCTTGGTGCAGAATATGATGCCACAGTCGAAGTATATCGATTGCAGATCAGTGTTCTGCGTAAATTGGGAAGACGTGAAGCAGTTGCTGATTCCTTCAAGTCTTACCTGGGGCACATCGAGCGATACTCTGGTAACGCCTCTTCAGAACGCGCCTCTTACTCGATGCTTCTGGCCGGATTTCTTTTCGATTCTGGTGATTATCCCGGATGCCTTAAGATGTTAAAGCAGTGGCATGAGCACGTAGAGGACAAGAGAATGGCTCGGCCTTTTCTCGACGCGAACACTGGGATTGTTCTCTTCAAACTAGGCTTCGAAGACCAAGGTCGGCAATTGCTTGAATCCTCCTATCAGCTTATCATCCAGGATGAGTATGAAGACGACTACCCAGTCGCCTATGATGAATTTATAGCCAACTTGTCGGTTTCGGTGGGTGTCTCGTCCAAGGTTGTGCCATCTTTCTACGAGTGTCTATTTTTGTGAGTTTTTTCTTGGGCCAAACACGGGGTCAGGCCGTTACTTGTTAGGTGTTGATTATAAGCGCGTAGATAAAGTGCGGATTTGGTATCAGTCAGGTTTAGTAACGGCCTGACCTTTAATTCTCGGCCCCGGGACTGTTAACTAATGATGAAACTAGATTCAGTACCATTGGCGTTCTAGAGGTTAATCTGGTATTGGATCCGCCTGGCATAGGTACGGTACTCGATTTACTGAAGGGTCATTAGAACGGCTAAGTGCTTACCGTAGGCGTTGGCTGAATCGAGGACGACGAAGGCGAAGTCGAAATTGTAACCCAGTTTAGCGATTAAATCTTAGGGGCCTTATCAAACTAGTGCTTAGCTCTCGAAGCAGTGTACCCACTTTTTGAGGTGTTGGGCGAGTAGTTCAACGTTGGGCTTGCTGTCAGCTTTCCTGGGGACTCTCAAAGTCGCTTTGCCTAACTCTCTTTCATACCGCGATCCTTGGGCCTGCTTACTTAGCACTACTCGAAGGTCTCTAGGGTTGAATGCAATGACGCCAGCATCGAAAAGGCCATGTATATCAGCCCGGAGTAGCAGTCCGTTCCCTAGAATATTGGTCTGCTGGCCCAGATATGGGGATATATGTGCCGCTTCTAGTGCGTCAGGTAAATCATAGCCAGTGAGAGCGCATTTACCTTCGTACGCATGAAGAAGTTGTGTCCTGAATACTGCTTGCCCCTTCCGGACAACACGGATGGTTCTGGTAAGTATCCTGCTGTCTCGTTCGAGTTTATTGAGATCTAATCCGGATCCTTGGATCTTTGTTTTAATGCTGCGTAGTGTAAAGAATCCTGTGCGTGGATCATGATTCACTACATGAGCTAGCCCTAATATTTCATGTATAGAATTATTTGTTCCGGGAAGTGCGACTTCACGGAATACACCAACTGGAATACCGTCAGCCCAGTTGTTGAGAAGACGTGTATTTCTCCAAGTAGGGTTCTTTTCAGTTCCTGCCGCGTTTGGTTTACTACGGACTTCGTGATAATCGTATGTCCAGCTACCATCTGCCTCATGCTGTGGTTCAGCGTCAGCATAGATGGCATTCTTTTTTGCACCCAGTGTCGACTTGATGCTCAGCGCGTACCTGCCCCCCTTGGGGCAGTAAATGCCCCCTCCTTGACTTCCTTGCAGCAAAGTCCCGTCGGCAAGTCTGCCTGGGACTTTCTGATGGATTCCTTCGTTTTCGGCAAACCAGTTTAAGGCACGCAAAAAACTTACAGGGAGCTCATCAAGCGGGGAGGGCATGATCAGTAGTTTCTAGCTAGTTCCGTATAGATCAAGAACAGCCCCCTCGTTTTCATATTTATAATATAAGACGAACACGGGTCAGGCCGTACCATTGGATAGCTGAGCCGAAACTTACCTGAATGAGTCGATTTTCGTTTCAGGCTGCGACCGCCCCAGCCTGATCATCCGCCTGCCGCGCCCCCTCTTGTGCGTGTTGCGTGCTGATTTTTATTTATGAATATTGAATTTACGGCAAGGCAGGGTAGGGTGCGCATGTGGTCTTCAACGCTTCGACAGGCGAATTGTTCACGGCCGGCGGTGTCCTCATCAAGAGGATCTATTGCCCCAAGGGAGAGGCGGCCTTTGGATTGCTCGGGCTCGACCGACAGGGCCGACTGACCTGCGACGGGTGTTCCCGGCGCATCCACGATGTTCGCCTCAAGTCCGAGGCTCAGATCGTCGCCTTGGTTGCGTCCGATCCCAATGCCTGTCTGCTTCTTGATGTCCGTAGGCTTTCCTCTCTCAAATGAACGCTATCCCTGCTTTCGACTATGCATCGGCCGATCAATTAGTATCTGCCGCTTGGAGGAGTAACTGCCTTCCGGGTGAGCTGTTTCGCGGAGAGGCCCAGGTTTTTGACAGCCGGCT
>JACCDL010729673.1_pt1 | contig 11351 bp, 8 predicted proteins | sample 7441931 | NCBI WGS metagenome assembly JACCDL01 (sample SAMN15323437, study PRJNA562643) | freshwater metagenome | isolation source: river surface water | place: USA:Blue River Watershed | collected 2017-08-16 | reverse complement strand
CAGCACAATAAATAGTGCAGAAGGCGCGGGAGTCGAACTGCTTTGCGTCGGAGATTCAAGCATCACTAATTTTGATTCACTTCGTGGGCCGATGATTTTAAATGTTTGGGGGACTTGGTGCGCACCTTGCAAAGAAGAGCTACCTTTGATTCGCAAGTTTCACGATAGTTACATTGATCAAGTGCAAGTTGTTGGATTAAATGTCGAAGAGACCAATAAAGAGGCGGTAAAGCCATTCATTAAGTCGCATGGCATTGTCTGGCCAAGCCTTTATGACCCGGATGGAAGAACTCGCGAAGTTATTGGAATGGGTGTACCTGTCACTTGGTTTATTGATAGCGATGGCAAAGTTATCCATAAGAAAATCGGGGCTTTCTTAAGTTATAAAGAGCTGGAAGATTTAGCGGTTAAGTTCTTTAATCTTCAGTAGTGCTTGCAAGTCCATCTTTAATCAAATTCATGACATTTGGATCGGCAAGGGTTGTGGAGTCTCCGACTTGGCGATTTTCGGCGACATCCCGCAACAATCTACGCATAATTTTTCCGCTACGAGTCTTTGGTAATTCGTTAACCACCAAAATTTGACGTGGCCTTGCGATCGCACCAATTTCTTTGACAACATGTGCTTTCAAAGCGGTGATTAACGATTCTCCTTTGGTGTGATCAATTCCGCCACGCAAAATCACAAATGCCACGATTGCTTGTCCGGTCATTGCATCATTTGCCCCAACGACAGCCGCCTCTGCAACTTCTTCATGTGAAACCAGAGCTGATTCAACTTCGGTAGTTGAGATTCGATGTCCGGAAACATTCATGACATCATCTACGCGACCTAATAACCAATAAGCGCCATCATGATCTAACTTCGCGCCATCTCCGGCAAAGTAAACATTCTCGTATCTGGACCAGTAAGTCTCTTTATATCGTTCGGGTTCGCCCCAAACTCCACGCAACATAGATGGCCAAGGCTTATCAAGAATCAAATAACCACCATGACCTTTACCAACTTCATGCGCAGTGTCATCAACGACTTTCGCGCTAATTCCAGGAAGTGGCCGCATCGCAGATCCTGGTTTGGTTGCAGTAATTCCAGGAAGTGGCGAAATCATGATTGCACCAGTTTCGGTTTGCCACCAAGTATCAACAATCGGACAATTATTTCCACCGATAACTTCGCGGTACCACATCCATGCCTCAGGATTAATTGGTTCGCCAACCGAACCTAATAAACGTAAAGATTTCAAATTAAATTTATTTGGAAATTCATCGCCCCACTTCATCCAAGTACGAATCAAAGTTGGCGCGGTATAAAGAATGGTGACTTTGTATTTTTCGATTAATTCAAACATTCGACCTTTATGAGGCGTATCTGGTGTGCCTTCATACATCAATTGCGTAGCGCCATTGATTAATGGCCCATAAACCACATAGGAGTGGCCGGTGATCCAACCAACATCGGCAGTGCACCAATAGATATCGCTCTCAGGTTTCAAATCAAATACTGCGCGGTGGGTATAAGAGGCTTGGGTTAAATATCCACCAGTTGTGTGAAAGATACCTTTGGGTTTTGCAGTGGTGCCACTGGTATAAAGAATAAATAGTGGATGTTCGGAATCGAAACTCTCTGCCACATGTTCGTCACTCTGGCGATCTACAAGTTCATGCCACCAAATATCGCGATCGCTCCAATTAACCTCTTGGCCAGTGCGCTTTACGACTAACACTTTCTGAACATTATGTTCGCCGCGCAGGGCTTCGTCGACGGCAGGTTTTAATGCGAACGCTGCACCTTTTCGATATCCACCATCTGCAGTGATAACAAGTCGTGCATCTGCATCTTGAATTCTTGAGATCAAAGCTTCCGCGCTAAATCCACCAAAGACCACTGAATGCGCAGCTCCAACTCGCGCACAAGCAAGCATCGCAACTGCAGCCTCTGGAATCAAAGGCATATAGATTGCGACGCGGTCACCAGATTTGATTCCAAGTTCAATCAACGCATTCGCGCACTTCTTTACCTCTGTAAGTAATTGGGCATAAGTAATGGTGCGAGTATCGCCAGGTTCACCTTCGAAGAAGAATGCAACTCGATCTCCTCGACCTTCATCTACATGTCGATCAAGGCAGTTGACCGATGCATTTAATTTTCCATCTACAAACCATTTGGCAAATGGAACTTGCCAATCTAAAACGGTATGCCAGCGCTTATCCCACTTTAGATATTCCGCTTTGGATTCCCAGAATGCTATTCGATCCCGATCCGCCAATTCATATTCATCAGATTTGATATTCGCCTGTGCTGCAAATTCGGGTGATGGCGCAAAGGTGCGATCTTCGCTTAAGAGATTCTCAACTTGATCCTGCGACATGAGAGTTGAGGCTACTAGTCGTGACTATCCACAGCAATGAAATTTCCAAAGAATTTTGTCGAGCGTTAGCGAATGATTCGCCACCGGTACTCAAATTGAACCCGAATGACAGAGATGAAGGAAAGGAGAATTCATGATTGCAGCGCTGCTGACGTTATTAATCAAGCTACTTAATACCCCATCAAATATCCAAGCGCTGGTCCAGCTACTTACCAAGATGTTGAAGTCGCTTGGCTAGATTGCGCATATTGAGCGCCAAAATCGCCGTTCCATACATAATTTAGGGGGCGGCGATTTTCATTTGTGCCGTGTAAATGGTTGGATTAGCCGTAAGCCTGGCCCATCGTCGCGCCCGTGGTTTACATCAGATACCAGGAGCGAAAATGCCAATTGCAACCCCTGAAATTTATGCAGAGATGCTCGATCGCGCCAAGCAAGGCGCATTTGCCTATCCAGCTATCAACGTCTCATCGTCACAAACTTTGATTGCCGCACTTCGTGGTTTTGCCGAAGCGCAATCAGATGGAATCATCCAATTCTCTTGGGGTGGCGCAGAGTATGCATCTGGATCAACCGTCAAGAACGCAGTTGATGGCGCAGTAGCGCTCGCAGAATTCGCGCATGTAGTAGCGAAGAATTACAACGTAAATATCGCACTACATACAGACCATTGCCCAGTTGAGAAATTAGATACCTTCATGCGCCCACTACTTGCAATCGGTGCAGAGCGAATCAAAGCTGGCCAGAAGCCACTTTTTAATTCACATATGTGGGATGGCTCAGCGGTAGATATGAATGAAAATATGAAGATTGCCGATGAATTAATTGATAAGTGCGCTGCAGCTAAGACCATACTTGAAATCGAAATCGGCGTAGTTGGCGGAGAAGAAGATGGCATCGAAGCAAAACATGATGCCAAGTTGTATTCGACCCCAGAAGATGCGCTGCACACCATCAAGCCACTCGGCTCTGGCCAACGTGGTCGCTACATGGTGGCTGCAACATTTGGAAATGTGCATGGCGTTTACAAACCAGGCAATGTGGTTCTACAACCAAAGATTTTGCAGACTCTGCAAGAAGCAGTCTCTAAAGAACTAGGTATGGCTGCAGGATCAAAGCCAATGGATTTGGTTTTCCACGGTGGCTCTGGCTCATTGCTCTCAGAAATCAGAGAAGCCCTCGATTATGGCGTTATCAAGATGAATATTGATACCGATACTCAATATGCGTTTACTCGCCCAGTAGTTGATCACATGATGAAGAACTATGACGGCGTATTGAAAATTGATGGCGAAGTAGGAAATAAAAAAGCTTATGATCCACGTGCATGGGGCAAATCTGCTGAGGCGGGTATGGCAAATCGCGTAGTAGTTGCTTGCGAAGATCTTCGCTCAACCGGTACCTCACTAAATAGCAGTTCAAAGAAATAAGAAAGATCAAATGCCAGCGTTAGTACTCCTTGGTGCGCAATGGGGCGACGAAGGAAAAGGTAAAGCTACCGATTTATTAGGTGATCGCGTTGATTACGTAGTTCGTTATCAAGGTGGAAATAACGCCGGTCATACCGTAGTGATTGGTGATCAAAAGTATGCGCTGCATCTATTGCCATCCGGAATCCTTTCAAGCAATTGCGTTCCGGTAATTGGAAATGGTGTCGTAATTGATCCAGCAGTTCTATTGGAAGAGATCAAAGGCTTAAACGAACGTGGTATTGATACTTCAAAACTTGTGATTTCATTAAATGCACATCTAATCACGCCATACCATCGCACAATCGATAAAGTCACCGAACGCTTTTTGGGTAAAGCAAAGATCGGAACTACTGGTCGCGGAATCGGCCCTGCATATGCAGATAAGATCAATCGCATCGGTATTCGAGTTCAGGATCTATTTGATCCATCGATTCTGCGCCAAAAATTAGAGGCGGCGCTACGCGATAAGAATCAAGTTTTAATCAAAGTCTTTAATCGAAACGGTATCAACGTCGATGATGTACTTGCAGAATATTTAAATTACGCAGAGATTCTCCGCCCATATGTTGCAGATACAGCGCTACTGCTAAATAAGGCATTAGAAGCGGGGAAAACAGTGTTGCTCGAAGGTTCGCAAGGAACACTTCTAGATGTAGATCACGGAACTTATCCGTATGTAACCTCCTCAAATCCAACTGCTGGTGGCGCATGTACTGGTTCGGGTATTGGTCCGACCAAAATAGATCGCGTGATCGGAATTTTGAAAGCGTACACAACTCGTGTCGGAAGCGGTCCATTCCCAACAGAGTTATTCGATGAAGATGGTGAAGCGCTGAGAAGAATTGGCGGTGAAGTTGGTGTTACCACTGGCCGTAATCGTCGTTGTGGTTGGTTTGATGCGCCAATTGCCAGATATGCAACCCGTGTAAATGGTTTGACTGATTTCTTTTTAACTAAGTTAGATGTTTTAACTGGTTGGGAGAAGATCCCAGTATGTGTTGCATATGAAGTAGATGGAAAGCGGGTTGAGGAAGTTCCAGCTTCACAATCAGATTTCCATCATGCAAAACCTATCTACGAGTATGTAGATGGCTGGAAGGAAGATATCTCTAACTGCAAGAAGTTTGAAGAACTTCCAATTAATGCGCAGAAGTACGTTAAGTATTTAGAGAAGTTAAGCGGAGCACCAATGTCAGCAATCGGTGTTGGCCCGGGACGAGATCAAACAATTGTCGTAAAGGAATTCATCTAGCGATGAAAGTGCTGCTAATTGGTAGCGGAGGACGCGAACACGCCCTTGCAACTGGCTTAGCAGCAGATAGCGAAGTATCCGAATTGCATGCAGCACCCGGTAATCCCGGAATTGGCGCAATTGCAAAATTACACCCACTCTCAATTTCAGATAATGAAGCGATTGGAAAATTAGCGCAGTCTTTGGCGATTGATTTGGTAGTTATTGGCCCAGAACTGCCATTAGTTAATGGTTTAGCCGATCATTTAAGAGCGCTAAATATCGCAGTGTTTGGCCCATCCAAAGCGGCGGCGCAACTAGAAGGATCTAAAGATTTTGCAAAACAGGTGATGCAGGCAGCTGGCGTACCAACTGCGCAATCACTTACCTGCCATAACAAAAATGAAATTGAAATAGCCCTAGATAAATTTGGCGCACCTTACGTAGTAAAAGATGATGGATTGGCTGCAGGCAAAGGCGTGGTGGTCACAGATGATCGAGCTGTAGCGTTGCAACATGCGCTCTCCTGTAAACGCGTGGTGATTGAAGAGTATTTAGATGGTCCTGAGATTTCACTATTTGGAATCTCTGATGGAAAAATAATTTTGCCGATGCAACCTGCACAAGATTTCAAACGTGCATATGACAATGATGAGGGTCCAAATACTGGCGGAATGGGCGCTTATTCTCCACTTCCGTGGGCACCAAAAAATATTATTGTGGAAACTTTTGAGAAAGTTTTATCACCGATGATCTCGGAGATGGCTTCTCGTGGAACTCCATTTGTAGGTTTACTTTATGCTGGACTTGCATTAACCAAAACTGGCATCAAAGTAATCGAATTTAATGCGCGCTTCGGTGATCCTGAAACTCAAGTTCTAATTCCGAGACTCAAAACTCCATTGGCACAATTACTTTACAAAGCTGCCACCGGAAATTTAAATGATATGAAACTGGAGTGGAGCGATCAAGCTGCAGTTACAGTTGTACTAGCAGCACACGGATATCCAAGTGAAGCAAGAACCGGTGATTTGATTTCAGAGATTCCAGAATTGCCACAAACAAAGATTTTTCACGCGGGTACCAAATTAAGCGGAGAATTAGTCTCATCAGGTGGACGTGTACTTACCGTTACTGGAATGGGAGATGATTTAACCGAAGCTCAAAAAATGGCATATGCAGCAATCTCCAAAATCCAATTAAAGGGTTCGTTCTACCGCAACGATATCGCCCTAAACGCCTCAATTTCAGAGCAAATTTCAGCGCAAGGTTCAGTGTAAAGCAGTAATTAAGGGAGAATATGTCAGTGAGCGTGCTAGCAAGTAGATATGCCTCAGAGGCGATGCGCCAAATATTCTCTGCAGAGGCGAAAATTATTGCTGAGCGCGAACTCTGGTTAGCAGTTGCTAGAGCTCAGAAAAAATTGGGCCATGCGATTTCAGATGAGCAAATATCTGCTTATGAAAAGGTCAAGCATCAGGTTGATCTAAGTTCAATTGACAATCGAGAGCGAGAAACGCGCCATGATGTTAAGGCGCGAATCGAAGAATTTAATGTGCTAGCTGGCCACGAAGTAATTCACACCGGAATGACCAGCCGAGACTTAACTGAGAATATCGAAGCGCTTCAGATCCGACTTGGTTTGGAATTGGTACGTGACAAAGTAATTGCTTTGCTTGCGCGTTTGGGTGAAAAAGCAGTTCAATACAATGAACAACCAATCGCTGGTCGTTCGCATAATGTTCCTGCACAGATCACCACTTTAGGAAAGCGCTTTGCAAATAGCGCTGAAGAATTACTTTATGCATACGAAAGATTGACTTCGCTTTTAGAACGTTATCCAATGCGTGGTTTAAAGGGGCCGGTTGGAACTGCGCAAGATTCAATTGATTTGTTGGGCTCTTTCGAGAAGCATTCACATCTAGAACATGAGATTGCATCTCATTTAGGTTTTAGTAGAGTTTTAGAATCTACTGGTCAGGTATACCCACGTTCGCTGGACTATGAAGTAGTTACGACGTTGGTGCAGTTAGCGGCAGCGCCATCATCGTTAGCCACCACGATTCGTTTAATGGCTGGCGCTGAATTAGTTACAGAAGGCTTTAAAAAAGGCCAAGTTGGTTCATCTGCCATGCCACATAAGATGAATACTCGCTCATGCGAACGTATCAATGGTTTAGCAGTAATTTTACGCGGATTTAGCGCCATGATTGGCGAGCTTTCAGGGGATCAATGGAATGAGGGAGATGTCTCTTGTTCAGTAGTGCGCCGAGTTGCAATTGCAGATTCGTTCTATGCAATTGATGGGTTACTCGAAACCATGCTGACGGTATTAAAGGAATTTGGCGCGTTTCCAGCGGTAATCAATGCCGAACTAGAACGATTCCTGCCGTTCCTAGCCAGCACCAAGATTTTGATGGCGGCAGTTAAAAAAGGCGTTGGTCGCGAAGCGGCGCATGAAGTAATCAAAGAGCACTCAACTAAAGCAGCTCTAGCAATGCGCGAAGGTGAAGTTAATCAATTGCTAGATGCACTGGCATCTGATCCCAGAATTCCACTTGATCACGCAGAGCTGCAAACATTAATTAAGAATCCAATCGAATTTACCGGAGCTGCGAAAGCCCAAGTTTCTCGAGTAGTTGAACGCATCGAAGCGATCACTGCACTGCATAGTGATGCTGCAAAGTATCAGCCCAGCGCAATTCGATGAGCGGCTTTGGATTAAAAGGCGCTCCAGTTGCGCAAGCTATAGAAGGTTGGAAGCATTTAAGAACTGGCAAAGTTCGCGATCTTTATACCAACGATAAGAACGAATTGCTGATTGTGGCATCTGATCGCATCAGCGCATTTGATTGGGTATTACCAACCGAAATTCCAAATAAAGGAAAGATTCTGACTCAGATTTCGTTATTCTGGTTTGAGAAACTCTCTAATTTGGTACCTAGCCACATCATCTCTACAGATGTGCCAGCAGAAGTCAAAGATCGCGCAATAATTGCAAAACCATTGAAAATGTTTCCGATTGAGTGTGTGGCGCGCGGATACTTAACGGGATCTGGTTGGAAGGAATATCAAGAAAACCAATCAGTTTGCGGCAACGAATTGCCAGCAGGTTTAAGCGATGGTTCAAAATTACCGAATTCCATCTTTACTCCAGCCACCAAAGCTGAAATCGGCGATCATGATGTCAATATTGATTTTGAGACAGCTGCAAAGTTGGTCGGAAGCAAGAGCGCCACAGAGCTAAAGCGCTTAACGCTAGCGCTTTACGACCACGCCAAAGATTATGCAGCAACCTGCGGAATTATCTTGGTTGATACCAAATTCGAATTTGGATTAGATTCAAACGGCCAGATCACTCTGGGTGATGAAGCGCTCACGCCAGATTCTTCTCGCTTCTGGGATTTGGCCCAGAACTCATTCGATAAGCAGTTTTTACGAGATTATCTGGCTGGTGTTTGGGATAGAGAGAGCGAACCTCCTACTATTCCGCTGGAAATAGTCGAAAAAACAGCCGCGAAATACGAAGAAGCTTTTCTTAAATTAACTGGCCGTAAGTTTGAGTAAGCACCAATAGCGACCAATAGCGACCAATAGCGCAAGACGGGAGAAGAAAATGACAAAGATCATCGTCGAGGTAATGCTCAAACCTGAGATTTTAGATCCGCAAGGCCAAGCCGTTGCTTCAGCGCTTCCACGCTTAGGTTTTAATTTCGCAAAGAGTGTTCGCCAAGGAAAACGATTTGAGATCGAAGTAGATGGTGAACCTTCAATCGAAGAAATCAATAAAGCTGCGGAGATGTTGCTCTCTAACCCAGTGATTGAAAATTACACAGTAAGAGTTGAGAAGTAATGCGTATCGGAGTTGTTACCTTTCCAGGCTCACTTGATGATCGCGATGCGCAGCGCGCTGTAAAAGCTATTGGCGCTGAAGCGGTTGCCTTATGGCATGGTGATGATTCAATTCATAATGTTGATGCAGTAATTCTGCCAGGCGGATTTTCTTATGGAGATTATCTTCGATGCGGTGCGATCTCTCGCTTTGCGCCAGTCATGACGACCATTATTGAAAAAGCAAAAACTGGGTTGCCAGTCTTAGGTATCTGCAATGGCTTTCAAATTCTCTGCGAATCTCATCTATTGCCAGGAGCGCTAACTAGAAATAAAAATCTGCATTTTTACTGCCATGATCAAAAATTAGAGATTGTAAATAACGAAACGGTTTGGACTAACTCATTTGAAAAAGGTCAACAGATCGTTATCCCATTGAAAAATGGCGAAGGATCATTTCAATGTGATGACCAAACCTTAAATATGCTGGAATCAGAGGGTCGGGTAGTTGCCAGATATGTTGGCGAAAATCCCAATGGTTCTCGAAATTTGATTGCAGGAATTACAAATGAAAAGGGCAATGTGGTCGGATTGATGCCACATCCAGAGCATGCAATCGAAGATTTATGTGGTCCAAGTACTGACGGACTGCCATTTTTTACCTCAGTATTAAAGGCTCTGGTGAAGTAAATGGCGCTAGATACCGTAAAAAGCGCAGCCGCGAGTCCAGATCAGAGCCAACCTTTTGCAGAGCTGGGTTTAAAGCCAGATGAATACCAGCGGATAAAAGATATTTTAAAGCGCCGTCCAACTTCTTCAGAGCTAGCAATGTATTCGGTGATGTGGTCTGAACATTGTTCTTACAAATCATCAAAGGTTCATTTGAAACAATTTGGAGAGAAAGCTCCAAAGTCTGATGCACTCTTAGTTGGAATTGGTGAAAATGCTGGCGTTGTGGATGTTGGACAAGGTTATGCAGTTACTTTCAAAATCGAATCGCATAACCACCCATCATTTATTGAACCATATCAGGGCGCAGCCACTGGCGTCGGTGGCATTGTCCGTGACATTTTAACTATGGGCGCAAGACCAATTGCAGTGATGGATCCACTTAGATTTGGTCCAGCAGATGCTAGCGATACCAAGAGAGTCTTACCTGGAGTGATTGCAGGAATTGGTGGTTACGGAAATTGCCTAGGACTACCAAATATCGGCGGTGAAATAGTTTTCGATGAAACCTATATTGGTAATCCGTTAGTAAATGCGCTCTGTGTTGGCGTAATGAAACATGATCAAATTAAATTAGCAAAAGCTTCAGGCCCAGGAAATTTAGTGGTCTTGTATGGTGCAAAGACTGGTGGCGATGGAATCGGTGGCGTATCTGTTTTAGCTTCTGAGACATTTGGAGAATCTGGTCCAGCAAAGAGACCATCGGTACAAGTAGGCGATCCATTTGCTGAGAAAGTTTTGATCGAATGTTCGCTTGAGATCTTCGCATCTGATCTAGTGGTGGGCATCCAAGATTTAGGTGGCGCTGGGCTTTCCTGTGCCACATCGGAATTGGCATCTGGGGGAACTGGGGGCATGCGAGTTGATTTGGATCTAGTACCGCTTAGAGATCCATCGCTATCGCCAGAAGAGATTCTGATGTCTGAATCTCAAGAACGTATGTGCGCGATTGTCGAGCCGAAAAACATCGATAAATTCATGGAAATCTGCCGAAAGTGGGATGTGACTGCCACCGTGATCGGTGAAGTGACTGATGGTGATCGATTGATTATCAATTGGCATGGCGAGGTAATTGTGAATGTGCCACCAAGAACTGTGGCGCATGATGGTCCGGTCTATCAACGACCATTTGCAAAACCAAAATATATTGATGAGGTTGCAAAAGAAGCTTTGGATTTACCCATGCCCGCTAACGCATCGGAACTTAAAGCAGCGTTTTTAAAACTAGTTGCTTCACCTAACATTGCTGATAAATCTTGGGTTACCAGCCAATACGATCGTTATGTGCTTGGAAATACTGTACAAGCTCAACCTGAAGATTCTGGAATGGTAAGAATCGACGAGCAAACCAATTTAGGCGTAGCAGTTTCAACAGATGCCAACGCAAATTGGTCATATTTGAATCCATACGAAGGCGTAAAACTTGCTTTACTTGAAGCATGTCGCAATATCGCAACTGCAGGTGCTAAACCTTTAGCAGTAACAAATTGTTTGAACTTTGGTTCTCCTGAAGATCCGGGTGTGATGTGGCAATTTGCTGAGACCGTGCGCGGACTTGCTGATGCTTGTTTAGAGATGGGCTTGCCAGTAACCGGTGGCAACGTCTCTTTCTATAACCAAACTGGTGACGTTGCAATCTTGCCAACCCCAATCATCGGAGTACTTGGTGTGATTGATGATGTTCGTACTAGAACACCGATGGCTTACAAAGAATCTGGT
>JACCDL010801074.1_pt1 | contig 11378 bp, 3 predicted proteins | sample 7441931 | NCBI WGS metagenome assembly JACCDL01 (sample SAMN15323437, study PRJNA562643) | freshwater metagenome | isolation source: river surface water | place: USA:Blue River Watershed | collected 2017-08-16 | reverse complement strand
TGCCCATTTTGCAAGCCATGTGTGAGCGTGAGCGTTGTCCGATTGCCGTGGTGGGTGAGACCACCCAAGAGCGTCAACTCTTTTTGATCGATACTCAGGAAGCTGAAGGATCTGATCAGCGTTTACCCATTGACATGCCCATGGAAGTTTTATTGGGTAAACCGCCGCGCATGCACCGGGATGTCAAACGAGTTGACAAGCAATTGCCTGAAGTTGATCTCACTGATGTGCAACTCGATCAAGCAGCCAGTTGGGTATTGCAACACCCAACCGTTGCCAGCAAATCATTCTTGATTACGATTGGTGACAGAACCGTGGGTGGCTTGAACGCCCGTGATCAATTTGTGGGGCCTTGGCAAGTGCCGGTCGCTGATGCTGCAGTCACTCTCATGGATTACAAGGGCTATCGTGGTGAAGCCATGTCGATGGGAGAAAGAACCCCATTGGCTGTCATGAACGCACCAGCCGCTGCACGCATGGCGGTTGCTGAATCCATCACCAATATTTTGTCTGCTGACATCAACAGCATTGAAGACATCAAACTGTCTGCTAACTGGATGGCTGCTTGTGGCAATCCTGGCGAAGATGCCAAATTATTTGATTCAGTCAAAGCCGTGGGCATGGAATTGTGCCCAGCTTTGGGTATTTCAATACCGGTGGGTAAAGACTCTTTGTCCATGCGCACCCAATGGGAAGATGAACAAACCCAAGAAAAGAAATCGGTCACTTCACCCGTATCACTCATCATTTCTGCCTTTGCGCCAGTCGCTGATGCACGCAAGACATCCACACCTTTGCTACAAATCAAAGATGAGGCAGGGCAGGCACTTGATACAGAAATTGTTCTGATTGATCTAGGAAGAGCAAAGAGCCGCATGGCCGGTAGCATCTTGGCTCAAGTGATTGACCAAGCGGGTCAAACCACTCCTGACTTAGACAACCCAGAAGATTTAAAGAATCTGGCCAAAGCCATTATTGAGATGCGCAGAGCAGGCTTATTGCTGGCTTATCACGATAGATCAGATGGTGGCTTATTCGCTGCTGCTGCAGAGATGGCATTTGCGTCTCATGTGGGTGTGTCCCTCAATGTGGATATGTTGGTTTTGGATAAAGACCACGAGTCTGATTATGGTGACGCCAAGAACTGGGCACAGCAAGTGTCAGGTAGAAGAAATGATTTGACCCTTCGAGCACTTTTCAACGAAGAGTTGGGTGCTTTGATTCAGATCAAGCGTGAGCAGCGCGATGCGGTCTTTGAGATTTTGAAGCAACACAATCTTTACGCTTGCAGTCATGTGGTGGCCAAACCCAACACCAACGGCCAAGTAGAAATCTGGCGCGACGCCAAGAAAATTTTTGATGTGCCTCGTCATGTGTTGCATAAACTTTGGCAAAGTACGAGCTGGCAAATCGCCCGCTTGCGTGACAACCCAGCGTGTGCCGACAGTGAAAATGAGGTCATTGATCAAATCAATGATCCAGGCATGCAGCCAAAGCTCAGCTTTGATCCGAATGAAGATGTGGCAGCACCTTATATCTCTAAAGGCATCAAGCCTAAAGTCGCCATCCTCCGTGAGCAGGGCGTGAACTCTCATTTAGAGATGGCCTATGCCATGGACTGGGCAGGATTCTCAAGCCATGATGTGCACATGAGCGATTTGATCTCAGGACGTGTCAACTTAAAAGACTTCCAAGGCTTGGTCGCTTGCGGTGGATTCAGTTATGGTGACGTTTTAGGTGCGGGTGAAGGCTGGGCCAAATCCATTCTATTTAACCCAAGCATCAAAGACCAGTTCCAAACTTATTTCAATCGCACAGACACCTTTGGTTTAGGTATTTGTAATGGTTGTCAGATGATGTCCAACTTGGCCAGCATCATTCCGGGTGCAGAAACTTGGTCCAAGTTCACTCGCAATCAATCAGAGCAATATGAAGCACGCTTGGTGATGGTAGAAGTGACTCAATCACCATCGATCTTCTTGCAAGGCATGGCCGGCAGCCAGTTGCCGATTGCCGTGGCGCATGGTGAAGGTTTTGCTAACTTTAGTCAGCAAGGTAATCAAGAACAAACTCAAGCCAAGGGCTTGGTGGCCCTTAGATTTGTAGACCACCATGGTCAGCCAACTCAAACGTATCCGTATAACCCCAATGGTTCTCCGGATGGCATCACTGGTTTGACCACTCCGGATGGCCGATTTACTGTTTTGATGCCTCATCCAGAGCGTGTATTCAGAACAGCGCAAATGAGTTGGGCTCCATCACAATGGAACCAAATCAAAGATGGTGCAAGCCCATGGATGCGCATGTTCCGTAATGCCAGGGCTTGGACCAAATAAGCAGATCTAAGCACGTGTCCAATCAAATGAATCAGGCTCAACAAGCGTTGGGCCTGATTCTTATCCAGGAGGCCATGATGGCTCATCAAAAAGACAGCAATCACAACAAGAAAAAGAAACTCAAGAGTGATCCCAAGCCAGAGTTCGCGCCCGTGACATTCTCTGAGGAGAAGGGGGTGCGTTTTTTACACTTTGGGACATGGTGGGTTCAAGGAGCCATGCGCATCGATGACCCTGACTTCATTGAGTTGGAGTACGCCCAACAGATGATGGCTGGATTGTTATTTTTAGATCCGCATGATAAACGTCTGAAGCAAATTGACAAGAAATCAAATCAAAAAAATACTGATCAATCATTCCACATGGTTCAATTGGGATTGGGAACAGGGGCCTTAACAAAGTTTGCTCATAAAGCGTTTCCAAAAGCCAAGGTGACGGCAGTAGATTTGAATCCAGCGGTGATTGTGGCAGCTCGGGTGATGTTTCATTTACCGCCCCCCAATAAAAACTTAGAGATTATTCAAGGGGACGCCTTGAAATACATCACTCAGAAGAAAAATAATGACAGCATTGATTTACTCCAAGTGGATTTATATGACGCCACCGCCCGTGGTCCGGCATTGAGTTCAAAAGAGTTTTATCAAGGATGTTATGGCGCTCTTAAATCCCCAGGGGTAATGACCGTTAATCTATTCGGTAATCACAAAAGTTTTAAAACCAATATCAAGAATATCTGTGATGTATTTAATAATCGCGTTTTGGTATTCCAACAGGTTCACGACTGCAATGTCGTTGTGATTGCATTGAAGGGACCCCACCTAGAAGTGGAATGGAAAGATGTTAAGTCCAGGGCAGAGTACTTGGAGAAAACATATAACTTACCAACCAAAGCTTGGGTACCAGGTCTCAGATCTGAGAATGCAAGGCAGGAATTCCGCCTTTCCATCTAATTTTCTATCGACTTTGCTTAAAGCCATCCTTTTGAGTGGCTTTTTTTACGCCTATTGAAACTATTAAAGTGCTAAAAATATTCGTTTGGCATACATTACGTCAAATACATTAGAAAGCATAATTTTTTAAAAGATGAAGAGTATTTAGCTCAGCCCTTAAAACAAGTACTGGGTAGAGAGGGGTTATTTCAGGTCGTCCATGGATAAAGGAATATGAATGTAGACAAATGCAGAGAACTAAAAGGTCAAAAAAGATGATTCATCATAAAAAGACGATTACGGATCAGCAACAAACAGAGGATAACTAGGAAAATATCCTTGAAAAACACAGCCGAATCAAAATCCTAAGAATAAATTAAGTACAAAATTGATTTACCAAAAATATTAATTAAGGTAAATTCACCAGTTCTGTTAATCAATACAAAGGTTAAGCTTAATCATGTTAATTCTAGATAACGTTACAACAATCTATTTAACTGGGTTGATTGCCATTGCATTTGCAGCTACTCAATTGATTTTCTTCAGAAAAAAGGGTATTCCTGCCTATCTTTGGGCAGCAGGCACAGCCTTGATTGGTTGCGGTTACATCGTAACTCTACTTAATAACCTCACACCACTGCCTGATTCTTGGGTCATTGGCCCAATTGAAGTCCTGCTTGGATCTTTGGTGACATTGAGCGCCCTTGGAATGTGGGCTGGATACCAGTTACCAAAGAAAGCCACACTCATCTGTCTGGGGGGGGTAGGGATTACAGCGGCACTTTTTCATTTCAGCCGATTATTCGGCGCACCCTTGGGAAGTTTAGAGGCTATATTATTAGCACCTTTGGCTGCAGCTCTTATATATACCGGTTGGTTTGCAGGCGTACAGGCGATGCAAACACGCAGTAAATATATTGTATTAATTAGTGCTGTGTTTTGGGTTCAAGGATTAATGATGGCTTTATTAACTTTGGGCGCATTGGCCGCTAAAGGAAATGACTATATTGTGGTCACTTCAGAAATTGTTTATTGGGTCAGTCTCATTAATTTAGCTGTAGTGCTGATTTCTAATATTTCTTGGAGTTTGCAAATCTCTGAAGATTTATTAGTGAGTGGTGGTCTAGCCAAATCATCACCGATGATGAATCCATTCTCGAAGGCAAAGTCTGAGAAGAAGTCCGGTGATATTAATACTTCAATAAATACAGATATTACTAAAGGTATTAATACATCAGATAAAGCAATTAAAGAGAAAACCACCAATAAAAGAGATCAGTTAAAAGAATCAGTATCGATTAATCCTGATTTACTCAGCGAAACTGAAAAGCTATCTTTATTAGAAAAGTTAACCGATAAAGAACGTGAGGTTTTCTTGCTGGCAGCAGAAGGTAAGAGGAATGGTGAAATTGCATCTATTCTTAACTCATCAGAAGCCAGTGTTAAAGTTCATCGTTCTCGCATGACTGGAAAGTTGGGCATGAAAAAGCCAGAAGATCTTAAAAAGTTAATTCAAGGATCATCAGCAACTTTAGAAAGTAAAGAAATTCAAGAAGAGAAGTCTGAAGTTGAGCAGAAAAGTGAAGATCAAGACCTCTTTACTAAGAATCAACTTTGATAAAAGTTAAGCTTAACTAATTTTTAACCACCTTCGGGTGGTTTTTTATTGCCTTAACTTCCTCAATTGGTGTTCAGGTTGAGACTCAAAGTTAAGCTTAGGGTTGCCATGCAGACAATTTTTTACAAAATTTACAACTAAAAAATCAATGCTTTTTCAGAGATTTTTCTGAAGTTTTATTCATAGAATTCATTGAGTTAGAGTGAATTAGGGGGTGACATTTTTCTTCATTTCCTTATAATCGCGGGCGTGCGCACGACTAATAGTCGTTTTTCGAAAAAATAAAAAGAAGTTTTTGTACTGATGAGACTGAATCGCCCTGTATGCCTTGCTGTGATTGGCTTTCTAGCCATGACGGCACTCGCTCAAGCGGCTCAAAGTCCAGATGCAGGTGCCTTGCAGCAAGAGTTGCAAAAGCAAATTCCTCAATCTCAAAGCCTTCCAATTCCAAAGGGTCCGACTGCTAAACCCAAGCCCCAAGAGGCTAAGCCTGGTGACGTGAAAGTCACGATCAAGGGTTTCAGGATTGATGGTAACAAGTCTTTATCGGATGAGGCCATCAAAGAAACCCTCAAGCCATGGCTCGGTAGAACCGTGCCTTTCCAAGAGCTTCAAAAGGCTGCAGACGCTGTCGCGGCTTTGTATCAAAGCTTTGGCAAGCTCGCTCAGGTCTCTGTGCCTCCTCAGAAAATCACGGATGGTATCGTGATTTTGAAAGTCTTAGAGGCCAAGCTAGGTGCGGTTCAAATTGACATGCCCAATGGTCCATCACGCTTCACAGAAGATCGCGCCCGTCGCTACATCACCGATGCCAACAGGCTTTCTGAGATTGTTCAGACCCAAAATATCGAACGCTCCATCTACATCCTCAATGAAACCCCTGGTATTGCCGTGGCCACTCAGCTAGAGCCTGGCAAGAACGAGGGTGAGGTTGATTTGAGAGTCTCTTTGGCTGACACCAAGCCTGTGAGAGGTAAGTTGGAAGCCAACAACTACGGTAGCCGTAGCACTGGCATGGGCCAGCGCATTGTCAACGTTACCTTTGACAACCCTGGTAGCTTTGGTGACCAGCTGTCGCTGAGCAACATCAAGTCCTCAGGTTCCGATTACTCCATGGCGAGCTACTCAGTGCCCCTCAATACCGATGGTTTGAGGGCTTCAGTGACCACCAGCTACTTGGACTTTGAGAACGTGGGGGAATTTGCTTATCCAAAAAATTCTGCTGCGAGTTTTGGTCGCTCAAAGACTGTAGGAGCTAATCTCAGTTATCCATTGCTCAGGAGTCCTGCTGCGAATGCTAATTTTTCGGCAGGAGCTGATCGCAAAATTTACATCAACAAGGCTTTTCAAAGCGGAGTAGCTACCAGTGACTATCGCATCGACAACATGATTTTGTCATTGTCCGGTAACCAGTTTGATGGATGGAATGGAGGAGGTGTCAATGCTGGATCAGTCACCTTGACTAAGGGACATTTGATTGCTGGTTCAGAAACTCCTGCCCATGGAGCCAATACGCCTAAAACATTTACAAAAATCAATTTAAACGCTTCTCGCAATCAGCAGTTGATTCCAGATAAAACCGTCCTCTCAGTCTCGCTTTCAGGGCAGATGGCTTCAGTTGATTTGGACTCGGCAGAGAAGTTCTACTTGGGTGGCCCCAATGGTATTCGTGCCTACCCTGGCTCTCAAGGTGGTGGTAGCCAGGGTGCCATAATCAACATTGAGATTCAGCAGCAGCTTGAGGACAAGTTTGTAGGCACAGCCTTCTTTGATGCAGGCTTTGTGCAGCAATATCTGAATAAGCAAACTTTTGATACAAACAAGGGAAGTACCAACGCCAATAACTCCTATTCCCTGCGTGGCATCGGCCTAGGGTTGAAGCGTGCTGATCAAGACTTTGTCTTTAGCACCTCGATAGCTTGGAAGTTAGGCCATAACCCACTCTACAACTCTGATGGATTGGGCGTTAATAACGACGGTCGATCCAAGAGTGCTTACATCTGGGCTCAAGCCCAGTGGATGTTCTGATCGTGAACTTTTTGGGTAAAAACTTCCTTCTCAGCGCAGCTTGCTTGGTTGCAGGGAGTGTTTTTGCTCAGCCAGCTCCGATTCCTGGAAATGCCTTACCTACTCAAGGCAGGGTAGCTGCCGGATCAGCGACTATTCAGCAATCTGGTAATACCTTGAACGTGGTTCAGGCTTCCCAACGCGCGGTGGTGAACTGGCAAAGCTTCAACGTGGGTGCCAATGCCAAGGTCGAGTTTGTTCAACCCAATGCTCAGGCGGTCATCCATAACCGCGTGGTCTCTGCCACCCCAAGCCAGATTGACGGCATGATCAAAGCTAATGGTCAAGTGATCATCTCCAATGCCAATGGCGTGGTCTTTGGTAAGGGCTCTCAAGTCGATGCCGCCGCCATCGTGGCCACCACGATGGACATCAATGACAAAGACTTCATGGAAGGCAAGAGCACCTTCAAGGGTAATGGCACAGGCAGCGTGACCAACTACGGCAAGCTTCAAACCAATGACCCCAAAGGCTACATTGCTCTTTTAGCCCCAGAAGTTCGTAACGAAGGTTATATCCTGGCTAAGGGCGGATCAGCCAACACCGTGGCTCTGGCCAGTGGTAGCCAAGTGACCTTGGACTTCCGTGGCGACCAGCTCATGACGGTTAAAGTCGACGCCTCAGCCTACAAGACCCTGATTGAGAACAAACGCTTGGTCCAAGTGGATGGCGGCATGGTCGTGATTGCCGCCAACTCAGCCGCCCAGCTCATGGGCTCAGTCATCAAGAACAGCGGACGCATCAGCACTAGCTCCATGGTCAATAACGGTGGCATCATCGAGATCTTGGCCGATAACGTCCAAAACTCAGGCGCCATTGTGGCCAACGCCAAGGGAACTACCGGCAATGGTGGTCAGATCAGCCTCAAAGGTAACCAGATCACATTGGCTGACTCCAGCAAAATCAAGGCCAATGCCAAAGAGCAGGGGAATGGTGGACAGATCATTGTTCTATCCAACAAGAAGACCCAGGTATCAGGCATCCTAGAAGCCATGGGCGGTCGAACCAGCGGTAACGGTGGCTTCATTGATACCAGCTCCAAGGAAGTCCTAGAGATCAGCAGGGCTACCCAAGTCAACACACAAGCCAGAAACATCCTAGGCAAAGCCGGTACTTGGTTATTGGATCCGATGGATCTCTTAATAACCTCAAGCTTTGCTCAAGTAATCAGCGATGCGTTGCAGAATAACAACGTGACGGTGCAGGTTCAAGGCAATGTTTGTTCAGGGGGAAGTTGCACCCAAAACGGCAGTGGCAACCTCACCATTGACCAAGGCGTAACGATTACCAAGACCGGCACAACACCCACAGTGTTAACCTTCCTGGCCGATGGTACCTTCTTTAACTATGGCGTCATCAACCAGGCAGCTGACTCTATCTTAGAAGTGGTGATCCAAGCTCAGAATGTTAACTTGGGACAGAATAGTCAGATTGAAGCCAACAAAGTAACCGTGACAGCGGTTAACTCAGTCGTAGGTTACGGTAGCATCATCGGGCGTGGAGTCAACCCCTTGGTTAACATCTTGGCCAATGTGTTTAACTTCCATGGTGCTATCTTAGTTAACGCAAATATCAGTAACAACACCACACCAGGAACTATCCGTGTTACAGCCGATGACTTAACTCTGGCAGTAGACGGAAGACTTGAAGCCAATGGTGAAGTCGATGGTGGCACTATCCTATTAAAAGCAAATGCCACTGGCACAATTAATATCGAAGGCACCATTCAGGCGAATGGGGGTAATGGTCGTGGTGGAGAGATTAATATCTCCGACGCCAACAACATTATCATCTCCAACAATGCCATTATTCAATCCAACGCAGATAATGGCGGCAATATTCAGATATTCACCCACTCGGGTGATTTAATCCTCCAAAACGCATTAATCCAAACCAACGGCTCAAATGGTCGCGGTGGTTCTATTGGAATATCCGCTACTAATCAGACATTAATCCAAAATTCGACTATCGAGGCAAAGGGATTCAATCAAGGTGGCACCATATTAATCGGCAATGATGCAGAGAATGGCACATTGCCGTTTTCTATTTCTGTGACCTTAGATAATACGAATATTGATGTATCAGCGCAGAATAATTTAAATAATCATGAGATCATTCAAATTAAGATTGACTCACAAAATGACTTACTTATTAATTACTCTTCATTAAAGGCCAATGGTGAGCAAGGTGGTCAAATCTATTTAAATTCTCAATATCAAGATATTGTTTTTGATAATTCAGTGATTCAAACAAATGGAACTAATGGTCGGGGAGGCACTGTTGAGATTTCCTCTAACTCAGGTAGTCTCACTTTAAATAGCACCATCTTAGCGACTGGTGCCACTGTTGGCGGAACAGTTCTCTTAACCGCAAATCATATTCTTCTTGATAGTAATGCACTCATCTATGTCACCGGTAACTCTGGTGGTGGTTCAGTTTTAGTTGGTGGTGATTGGCAGGGTGGAAGAAATTCAGCCCTAAGAGTTTTTCCAAATCGAAATATTCACCAATCAACCACGTTAACGATGAAAATGGGGGCCATCATTGATGCCAGCGCCATAAGTAATGGTAATGGTGGAGTAGTTGTTTTATGGAGTGACATCAGAGATTTCAATTCAAATACTTCAGTCTATGGTGCGATTTATGCCAAGGGTGGTTTGGTAAGTGGTGCTGGTGGCAATGTTGAGACATCTGGTGGTCTCTTGGATGTGCATGGTATTTTTGTTGATACCAGAGCATCTGATGGTTCTGCCGGTAATTGGTTACTTGATCCGTGGAATTTAGTTATTGGACAGGCAGGTGCAAATGAAATTGTCACTCTTTTAGGAAGTAACAACGTCATTATCAGTACAGAGTCTCGTCCATACAATGCATCCGGTGGATTCTTGACTGCAGATGTGGGATTTTGTGATGGGTGTGGTGACTTGGTGCTTCAAGGGGCTATTAATTACACAGGTAGTTCCGCCAGAAGGCTAACATTTAAAGCAGCAGCTTATATCAGTATTGAAGCCAGTATCACCTCTGCAAATGCAGCACTTGACGTTATTTTATGGACCGACGCAGGAGGCAATGCAGATGGCGCAGGAGGTCTCAGCGGTGGTTTGGGAGGCTTCATTTATGTTGCCCCTGGGGTTACTATTTCGACCAAGGGAGGTCGAATAGTTCTTGCTGGGCAGACAGATAACAACGGAGACGGAATTCCTGACGGTTATGCATACAATGCAAGAACAAATAATTATGCGGGTGTAATGCTTGGCCCTATTGGTGGATTGGGAAGCTCAATTAATTTGCTGAGCGAGGGCGGTGACATCATCATTAACGGATATACCTCTGACTCAAGCCCTTATCCTGGAATTGCTACCCAAAAATCCTTCAAAATTGATTCGGGAACGGGAACAATCACTATGTATGGTGGTAGCACCACTGGACATGGATTTGAGTTAGCTTATGGTGTTGATGCCGACTACGTTATTACTTCTGCAAGTACAAGTTCACGAGCAATTTTCATTGATGGCGCTACAACTCGCACCGGCTACACGGGCGGCATTTTTGCATTAAGAGGTGGGGGTTATTTAATTCAATCAACGGCCTCTAGTGGTGGCGGTATTCAGATTAATGGAACTAACTACAGCGCATCTGGAAATGCACTTTATTTCACTGGTAGCGGTGATCTAACTGCTTATTTGTTATCTAAAAATGGTGACATTAATATAAGTGCTACCAACGGTGGTAATGGGATTGGTAGCGAACGACGCCTTGTATTGGGTTCTCACTCTGGGGTTACGGTAAATGGCGTAGCGTCATCTGTATCGACGTCTAGCGCCAATATTATCTTTAGATCCAATACATCTTTCTTTGGTACTGAAACTTCCGTATCTACAAGTGGTGCTTTGTCAATTTTTTCTCAGGCTGATTCCTTCACTTCTGCTCAAACTTTATCTAATTGGACCTTTGGCAATGGTTTATCTGGATTTACCTTTGGTAAGGTTAGCAACTCCTCTGATTTAATTATTAATAGTGCTATATCGATTACAGGTGGTATTTCACTCTATGGAAGTTCTTTGAGTCTTGGGGCTAACTTGACAACAGTGTCAGGAAATATTGGACTTAATGGAGCTGTTACTTTGACTGGCGATAGATCTATTACTTCCAGTTCGGGAATCATTACTTTTACCAGCACAATTAATAGTGACTCAACTCCTCGTACTCTTACAGTTAATGCTGGAACTGGATCGATTGTATTTGGTGGTGCAGTGGGTGGTACCAACCCCTTATCTAATTTAACCGCAACTGGTTTGGCAGGCATCAGCATTGCTGGCAACATCACGACTGTCACGGGTCTTGCTGATGGCCTCCTGTTTGAGGCCTTTGATGGTTATATTGGTAGTAACTTATCTAGCTTTACTACAGCTACCCCACAAAAGATTC
>JACCDL010019567.1_pt1 | contig 11380 bp, 7 predicted proteins | sample 7441931 | NCBI WGS metagenome assembly JACCDL01 (sample SAMN15323437, study PRJNA562643) | freshwater metagenome | isolation source: river surface water | place: USA:Blue River Watershed | collected 2017-08-16 | reverse complement strand
CGTTCGGGATGTTCAGGAACGGCGGCAGGAACTGCAGTGCACGCAGGCCGAGCAGCGGGTTGACCGCCGGGTTGGCTGCATTCGCGCTGGCATAGGCTGTCGAGCCCGCGACAATCGCGCTGTATGCCGTCGGCTGAGCCGCCGCGAAGGCTGCAATCTGGCTGGCATTGGCGGTACCGACGCCCAGCAGACCACCAACCTGCGTGGCGATCGCGGTGTTGCGGATCACCGCACCACCAATCGTCACGAAGTCCAGCGCCGAGAAGCTATCGGTGCTGACCGTTGCCGTGGTCACGACCTTGCGGTCCTTGGTGTAGTTGCCACCAAGCGTCACGGTCAGCTTGTCACCCAGCTTGACGTCGAGGTTGCCGAACATCGACCAGGCACGGTTGTCCATGCTGATATCGTCGAAAATCCCCTGACCGGTCTTCTGGAAAGTCCCGACCGGAACACCCAGGACCGCCGATTCAACCAGCGCAATCGCACCGCCCGACAGCAAGTCGGCATAGGGACGGAACTGCGTGCCATAGGTCAGGGCGTTGGTGTACTTGACGTGCTCGTCAAAGAAGAACCCGCCAACCATCAGGTCAGCCATGTCCAGGAAATTGGCGTTGAGCCGCAGTTCCTGCGTCAGCGTATCGATATTAACGTTGCCGCGGTTCTGGCCGATCAGATTGCCGCTGGTGAAGTCGGAATCCTGATTGGTCAGGTTGGCGCTGTTGCGATAGGCCGTGATCGAGGTCAGCTTAAGCGGGCCAACCTGATAGTCGATCTGGCCCGACAGGCCCCAGTTCTGGATGTCGTTGGTCGACGGGAAGTTCGAATAGGCTACGCCGGCAAACGGGGTTGCCGAACTGTTGACCTTGCCGCCCAGCAATTCGATCGCACTGGTCGCAACCGAACGGCGCACGTTGACGACGGCGCAGCAGATTTCGTTAATCTTGTCATAATCGGCGATCAGGCGGACCTTGAGCGAGTCCGTGGGCTCGATCCGCAGCTGGCCGCGAACGAACCAGCGGTCACGCTCATTGGCCTTGCCGTTGTAGCCCAGGTCGGTGATGTAGCCGTCGCGCTTGTTGATCCCGCCGGCAATGCTGGCGGCAACCTTGTCGCTGAGCGGGCCGGTGACATAGCCCTTGAGCACCTTGGCATCGTAATTGCCATAGCTGGCTTCGACATTGCCCTTGAAGTCAAATGACGGCTCGCGGGTGACCATCGAGATCACGCCCGCGCTGGCGTTCTTGCCGAACAGGGTCGACTGCGGACCACGCAGCACTTCAACGCGCTGGACATCGGGCAGATCGCCGATCTGGGCGGCGGTGCGGCTGCGATAGACGCCATCAACAAACACGCCGACCGAAGGCTCGATGCCGGGGTTGTTGGCACCATTGCCGAAGCCGCGGATGATGAAGTTGGTGTTGGCGCTGGACTGCAGCTGCGAAACGCGCAGGGCCGGAACCAGGGTCTGCAGGTCCTTCAGGTCACGCACCTGGGCCCGCTCGATCGTTTCAGCCGTGGTCACCGAAACGGCGACCGGAACGTCTTGCAGGGTCTGCTCGCGCTTGGTCGCGGTAACAACGATTTCGTTGCCATCGGCGACTTCGGCTTCAGGCGCAGCCGGGGCCGGCTGGGCCTCTTCAACCTTTGCGTCCTGGGCATAGGCGGTTGCGGGAAGGGCGACGGCGCCGAGCAGGGCGGCGCGGATGAGATGCGTTTTCATGGAGCGGCCCTCTAGCCGCAACGAAACAAAATACCAATACCGCACAAGATACCGATTCACTTGCCCGCGCGGCCCGCTTCGGCTAGGGGCGCGCCAGCAAATGTTGCGGCGCAGCAAATCCGCCGCCCTCTCCTGAACCGAAGGCCTACCGAATGTCCGCCCCGCTGCCGCTGCGCAATATCGCCATTATCGCCCACGTTGACCACGGCAAGACCACGCTGGTTGACCAGCTGTTCCGCCAGTCCGGCACCTTCCGCGACAACCAGCGCGTTGAAGAGCGGGCGATGGATTCCAACGACCTGGAAAAGGAACGCGGGATCACCATCCTGGCCAAGTGCACCTCGGTCGAATGGAACGGCACGCGGATCAATATCGTCGACACCCCCGGCCACGCCGACTTCGGCGGCGAGGTGGAGCGCATCCTGAGCATGGTCGACGGCGTGATCCTGCTGGTCGATAGCTCGGAAGGCGCGATGCCGCAGACCAAGTTCGTCACGGGCAAGGCGCTGGCGCTGGGCCTGCGTCCGATCGTGGTGGTCAACAAGGTCGACCGTCCGGACGAGCGCATCCAGGAAGTGCTGGATGAAGTGTTCGATCTGTTCGTCAGCCTGGACGCCACCGACGAGCAGTGCGATTTCCCGGTGCTCTACGCCTCGGGCCGCAATGGCTATGCCAACGAAGATCCGAACCTGCGCGAAGGCACCCTGACCCCGCTGTTCGAAAAGATCGTCAACCACGTCCCCGCCCCGGCGGCCGACGTGGACGGACCGTTCAAGTTCCTGGTTACCCTGCTCGATCGCGACAACTTCCTGGGCCGGATCCTGACCGGCAAGGTCCAGTCGGGCACGGTCAAGGTCAACTCGCCGATCCACGCGCTGGATGCCGATGGCAATGTGGTCGAAGCTGGCCGCGCATCGAAGCTGATGGCCTTCCGCGGGCTTGAGCGCGTTCCGGTGGACGAGGCGCGCGCCGGTGACATCATCTCGCTGGCGGGCCTCACCGAAGCGACCGTGGCCAACACGATCGCCGATCCTTCGGTGACCGAACCGCTCTATGCCCAGCCGATCGACCCGCCGACCCTGTCGATGCGCTTCGCGGTGAACGACAGCCCGATGGCGGGCCGCGAAGGCAGCAAGGTGACCAGCCGCATGATCCGCGATCGCCTGATGCGCGAAGCGGAATCGAATGTCGCGATCCGCGTGACCGAATCCGCCGACAAGGACAGCTTCGACGTGGCTGGCCGCGGCGAACTCCAGCTGGGCGTGCTGATCGAAACGATGCGCCGCGAAGGCTTCGAACTGGGCATCAGCCGCCCGCGCGTGCTGTTCCGCGAAGACGAAAACGGCCAGCGCACCGAGCCTTATGAAACCGTCGTGATCGACGTGGACGATGAGCACTCGGGCACGGTCATCGACAAGATGGCCCTGCGCAAGGCGGAAATGACCGACATGCGCCCCTCGGGAGGCGGCAAGACCCGCATCACCTTCTCGGCCCCGTCGCGCGGCCTGATCGGCTATCACGGTGAATTCCTGTCCGATACACGCGGCACCGGGATCATGAACCGCCTGTTCGAAAAGTATGGTCCCTATAAGGGCGCGATCGAAGGTCGCCCGAACGGCGTGCTGATCTCCAACTGCGCGGGCGAAGCCGTTGGCTATGCGCTGAACAGCCTGGAAGACCGCGGTGTGCTGTTCGTACGCCCGCAGGACAAGATCTATGAAGGCATGATCATCGGCGAAAACGCCAAGCCGGAAGACCTTGAAGTCAACCCGATGAAGTCGAAGCAGCTGACCAACTTCCGCTCGACCGGCAAGGATGACGCAATCCGCCTCACCCCGCCGCGGATCATGACGCTGGAACAGGCCATCGCCTATATCGACGACGATGAAATGGTCGAAGTCACCCCGCAGTCGGTCCGGCTGCGCAAGGCGATCCTCGATCCGCATGAGCGCAAGAAGGCATCGCGCAAGAAGGAAATGGCGTAACCCTTATGGCACAATCAGGCTCGCTGCCTGGCGCAGCGTCAGCCGCGCCATTTGCCGCCCTTCCCGCTGCCCTTGCCACCGCGCTGACGGCGCGGGGCTATGCTGCACTGACTGCGGTCCAGTCCGCCGTAATCGAGCCCGAGGCCCTGGGCCGGGACCTGGTGGTTTCGGCCCGCACCGGCTCTGGCAAGACGGTCGCCTTTGGCCTGGCCATGGGCGCGGAGTTGCTGGCCAATGACCAGTCACTGCCAAGGGCCGCTGCGCCATTGGCGCTGGTGGTGGCACCGACCCGCGAACTCGCCTTGCAGGTAAGCCGCGAGCTGACCTGGCTTTACGCCGGGACCGGCGCGACAGTTGCCACCTGCGTTGGCGGAATGGACCCGTCACGCGAACGGCGCGCGCTTTACCAGGGCGCACACTTTGTCGTCGGAACGCCCGGCCGCCTGCGCGATCACCTTGAGCGCGGGGCGCTGGACCTCTCAGCCCTTAGCTTTGTGGTCCTCGACGAGGCTGACGAGATGCTCGACATGGGCTTCCGCGAAGACCTTGAAGAGCTGCTTGACGCGACGCCCGCCAACCGCCGTACCCTGCTGTTTTCGGCGACCCTGCCCAAGCCGATCGTTGCACTGGCCAAGCGCTACCAGAACGAGGCGCTGCGCATTTCGACCGTGGGTGACGAGCAGGGCCACGGCGACATCGCTTATCAGGTGGTTACCGTTTCGCCCTCGGACATCGAGAATGCGGTGGTGAATCTGCTACGCTTCCACGAGGCGGAAACGGCGATCTTGTTCTGCGCCACGCGCGATAATGTCCGCCACCTGCACGCCACGCTGGTCGAGCGCGGCTTCGCGGCCGTGGCGCTTTCGGGCGAGCATAGCCAAAACGAGCGCAACCATGCCTTGCAGGCGCTGCGCGACAAGCGCGCCCGGGTCTGCGTGGCGACTGACGTTGCCGCGCGCGGGATCGACATCGCCTCACTCAGCCTGGTGGTCCACGTCGAAATTCCGCGCGACGCGGAGGCGCTCCAGCACCGTTCGGGCCGTACCGGCCGCGCCGGCAAGAAGGGCACCGCCGTGCTGATCGTCCCCTACCCGCGCCGCCGCCGGGTGGAGATGATGCTGCGCGGTGCACGGATCGATGCCGAATGGACCGAAGTGCCCAGCCCCGCCGCAATCCGCGCGCAGGACCACGAGCGCCTGATCGCCACGCTGACCCAGCCGATCGAGCCCAGCGAGGCCGAGAGCGAACTGGCCGGCCGCCTGCTCGCCACGATGGGGCCGGAGGACATGGCGCTGGCGCTGGTCCGCGCCCATGCCAGCCGCCTGCCCGAGCCGGAAGAACTGATTGACCTGTCCACCCGCGTGAAGCCCGATGGCCAGGCCCGTCCGGTTCATCATCGCGAGGGCTTTGACGATACGGTCTGGTTCCGCATGGACATTGGCCGCCGCCACAATGCCGATCCGCGCTGGCTGCTGCCAATGCTGTGCCGGCGCGGCCATGTGACCCGCAACGCAATCGGGGCGATCCGCATCGCTGCGAACGAAACCTTCTTCCAGATCCCGCGCGCGCTCGAAGCCAAGTTTCGGGCTGCCGTTGCTCGCACCGCAAACCCCGGCAGCGAGGATGAGAGCGGGATCACGATTGACCTCTCGCCCGAAACCCCGCGGGATGCCGCGCGCGAGAACCGTCCGCGCGGTGAACATCGCGGCAATCGCGGGAACGATCGCGGACCAAGGCCAGCAGGGCGTCCGCCCTTCAAGGGCAAGCCCAAACCGCACCGCAAGGGCCCGCGGCAACCCTGACCGGGAAATGCCAAGTGGCGGCGCCGATCCAGCGGCGCGATCGCCAGGGCATCGGCAGCGAAGTGGGGACAACCCTTGTCCCGCCGCCTCGCTGGCCAGCCACCTGACTCGCGCCCGCCAGCGCAATCGGCTAGGACAGGCCGATGGAGACCAGCGACCTTCGCATTGCCCTGTTCAGCGGCAATTACAATTATGTGCGCGACGGCGCGAACCAGGCGCTTAACCGCCTGGTGGGTTACCTGCTGCGCCAGGGCGCGCAGGTGCGGGTCTATGCGCCCAAGGTTGATGAGCCGGCTTTTCCCGCCACCGGAGACCTGGTGGGCGTGCCATCCTTCGCTTTCCCTGGACGCGGGGAATATCGCGTACCGCTGTTGCTTAGCCCGCGGGTGCGCGCCGATCTAAAGGCTTTCAGCCCAAACGTGGTCCAGATTTCCTCGCCAGATTTTGCCGCCCACCGCGCGGTCAGCTGGGCGCGCAATCGTCAGATTCCTGTGCTGGCATCGGTCCACACCCGGTTTGAGACCTATTTCCGGTATTACAACATGGCCTGGATTGAGCCGGTGGTCGAAGCCTTGCTGCGCCGGCTCTACCGCCGCTGCGACGCACTGGTCGCGCCATCAGAATCGATGGCCCAGGTGCTGCGCGACCAGCGGATGAACTATGACATCGACATCTGGTCACGCGGCGTGGACCGCGACATCTTCGATCCCTCGCACCGTTCGCTCGAATGGCGGCGCAGTCTGGGGATCGGCGATGACGAGGTGCTGGTTGGCTTTCACAGCCGGCTGGTGATGGAAAAGGGGCTCGACGTCTTTTCTGACACGATTGACGAATTGCGCCGCAAGGGCGTGAAGCATCGCACCCTGATAGTAGGCGATGGACCCGCTCGCCCCTGGCTGGAAACCCGCCTGCCCCAGGCGGTATTCGGCGGGTTCATGGCCGGTAAGGACCTGGGCAAGGCCGTGGCCAGCATGGACGTGCTGTTCTTCCCCTCAACCACCGAGACTTTTGGCAATGTCAGCCTGGAAGCCATGGCGAGCGGTCTGCCGGTGGTCGCAGCGGCGGCGACAGGTAGCCAGAACCTGGTCGCCAATGGCCGTTCTGGCCGCCTGATCCGCCCCGGTGCCGTTCACCAGTTTGCCGAGGCCTTGCAGGCCTATATCGAAGATGCCGACCTGCGCCGCGCCCACGGCGCAGCGGGTGAGCGCCGCAGCCGCGACTTTTCGTGGGACCAGATCAACCAGGTCGTCGCCGATACCTATATCCGGTTGATCCGGCAGAAGGCTGCGCTGACCAGGCGATAGGCCTTAACGCAGCACGCCGCTCCGCTCGGCCCGGCGGCAGAACCACAGCAGGAACCCGATCACGATCAGGATTACCGCGGGCTGTGCCGGTTCCAGCACACCGGCCCGCGCCTGCCCGGCAAAGCTGAGCAGTGCGCCAAGCAGCGAAACCAGGAAGGCCTGAACCGCCCAGCGCAGGCGCAGCAGCATCAAGACCGATCCGGCAAACGAACCCCAGATGCCGAGCGACCAGCCGATATGGGCCCAGGTCGGCATATTGGCGATATAGTCCTGCATCGCTTGCGGAGCACCGGCCATCACCATCGGATCGCCCTGCTTGGTCAGGATGTAGAGATAGGCTCCGATGCAGTTCCACAAGAACCCGATCACGGCCACGGCCCAGTATTGCCAGCCGGGTGCTGTTACACTTGCGTTCTCTTTCATGGCATGTCTCCCCACCCCATAAGGGTTAGTGCGAGGGTATCACATGTTACCGGATCGGCAATATCCGGGGGATCGTGCCAGTATTGGCGATTAACGCGCCCCGCGAACTGGCCTATGCTGCGCCAATGGCCGACCTGTTTGCCGAAGACCTACCCGCCGCCACGCCGGACGAGCCGCGCGAGGACGCTCCGCTGGCCGACCAGTTGCGCCCGCGCAACTTGGGTGAGGTAATCGGGCAGGAACACCTGACCGGACCCGAAGGCGCCATCGGCCGAATGGTTGCGGCAGGTCGGCTTTCCAGCATGATCCTGTGGGGACCGCCCGGCACCGGCAAGACCAGCACAGCCCGGCTGCTGGCCGATGCCGTGGGCATGCGATTCGTATCGGTCAGCGCGGTCTTCTCGGGCGTGGCGGACCTCAAGAAGGCCTTTGCCGAGGCCGAGACCGCCGCCAAGATGGGGCAGCGTACGCTGCTGTTCGTGGACGAGATTCACCGCTTCAACCGCGCGCAGCAGGATGGCTTCCTGCCTTTTGTCGAAAAAGGGACGGTCACGCTGGTTGGTGCGACGACCGAAAACCCCAGCTTCGCGCTCAACGCGGCGCTCCTCAGCCGGGCGCAGGTGCTGATCCTGCACCGTCTGGATGCGCGCGCACTGGACGAATTGCTGACCCGCGCCGAAGCGCTGGCCGGGCCCTTGCCGCTTACCCCAGAGGCCCGTGACGCATTGGTGGCAAGCGCCGATGGCGATGGTCGGTTCCTGCTCAACCAGGCCGAAACGCTGTATAATGCACAGATCCCGGAGCCACTCGATCCGGCGGGGCTTGGCGCTTTCCTGCAACGCCGGGTGGCGGTTTATGACAAGGATCGCGACGGGCATTACAACCTGATTTCCGCGCTCCACAAGGCGCTGCGCGGATCGGACCCGCAGGCCAGCCTCTATTACCTCGCGCGGATGCTGACCGCGGGGGAGGAACCGCTTTACGTGCTGCGGCGGCTGGTGCGCTTTGCCAGCGAGGACATCGGCCTGGCCGATCCGCAGGCGCTGACCCAGTGTCTTGCCGCCAAGGACGCCTATCAGTTCCTGGGCAGCCCGGAAGGCGAACTGGCGATCGTGCAGGCCTGCCTCTACCTGGCCACGGCCCCCAAATCGAACGCGGCCTATGTCGCGCAGAAGGAAGCCTGGAAGAGCGCGAAGGAAACCGGCTCGCTCTCTCCGCCCGCGCATATCCTCAATGCCCCGACCAAGCTGATGAAGGACATCGGCTATGGCGCCGGCTACGCCTATGACCACGAGGCCGAAGACGGTTTTTCCGGTGCCGATTACTGGCCCGAAGGCATGGGTGCGCAGGCATACTATCGCCCCGTCGAACGCGGGTTTGAGCGCGAGGTGCTGAAGCGGCTCGACTATTGGGACAAGAAGCGCCGCGAGCTGCGCGGGGAATGAAACCGAGCAGGTTTCAGAATTTCGTAGCGATCGACTGGTCCGGCGCGGCGGGTGAGCGGCATCATGGCATCGCCATCGCCCATTGCAGCGCTGGCCAGGCCGCACCGCAGCTGGTGCGCCCGGGCCACCGCTGGTCACGCCCGGACGTGTTGCAATGGCTGCTGGAAGACCTGCCCGAGCAGTCCATTGTCGGCTTCGACATGGGGATCAGCCTGGCCCATGCCGACGCCGGCGCCTTCTTCCCCGGTTGGACCGAGAGCCCCGGCACGGCGCGGGACTTATGGGAATTGATTGATCGCATCTGCGTTGACGATCCGCACCTTTCGGCCACCAGCTTTGTCGATCATCCTGAGGCAGCCCGCCATTTCCGGCGCCACGGCGGGCGCGAAGGCGACCGGTTCGGCGGTGGTCGCGGTCGCTTTCGCGTGACCGAACGGGCGCAAGAGGCGATGGGATGCCGCCCCTATTCCAATTTCAACCTAGTCGGGGCGGCACAGGTTGGCAAATCGAGCCTGACCGGCATGCGCTTGCTGCACCGACTGCAAGGCCGCCTGCCAGTCTGGCCGGTCGACCCGCTGCCGGAAAGTGGCTCGGTGATCTGCGAGATTTACACCACGATCGCCGCCCGCGCCGCCGGTCGTCGCACAGGCGCTTCAAAGGTTCGTGACCATGCGGATTTGAATAGGGCCCTGGCAGAGCTGGATTCGGCACCCGTTGCCGGATCGGGGGCGATTACCGACCACGCCGCCGATGCACTGATCACTGCCGCCTGGCTGCGTAATGCCGCACATGATCCCGCCTTGTGGGCGCCCCCAGGCCTTACCCCGCAAATTGCCCGAACAGAGGGGTGGACCTTTGGCGCCACCTGACGCTAAGGACGCCAGCACAAAGACCACGTTGCCGGCTTAGCTCAGTTGGTAGAGCACCTGATTTGTAATCAGGGGGCCACGGGTTCGAATCCTGTAGCCGGCACCAAGACAACAGGCAGGGAGCGGGCAGGCAATGCTTGCAGAGATGATCACCCGGCTGTTCGAGCGGTCGCTCGACGATGCCGCCCAAGCCGCCGCGCGCGAAGGGCAGTGGCTGCCCGCGCTGTGGGCCGAGGTTGAGGAAATGGGCCTGCCCTTGGCCCTGCTGACCGAGGATCAGGGCGGCTTTGGCCTGTCCTTTGCCGAGGCAGGCGAAACGCTGCGCCTGCTGGGTAGCCATACAATGCCGCTGCCTGTGGCCGAGACGATGGCCGCCAACCAGCTGTTTGCAGCCGCCGGAATGCCGCTGGCTGAAGGGCCCGCCGGGCTGGCCCGCGCCGATGATCTGAGTCTGAGCAATGGCCGCCGGACCGGTACCGTCGCCCGGGTCGCCTGGGGTGAGCAGCTCGATTGCCTGGCCCTGGCCGTGGGCGACAAGCTCTATCGCGTGCCGCGCGCGGCTTGGACCTTGGCAGAGGCCGGTTCAGCCGCGAATTTCCACCCGCGCCCGTCGCTCGCCATTGATTGGGCCGTCGATGCTGAAGCCGTGCTGCCCTGGTGCCCGCTGGCATCGGGCGCGACCGTGCGCGCCTATCAGATCGCCGGGGCGCTGGAGGCTGCGCTGGACATGACGCTGAGCCACACCGCGACCCGCGTCCAGTTTGGCAAGCCGCTCCAGAAAAACCAGGTGGTGCAGCACGAGCTGGCCAAGCTCGCCGGCGAACTGGCTTGCGCCACGGCTGCGGCTGACCTGGCCGGCGAGGCTCTGGCCCGCCATGACGTGCTGGGCGTTGCCGCGGGCACGCTGCGGGCCCGCGAAGCCGCGACTGCGGGAGCCAGCATTGCCACCCAGATGCACGGGGCAATCGGCTTTACGCGCGAACACCGGATGCATCTTTACACCACTTCGCTGTGGGCCTGGCGCGATGAGTTCGGTGGCCAGGTATCCTGGGCGAAACTGCTTGGCTCGGCCGCCATTGCTGCGGGCGGGCCGGGCTATTGGCCGATGGTGACTGCACTATGACCGCGATCCCTTTTCCCGCCCCGCCGGCCGATAGCGCCGAGGTTATTGCATTGCGCGCAGAATTCCGCGCCTTCCTTGATCAGCAGCTGAAGGACCGCACCCCGCGCGAGCGCAGCGATAACTGGTATGGCTATGACCGCGGCTTCAGCCGGGCGATGGGCCAGGCCGGTTACCTGGGTATGACCTGGCCAAAGCAATACGGCGGGCATGAGCGGAGCGCCTTTGAACGGGCAGTGATTGTTGAGGAATGTCTGGCTGCCGGTGCGCCCGTCGGGGCGCACTGGATTGCCGACCGCCAGTCTGGCCCGTCGATCCTCAAGTTCGGCACTGAGGCACAAAAGCAGGCCTTCCTGCCGCGCATCGCCGCGGGCGAACTGTCGTTCGGCATCGGGATGAGTGAACCGGATTCGGGGTCCGACCTGGCCGCGACCCGGACCAAGGCGGTCAGAGACGGTGACGTTTACCGCGTTACCGGAACCAAGGTCTGGACCAGCTTTGCCCACGAAGCCGACTATGTGATCCTGTTCTGCCGCACCAGCGGCACCCCGGCTGACCGCCACCTAGGCACCAGCCAGCTGCTGGTCGATCTGAAGAACACTCCAGGCCTGACGATCAAGCCGATCATTGACCTGGCCGGCCAGCACCACTTCAACGAAAGGCATTTCGAGGACGCGATTGTCCCCGCCGATATGCTGCTGGGCGAAGAGGG
>JACCDL011281635.1_pt1 | contig 11383 bp, 8 predicted proteins | sample 7441931 | NCBI WGS metagenome assembly JACCDL01 (sample SAMN15323437, study PRJNA562643) | freshwater metagenome | isolation source: river surface water | place: USA:Blue River Watershed | collected 2017-08-16 | reverse complement strand
CGGTAATGGAATTGATGTCACGCTACATATCGGTGCAGGTGCATACATTTGCGGCGAAGAAACAGCGCTCCTTGATTCACTCGAAGGCTTCCGTGGTCAGCCACGTCTTCGACCACCGTTCCCAGCTATTGCGGGTCTTTATGCGCGCCCAACTGTTGTAAATAACGTTGAATCAATTGCATCTGTTCCAGCAATTATTGCTAATGGTGCGCAGTGGTATCAATCAATGGGAACTGAAAAGTCAAAGGGTGCAACTCTGTACTCACTTTCAGGCCATGTAAATGACCCAGGACAATTTGAAGCACCACTTGGAATTACCTTGCGTGAGATTCTTGAACTCGCAGGTGGCGTTCGCAATGGCCACAAGCTCAAGTTCTGGACACCAGGTGGATCATCGACACCAATATTCACCGATGCTCACCTTGATACTCCTTTGGATTACGAAGGTGTGGCTGCAGCAGGTTCGATGCTTGGTACCAAGGCTCTGCAAATCTTTGATGAGACAACATGTGTTGTCCGCGCTGTGCTTCGTTGGACAGAGTTCTACAAGCACGAATCATGTGGAAAGTGCACACCATGTCGCGAAGGCACATGGTGGCTTGTTCAGATTCTTCGCGATCTTGAATCAGGTGTTGGTACCGAAGCAGATCTAGAGAAGCTCCTTGATCTCTGCGACAACATTATGGGTCGTTCATTCTGCGCACTCGGTGATGGCGCAACAAGCCCAATTACCTCATCCATCAAGTACTTCCGCGAGGAATACATCGCACACCTTACAAACGGTGGCTGCCCATTTGATCCTGTTCAATCAACACTCTTTGTGGGGGCGAGTAAGTAATGACAACACAAGAGAACGCTGTCGCAGTTGAGATGATCACCGTTGTCATCGATGGTTTTGAAGTAACTGTCCCAAAGGGAACCCTCGTTATTCGCGCAGCTGAAAAGCTCGGAATTCAAATCCCACGTTTCTGCGATCACCCACTTCTTGATCCAGTCGGTGCATGTCGCCAATGTCTAGTTGATATTGAAATTAACGGTCGTGCATTTCCAAAGCCACAGGCTTCATGCACCATCCCAGTTGAGCCAAATATGATCGTAAAGACTCAACTCACATCACCTGTTGCCGATAAGGCGCAGAAAGGTGTGATGGAACTTCTCCTTGGAAACCACCCACTTGATTGCCCTGTCTGCGATAAGGGTGGCGAATGCCCATTGCAGAACCAGGCGATGACAAATGGAAATCCGCAGGCTCGCCTCGGCGGAGTAAAGCGCACCTTTGAAAAGCCAATCAATATCTCATCACAGGTGTTGCTTGATCGTGAACGTTGCGTCTTATGTGCTCGTTGCACACGTTTTTCTGAGCAGATTGCATCTGATCCATTTATTACTCTCAATGAGCGCGGTGCGCTACAGCAGGTAGGTATCTACGAGAACGATCCATTTAAATCGTACTTCTCAGGAAATACCATCCAGATCTGTCCGGTAGGTGCACTTACCGGTGCTTCATATCGATTCCGTGCACGCCCATTCGATCTAGTTTCAACACCATCGGCTTGCGAGCACTGTGCATCTGGTTGCGATATGCGTACCGATGTTCGCCGTGGCAAAACTTTGCGTCGCCTTGCAGGAGATGATCCAGAAGTTAACCAAGAGTGGAACTGCGATAAGGGTCGCTGGGCATTTAAATATGTCACATCACAAAATCGCATCACATCTCCAATGGTCCGTAACGCAGAGGGCGTTCTCGTCGCTGCATCATGGCCAGAGGCTCTAGCAGCAGCTGCTGCAGGTTTAGTTGGAAAGCGTGCCGGTGTTCTTGTCGGTGGCCGCCCAACGGTTGAAGATGCATATGGATATGCCAAGTTTGCCCGTATTGCACTGAAGACCAACGATATTGATTTCCGTGCTCGCGTTACTTCAGATGAAGAAGCTAACTTCCTAGCATCACACGTCGTGGGTTCAGCTGTTGAATATCGTCACATTGATTCAGCAGATCACGTTCTCTTGGTCGCATTTGAACCAGAAGAAGAGTCACCAATTGTCTTCCTACGCCTGAATAAGAATTTCAAGAAGCGCGGACTTGCCGTTACATCAGTTGCCTCAAAGGCATCGATTGCAATGGATAAACTCAAGGCACACTTCATCAAGGTTGCACCAGGAGCTGAAAGTTCAGCGCTTGCTTCGATTGCACTGACCTCTAAGTCAGTGATCTTGTTGGGTGAGCGCGCATCTGAGAGCGCTGGATTGATCTCGGCTGCAGTTGCACTTGCCGATAAGACAGGTGCAAAGCTTGCTTGGATTCCACGTCGCGCAGGCGAGCGTGGAGCGCTCGAGGCCGGAGCATTCTCAACACTTCTTCCTGGCGGTCGCCCAGTTGCTGACAGTGCAGCTCGCGTAGATATCGCAGCAGCATGGGGAGTGAGCACACTTCCTGCAGATGCTGGTCGCAGTGGATCTGCGATGATCGATGCAATTCACTCAGGTGACCTAGATGCACTTGTAGTTGGTGGAATTGATAGCGCCGATCTTCCACACGCCGCAGATGCGCAGGCAGCGCTGAAGAAGGCATTTGTTGTCTCGCTCGAAATTGCACACTCATCCATTACAGAGGTTGCAGATGTTGTACTTCCAGTTGCAGCAGTAACTGAAAAGTATGGAACATTTATCAACTGGGAAGGTCGCAAGCGCACATTTGCTGCAGCTGTTGCTGATTCTCTCAACCGCAGCGATGTCCGTATCTTGTCCGCCCTTGCCGATGCAATGGGCGAATCCATCATGTTAGGCACAGTGACAGCTGCGGCACGCGAATTTGCTCAACTTGGTGAATGGGATGGTGCACGCGCACCATTTACTCCAGTTGCTGCAGGATCTGCTGCAAAGGTATCTGGCACCGAAGCGATCATCACTTCATGGCGCAGACTCCTGGATGAAGGAACTCTCCAGGCTGGTGAAGATAATTTGGCTGGCACACGTCGCCCAACAGTTGCAGTGATCTCACCACAACGCGCAAGTGCATTGGGCGTTCAATCAGGAGATCACTTACGTATTTCAAACTCTCTTGGATCGATCACTCTTCCTGCACTCGTTGAAGATATTCACGACGATGCTGTATGGCTTCCACGAAATTCTGTGGGATCGACTCCACTACAGACACTTAATGCAGTCCATGGCGATGTAGTTACGGTGGTGAAGGCATGACAACAGCAGAGCTCCTCGGTAAAGATCCAGTCTGGCTGATCGTCGTAAAGGCTGTAATTGTCTTTGCAATCTGCGTCGTATCAACGTTGATGGCAGTCTGGACTGAACGCCGCGTACTTGCCAAGATGCAGCAGCGCACCGGACCTAACCGCGTTGGACCTTTTGGACTTCTTCAATCACTTTCAGATGGCGTCAAACTCGCACTTAAAGAGGACATCATTCCTGCGGCTGCAGATAAGGTCGTATTTATCGCAGCTCCAATTATTGCTGCAGCGATGTGCTTTATGTCCTTTGCGGTAATCCCAATGACCGGCAAGGTAAATCTCTTTGGACAAGAGACTGCGATGCAGTTGACCGACCTCTCTGTCGGTGTTCTCTACATCCTGGCTGTTACCTCAATCGGTGTCTATGGCGTAGTACTAGCCGGATGGTCTTCAGGTTCAACATATCCACTTCTCGGTGGCTTGCGCTCTAGCGCTCAAGTTGTCTCATATGAAATTGCAATGGGTCTGTCATTGGTTGCAGTCTTTATCTACGCAGGATCGATGTCGACCTCAGAGATCATTAACTCTCAACACTCTAATTATTGGAATGTCCTTGTTCTCTTCCCATCCTTTGTTATCTACGTGATCGCAATGGTTGGCGAGACAAACCGTGCACCTTTTGACTTAGCAGAAGCAGAAGGCGAACTCGTTGGTGGATTCCACACCGAGTACTCATCGCTGAAGTTCGCACTTTTCTTCCTTGCCGAGTACGTCAATATCGTTGCCGTATCAGCACTTGCTGCAACGCTCTTCCTTGGTGGTTATCACGCACCTCCAGGACTTGGATTTACCGAAGCCTGGCTTGGCGGATGGTTCACCATCGTCTGGTTCTTCCTTAAGGTAAATATCTTCTTCTTTATCTTTATGTGGTTGCGTGCAACGCTGCCACGTCTTCGCTACGACCAATTTATGAAGTTTGGCTGGAAGGTACTTATTCCGGTCTCACTCATTTGGATCCTTATCGTTGCAACACTGCGCGTTATTCAGCAAGAAGGTGCCTCTCGCACCGTCCTTGTCGCATTTGCTCTAGGGCTAGTCATTGTTGCTATGGCAGTGAGCTCACTCTTTGAACGCAGCAAGAAGAAGTCAGAAGTTCCACTTGCCGAAGGTGAAGCACCAGATTTCCCAGTGCCTTCTCTTCCGGGTGTGACTTCATTAAATGTCTCACAACAAACTCAGACAGGAAGCAAGAATGAGTAACTCACCCGAGCCAAAGAAGTCAGGTGCTGCTGCAAACGTTGACGATGTTTCATTCGTCGAAGTTGATCAGCCAGGACCAGGATCACTCGTTGAACAATCAAAGGGTTTCTGGGTCACCTTCCGCTCTATGTTCAAGAAGAACCTCACCGTTGCCTATCCTGATGTAAAGGCGCCAACTGAAGAACGTTTCCACGGACGCCACCAACTTAACCGCCACCCAGATGGACTTGAAAAGTGCATCGGTTGCGAACTCTGTGCATGGGCATGTCCTGCAGATGCGATCTTTGTTGAAGGCGCAGATAACACTCCAGAGAACCAGATGTCTCCAGGAGAGCGTTATGGCAAGGTCTATCAGATCAATTACTTGCGCTGTATTTTCTGCGGTCTCTGCATTGAAGCTTGCCCAACTCGTGCCTTAACAATGACAAACGAATATGAATTGGCAGATTCTTCACGCGAAAAGTTGATCTTTGAAAAAGAAGATCTCTTGGCTCCACTGCGCGCTGGAATGTTGCAACCTCCACACCCAATGTATCCAGGGATGAACGACACAAATTATTACAACGGTGATGTGACAAGTGCTCATCCTTCACAAGAAGGGGGAGCGAAGTAATGTTGGAGATCGCAACACCAGAAGCCGTTCTCTTTTGGGTGCTAGCGCCACTATCTGTGATCGCCGCCCTTGGAATGCTTCTCGTTAAGAAGGCTGTCCACTCAGCAATCTTGCTCGCCTGGGTCATGGTTACCCTCGCTATTTTCTACATTGCTCAAGGCGCACTCTTCCTTGGAATTGTGCAGATCGTTGTCTACACCGGCGCGGTCATGATGCTCTTCCTCTTTATCTTGATGCTCGTTGGCGTCGATGCCTCAGACTCACTTGTTGAGACAATTAAGGGTCTTCGTTGGATTGCAATTACTGCAGCCCTTGGTTTCGGTGGATTGATGATCGCACTCATTGGACGAGCAACCCTTGGACGTTCATACCTTGGCGTAGAGATTGCCAACCAGGATGGAAACGTTGAGGGAATCGCCGTTCTTCTCTTCTCAAACTATGTCTTCCCATTCGAAGTAATTTCAGCGCTCCTTATTACTGCGGCAGTTGGCGCAATGGTTCTTGCTCATCATCAGCGCACCAACCACCGCCCAACACAGCGCGAACAAGCAATTGCCCGCTTTCGTACCGGATCTCTTAGCGATGCAGCTGGTCTTCCTGGTCCTGGTGTATACGCACTTCACAATGCAGTCGATGTTCCAGCGCTACTTCCAGATGGAACTCCTGCGCCTACTTCGATCTCAGCAACGCTCAAGGCTCGCGGGGATGTAATCGACTCTGCAAAGTTCCAGCTTGATGTTGTAGATCCAACAGTTAAAGAGGAGAAGTAAGTGAATCCATATAACTACCTCTACCTCGCTGCCCTCTTATTTACTATCGGCGCTGTTGGCGTTGTCGTTCGTCGCAATGCAATCGTCGTCTTTATGTGTATCGAGCTTATGCTCAACGCTGCAAACCTCACGCTAGTTACCTTCTCGCGCCTCAATGGAAACCTTAACGGACAAGTTGTTGCATTCTTTACGATGGTTGTAGCTGCCTGTGAAGTAGTAGTTGGCCTTGCAATTATCGTGGCGATCTATCGCTCACGCCGATCGGCATCTATCGATGATGCCAGTTTGTTGAAGCGATAACAATGGTTACCTCAAGCACCCTCGTCTATCTCATTGGACTTCCGCTCTTTGGATCACTCTTCCTTCTGCTTATGGGTCGCAAGGCTGATAAGTGGGGACATCTCCTTGCTACGGCAATGTCGGCAGGCTCCTTCTTCCTTGGGCTAGCCCACTTCTTAGCAATGACAGATCGCCCAACCGAAGAGCGTGCTCTGACACAAGTTCTCTTCTCATGGATCAATGTTGGCGACTTTAAGGTCGATGCGGCGCTCTTACTTGATCAACTCTCAATTAGCTTTGTTCTCCTTATCACCGGTGTGGGAACTCTGATCCACATCTACTCAATTTCTTATATGGCAACAGATCCAAACCGCCGTCGCTTCTTTGCATACCTGAACCTCTTCGTTGCATCGATGTTGTTACTTGTTCTTGGAAACTCTTATCTCAACCTTTATGTGGGCTGGGAAGGCGTTGGACTTGCCTCTTACCTTCTTATCGGCTTCTGGAATCAAAAGCCGGCATATGCAACTGCCTCAAAGAAGGCATTTGTGATGAACCGCGTAGGCGATATGGGTCTCTCTTTTGCAATCATGATCGCCTTTGCAACGATGGGAACAGTCTCATTCGATGGCGTAAAGGAAGCAGTCGAGCGTGCAGGTACTCCTGCCCTGACAGCGATGGGCATCATGTTGTTAATTGCAGCTGCCGGTAAATCTGCGCAGTTCCCATTGCAGGCATGGCTTGGTGATGCGATGGCCGGACCTACTCCAGTATCAGCGCTCATTCACGCAGCGACAATGGTGACAGCAGGTGTCTACCTGATTGTCCGTTCAAACTTCGTCTTCGATGCAGCTCCAACTGCGCAACTTCTTGTTGTAATCGTCGGAGCCATCACACTTATCTTCGGTGCCGTCATCGGTATGGCAAAAGATGACATTAAGAAGGCACTTGCTGCATCGACGATGTCTCAGATCGGTTACATGATTTTGGCATCAGGTCTTGGCCCAGCTGGCTATGCCTATGCAATCATGCACTTGCTCACCCACGGATTCTTCAAGGCGAGCATGTTCCTTGGTGCAGGTTCGGTTATGCATGGAATGAATGATGAAGTCAATATGCGCAGGTATGGCGGACTTCGTAAATTTATGCCGATTACCTTTGTAACCTTTGGCTTAGGTTACTTAGCAATTCTTGGAGTACCGCCATTTGCTGGCTTCTACTCAAAAGATATGATCATTGAATCCGCGCTCAACGCCGGAGGAGCTAAGGGAATTATTCTTGGCAGCTTGACCCTCATCGGTGCTGCGATTACAGCCTTCTATATGACTCGCGTCATGATCCTGACCTTTACCGGTAAACCTCGTTGGGATGAAAATGCTCATCCACATGAATCTCCAGCGTTGATGTGGGTTCCGATGGTGATTCTCTCAATCGGCTCAGTCACATCAGGATTGTTGCTCTATCGCAACGATACCTTCAAGAATTGGCTTGCCCCACTCTTCCATGATCACGGATATCACGAAGAACTTCTTCCGCCAATTGTGGTTTCAGCCCTGGCGCTCACAATGGTTGCAATCGGTGTTGCAGTTGCGTTGATGAAGTATCACTATAAGGAAGTTTCTCCAGTTGCTCCTGACAATGTCTCTTGGGCAACTCGCTTTGTGCGCAACGATCTCGGTCAGGATTCGCTCAACGAGACACTCTTTATGAAAGCTGGTCAGGCGATTACTCGAGGCCTCGTTGCAATGGATGAGACAGTCATCGATGGCGCAGTACGCGGAGTTGGTTCAATGGCTATTGAATCTGGCTCAACCCTTCGCCGCATACAGACCGGATATGTACGTGCCTATGCAGCGCTTATCTTTGTTGGAGCACTCGCTCTGCTAACTGCGATCTGGGTGGTGACTCAATAATGACAATTACAATCATCATGCTCCTTCCATTAATTGGAGCAGCTGTGATCGCAGCCATGCCATCTGCCAAGACAACTTTGGTGAAGCAGATCGCACTTGCAACCACGATCTTTGTAGCAGTTGCCACAATTGTTAAAGCTCTCTCCTTTGATGTCGATAACACCGCACTTCAATTTAGACAGAGTTACTCATGGATTCCTTCCTTTGCCATCAACTGGGCAGTGGGAGTCGATGGAATCGCTCTTGTTCTTATCTTGATGTCAGTCATCCTTGCTCCGATCGTGATTCTTGCCGGCTGGAATGAATCTGAAGGCGGACGCTGGGGTGTGAAGACCTTCTACATCTTGATTCTCGTACTCGAGACCATGATGATCGGCGTCTTTGCTGCAACAGATCTCTTCCTCTTCTACGTCTTCTTCGAAGCGATGCTGATCCCGGTCTACTTCCTTATCGGTGGGTATGGCAGCGGAGAACGCGCAGCAGCTGCTGTGAAGTTCCTTCTCTTCAGCCTCTTCGGTGGACTTTTGATGCTCGCTTCAATTATCGGGCTCTATGTGATCTCTGGAAATAATGGCGGTCACACCTTCGATATCACCAAGCTCTCTGAGCTCCACACATCAATGAGTGGAACAACCCAGAACATTCTCTTCCTAGGATTCTTTATCGCATTTGCGATTAAGGCTCCGCTCTGGCCATTCCATACCTGGCTACCGGATGCGGCAAAGAGCGCAACTGCAGGCAGTTCTGTATTGCTCTTGGGTGTGCTCGACAAGGTCGGTACCTACGGAATGATCCGTTTCTGCCTCTCTATCTTCCCTGATGCGAGCAAGACCTTCACTCCGATCATCATCGTTCTCTCATTGATCTCGATCTTGTACGGTGCATTCCTTGCAATCGGTGCCACAGATATCAAGCGCCTCATCGCATATACATCGATCTCACACTTTGGTTTCATCACGCTCGGAATCTTTGCGATGACAACTCAGGCACAGAGCGGTGCAACTCTCTATATGTTTAATCACGCCTTCTCTACTGCAGCCCTCTTCTTGGTCGCAGGGTGGATGGTTGCGCGCCGCGGTTCCTCGACAATTGCAGACTTTGGTGGCTTGCAGAGAATTACTCCGATCATGGCATGGAGTTTCTTCATTGCAGGCATGTCGAGCTTGGCCCTTCCGGGGCTCTCAAGCTTTGTGAGTGAATTCCTCGTCCTCGTTGGAACATTTACTCGCTATCCAGTTGCTGCAGTCATTGCAACCTTCGGAATCGTCCTTGCCGCTTTGTATATCTTGATTCCTGTACAACGCGCACTTCATGGCCCAACAACTCCGGGTAATGAGAATCTGCCAGACCTCAATCTTCGCGAGAAGGTTGCGATCGCTCCAGTGATTGCAATTATCGTTGTTCTTGGTTTCTATCCAGCCCCACTACTTAACATCATTAACCCGGCAGCTGCGCACATCATCAGCCAACAGGGATATAGCGATCCAGCACCGACAATGAATGGAGGAAAGTAAATGGTTGCATTTACATCCCCAACCCTTAGCTACGGACTTATTGCGCCCATCCTTGTGGTTTTAGGTGGTGCACTTATTGGCGTTCTGGTCGAGGCATTTGCTCCACGCAAATCTCGCCCTTCAGCACAACTCTTTATCTCAATTGCTGCCCTTGTACTTTCACTTGCAGCGCTCTTCCGTACTCGTGGTGTCTACTCCAACAAGGCGGCAATGGATTCAATTACCTTCGATGGCGCTGGATATCTTCTCCAGGGAAGCATTCTGATTATCGCCCTGATTGCGATTTTGCTCCTGGCCGATAGCGATAAATTTGCAGCAGTTCCTTCTGCAGCCCCTGGTTCTGATGAAGAGCGTCAGGCACAGGCTGCAAATATTCGCGTGACAGAGGTCTACCCACTCACACTCTTTGCAATCGCCGGAATGATGATCTTCCCAGTTGCAACTGATTTGATCACACTATTTGTAGCCCTTGAAGTTCTCTCTTTGCCTCTCTATCTGATGGCAGGTTTGGCGCGACGTCGCCGATTGGTCTCTCAAGAAGCAGCACTTAAGTACTTCTTGCTCGGCGCCTTCTCTTCAGCATTCTTCATCTTTGGAATCGCATATCTCTACGGATACTCTGATTCGATCACCTTTGCAGGAATTGCTGCTGCGATTACTGGTGGGGCGGCAAATGATGTCTTCCTTCTGATTGGTATTGCATTTATCAGCGTTGGTTTGCTCTTTAAGGTGGGCGCTGTCCCATTCCACTCGTGGACACCTGATGTCTACCAAGGTTCACCTACTGCTGTCACTGCATTTATGGCAGCTGCCACAAAGGTTGCAGCATTCGGTGCAATGCTCCGTATCTTCTATGTCGCATTTGCAGCAGATGTCTGGCAATGGCGCCCATTCCTGACCACGATCGCTCTGATCACCATGGTCTTCGGCTCACTCGTTGCTATCGCTCAGCGTGATGTTAAGCGCATGCTCGCTTACTCATCTATCGCACATGCCGGATTCTTACTCTCTGGCGTGATCGCTTTAAATAAATCAGGCCTTGATGCATCGATCTTCTATCTCTTTGCCTATGGCATCGCCACGGTTGGTGCATTTGCAATCGTCTCACTTGTCACGGATTCAACTGGAGAAGTTACCGATCTCAACCGTTGGGCAGGACTTGGTAAGCGCTCACCTTGGATCGCATCATCCTTTGCCTTCCTCCTCCTAGCTTTTGCAGGTATCCCTCTGACAAGCGGTTTTGTTGGAAAGTTCTCAATCTTCTCAGCAGCCTATGAGAGCGGAAATACTGCGATTCTCATCACCGGTGTTCTCTCATCTGCGATTGCCGCCTTCTTCTACATCCGCGTTATCGTCTTGATGTTCTTCAAGGATGCCGTTGATGATGGAACCAGCGTGGTGATTCCTTCGATCTATACACGCATCACAATCATTGTCTCGGTGGCAATTACCGTGCTTCTTGGAATAGTCCCAGCACCGGTACTTGATTACATCGCTGAGACAGCATCGTTTATTCGCTGATGACATCCTTCGGAATTCCAGACCTCGCACCAGCCCTTGAGGCAGATCTTTCGGTGCGCATGGCGCAGGTCGAAGAGCTCCTACGCAAGCAGATCGAAGGTAAGTACCCTCTAGTTATTGAGACTTCGCGCCACCTTGTTGAAGCCGGTGGCAAGAGACTTCGTCCATTGCTGACCTTAATCTGCTCACACTTTGGCGATCCGAAGGCGAACGGCATTATTGAGGCAGCAGTTGTCTGCGAACTCACACATGTTGCAACGCTCTATCACGATGATGTGATGGATGAAGCTCCACTTCGACGTGGTGTGCAGAGCGCAAATAATCGTTGGGG
>JACCDL010188519.1_pt1 | contig 11384 bp, 5 predicted proteins | sample 7441931 | NCBI WGS metagenome assembly JACCDL01 (sample SAMN15323437, study PRJNA562643) | freshwater metagenome | isolation source: river surface water | place: USA:Blue River Watershed | collected 2017-08-16 | reverse complement strand
GAGCATGGACTAGGGCAGCACGCGGTGCTGCCCCTACCTAAATACAACTGACCCTAGCCCCAGCCCTAGCTCTAGCCCTATCTGGATAACCTTCCCTTAACCTTAGGCATAGTTTACTGATTCAGCCCCTCGTGGACCCCATTCCGACCCAGCCACCCCGCCTGCGCAAACGCACGCCTGAAGCGCCGCCCCCTCCGCCGCCCGCGGAAGCGGCGCCGGCGGCCGCCGCGCCGGAGCCGGAGCCGCGTCGAATCAAGACGCCGTCGGAGTTCGCACGCCGCTGGTTCCGACTGGGTGGACAGGGATTGATGGTGTCCTTGCTGATCCACGGCACCCTGCTCTTCCTCGCGACCGCCTGGGTCGTTTCCGTCGCCGTCATCCAGAAGAAAGAACCCAACGCCTTCGCCACGGGGGCGGGAGGAGGCACCGGAGGGGAGAGGATGGTCCAGGCGAAAGCCAAGGCGAAGCCCAACACCCCGAAGAGCCTGACCAAGAGCGCGACCAAGATCACCTCGAAGAGCGCCTCCGCGCAGATCGCCCTGCCGGAGATGCCCGACCTGAACCGCGGCATGCTCGGCGCCCTCTCCGCGTCCTCGAAAGGTTTCGGCGGAGGCTCCGGAGGCGGCGTCGGCGGAAGCGTCGGCCTGGGCAAAGGCGGCAAGAATTTCACCGGACGCGCCGTGATGGGCATGAAGATCTCCGGCGCCAACATCGCCGTCTACTTCGACAGCTCGCCGTCGATGAATCCTTATTTCGCCGCGGTCGAGAAGCAGATCAAGGAGCAGTTCCCCAGCGCCGACGTCTACCGCTATTTCGGCGTCTTCAATTTCATCCAGGACGGCGAAGTCCTCGGAGCGCGTCCGAACCAGAAACTCGTCGTCCCCACCGTCGACCAGATCTACATGGATCGTCGCGGCGGGAAGCGCGACTCACCGGCGACCGACCCGGCCAAGCTCAGTCCGGCCGGCCGCAACATGTTCGGCAGCAAGGACGCCTTGTTCCGGATCGGCGGCGTCGGCGCCTGGGTCGAGGCCATGCTCAACCAGAAGCAATATGACGCCATCGTCATCTTCTCCGACTTCGAGGACGGCGTCATCCAATGGCGGACCATCGGCGAGATCAGACCGAACATCGTCTTCGACGCGGACCTACGGCCGCCGACCGACCTGCGGACCGAGGCCGAGAAAGCCTGGGAGCAGCGCTGGATCCGGACCTTCGCGCAGGCGCAGGACCGCCGGGCGCCGAAGCTCTACCTCTACTCGACGTCCAAGGAACCACAGGAGATCTACCGGCGCTGCGCGGCGGCCTCGGGCGGCGATTTCAAGATCGTGACCATGCAGCGCGGCGGGGTGTTCGGCGCGCCGGTGCAGCCGAATAAGTGAGCGCAGGCGCAAAGCGCCTGCGAGGGGGCACGGGGGCACGGGGACAAGCACCTCCAAAAAGGGCTAGAGCTAGGGCTGGGGCTGGGGCTGGGGCTGGAAAAGCAAACAGAGGCACAGAGGCACGGTTGATCAGAGGGAGATGGTGCAAAGGTGCAAATAGGCCTGCGGCCTGTGCAAAGGTGATATACGAGAGTATCGAGTATGGAGTATAGAGTATAGGGAGAGGCAGAACTCAAAGGGGGCACCAACGGGAGACCGGATAGTTAGCTGGGGCATCCATTTTCAGGTGACGGGCACAGGCGACGGGAGCTCAGGCCCCGGCCGTTCGGGTATCGGGCGCTGGCACCCGGTTCCGGCGGCTGAAGGCTGAACAGATGAAAGAAGCATGCCCGCAGGTAATACCCCGGTCTCCGGTTTCCCATTGAGCTCAGTAGCGGCATCTTCAGGTCTCGGGTCTCAGCTGATCGGTTATCAGGTGCGGCTTATCAGGTTCAGGTACGGGTGCGGGTAATAATGTGCCAAGGTGCAAATGCGGCGAGGCCGCGTGCAAAGGTGCAAAGGTGAGAGACATCCAAACAGGCCCGAACCTGATGCCGAACACCCGAACCCGTGACCTGAGAACAGGAAATCACGCAATAAAAAGGGTCGCCTGCCCAGGCGACCCTCCGGCTGCGAACAGCCTAGTTATGCTATGAAGACCGACACCAAATCAGAACGAATTCGAGAAGCTCAGGTTGAAGCGGTTTTCGGAATAACCGTTATCGCCCGTGCGATGCTCGTAGGAGGCCTCGGCGTTGAAAGCGCCCACCTGCCAGCGGAGGCCGAGGGCGCCGACCGCGTAATCCCGGTCCGAATTCGGAAGGGTCATCGCGACGCCGACCGCGCCACCGTTGGTGAGCACGGAGACGTTGGTCACTTCATCCCCACCACCGAAGTCATGATCGAAGCCGACGCGGACGAACGGCGTGTAGCTGCCACCCGTGGCCTCGAAAGCCTTGGCGAGCTCGACGGAGGCCGAAGCGGTGTTGGTCGTCAGGCGCTGGGTGGGATAGGTCACGCCACCGACGCCGGCTTCGGCGTACCCATCGACGCGGGCCGAGGTGCGGGAGAGACCGACCGTCGGGATCACCGCCCAGCCGTCGAATTCGGCGACCGTCGCACCGAGCACGAACTCGGCCGAGAGGCTCTGCCCTTCGGTCGTCCCGACCGGGGTGGAACCATAGGCGCCGGCCGACTGGATCGAGTCGAAATCCTGGGTGCCGGCGGTGAGGGTCAGGCTGCCGAAGAAGACGTCGCCGCGGCCCATCAGGTAGGAGGTCACGCTGCGGCCCTTGTAGCCGATGTTCGAGCCGTCGGAACCTTCGGACTTGCCGTCCTGCATGCCGATGCCGAGGCCGAAGACGAAGCCCGTGCCGACCTGCCATTCGAGGCCGACGGCGCCGGCGTTGGCGCGGGAGTCGAGGGCCGGAGTCAGCACGCCGGCGTCTTCGGAGATGTTACGGATGCTGCCGTCGAACCACCAGCGCAGGCCGCCCTGTACCCCGTGGGTCAGCGGAAGCCCGCTCATGCAGAGTTCGGAGGTCTGCTCGGCCGTCTGCCAATCGAAGTCGGCGGCGACCTTAGGAGCGGCGAGGCGCATGCTGCCGGTGAGACGGCTCTTGAGGATGGATCCGAAGCTGCTGCCCATGATCTGCGTGGAGCGCAGGGACTTGGCGGACATCACCGGGGCGCGGTTGGTGGCGGAGATCACCAGGCCCGGGTCGACGTAGCCCGGGAGGGTCAGACGGTAGACGAGGATGCGGTTGAGGTTCTCGACAATCTCCTCACCCGGGGTCGTCGAGACGGCGTTATAGGCGTTGCCGAGCATCGTGCCCGCGGAGGAGATGAAGTCGTTGTCATTGCCGACCATCAGGAAGTAGTCGTTCGGATTGGCCGCATCGAGGCAGGGCACGATGGACAGGGCCTCCCACTTCTCGGAGATCGAGTTCGTATCCTGGGCGAGGGACAGGTCGCCCGCGAGGGCGGCGCCGGTGGGTCCGAGGACCTTGGTGTTGAGGCCGAAACGGGCGAGCTGGCTGACGTTGAGGAGATTGACGAAATCGGTCGTCGTCGCGGCGACGATGCCCGCGACCGGCGAGAGGTTCAACGGATTCGCCGAGCTCGTGGAACCCGTGACGGCCGGAGCGTAGGTCGTCTCATAGATGGTGCCGGCGAGGTTGGTGGCGCCGACGGTGCTCACCAAGGCGACGTTCTTATAAACGAGAGGATTGTCGGCGAATCCGGCGCCAGCAGGGTTGTAGGCGGCATTAGCCGAACCATTGCCGTTGCCGTCGCGGGTCAGCACGAGGAACGAAGTCCGGGACAGGGCCACGATCTCAGACTGTGCGGCGGTCTTGTTCGGCACCGCGCCGTCACCCTTGCTGCGGGTCACCGGCAGTTCGACGAGGTAATGCTCGGTCGGGTTGGTCGGCGTGGCGTCGCCCGTGACATCGTAGATGAACAGCCGGGTATAGGCGCGGTTGAAATCCTTGTTGCCGGGGTTATCCTGTCGGGTCGCGCTCTGAAGCATCGACACCAGGTACCTGCCGTCGGGCGTGATGTCGACGGCCTCCATGCCCTGGTTGTCGCGACGACCGCCGGTCTGGTTGGCGGTGGTCACGGCGGCGGACTCGGTGGTGAAACCGGAGTAAGCCGGATTGGAGAACTGCGGGATGAGCGCCTGCACAGGCGTGATGGCGCCGAGCATCTGGCCGTCGCGGGCGACATGGTAGATCGCCGCGCCGTACTCTTCGGAAACGTAGAAGCTGCCGTCGGCCCGGATGGCGAGGCCTTCGCCGTCGACGGTGAATTTACCATTGGCGGTCGGGATGTTCGTCAGGCCCGAGAGGCTGGTGCCGGTCGGGTTGACGGCGGTCGTCGGATTGCCGTTGAAATCGACGATCTTGGTCGTGCCGCGGAACGTCAGGGTAAGCTGCGTCTGGCCGACGACATTGGAGGTGTAATCAGGAGCGAAGGCCAGGTCGAACTTCTGGATACGGGCCGCGTAATCGATGAGACCCGCGACGTTGTAACCGCGGTCGGGGAGCGAGTAGAGCGTGCCGGCGTAGGAACCATCCGCGAGGCGGCGCCAGCTCGTGGTGTCGACCTTGAACGAGGAGAACGAACCGAGCGTATCCCCGAGACCGTCGACCGTGTTGGCGGAGAAGACCCCGACGCCGACCAGACCCTGGTTGACATAAGTCACGCCGCCGAGGGAGACGCTGCTCGAAGCGCCGACCGGAGTCGGGTCCAGGGTCGGGACGTTCTTGATCGGCGGCGACGCCTGCAAGGCAAGGGACGAAGCGGCGGCGAGGAGCAGGGAGCGGGTGAGGTGACGCATAGGGTTGTGCGGCCAGAATTCCGCCCGTGCGGACAACCTCAAGTATCGCATTGTAAGGTGTTCGTGGCGAAAGCGACGAATGTGACGGCCGGCGCGGAAACCGTCTTACTGACGTAATAGAAAGACCAGAACGGACGCCTTCACGGACAGAAACGACACCATGACGCCGCCCATGCGCCACATCATGACTTTTCGGCTTGGGAGCCGGCCCGGTCGGCTTATGAAACTCCGATGCGCCTCCTGAGCCTTTGCCTCGGCCTCTTCCTCCTGACCGGTTGCGACCCGGAGAAGCCCATGCCCGACAATGAGAACGCCGTCACGGCTTTCGCGCTGCAGCATTTCGTGGACGGCGACGTGATCACCGGCGCCGTGACCGCGGTGGTCGGACCGGACGGACTCATCGCCGTCGAAGCCTTCGGCCTGGCGGACGTGGCGCAGAAGCGCTCGATGAGCAAAGACTCCTTGTTCTGGATCGCCTCGATGACCAAGCCCATGACCGCCATGGGCGTCATGATGCTCGTCGAAGAAGGCAAGGTGAAGCTGGACGACCCGGTCGAAAAATACGTGCCCGGCTTCAAGGGCATCCAGCTCAAGACCGCGCAGGGCCTCGTCGGGCCCAAGCGCCTCGTCACCGTCAAGGACCTGCTCACGCACACCAGCGGGATCGACACCACCATCGCGACCCCCGCGGGCAAGCCGGTCGACACCCTGCCCTTGGCGGCGATGGCCGAGGCCTACGCTACGCGCCCGCTCGTCACCGAGCCCGGCAGCAAGTGGACCTACAACAACAACGCCATCAACCTCCTGGGCCGCATCATCGAAGTCTCCAGCGGCAAGCCCTACGCCGACTTCATGCAGGAGCGCCTGTTCGATCCGCTCGGCATGGAGAACACCACCTTCTGGCCGAACCCGGACCAGCTCGACGTCGTCGCGAAGCCCTATTCGCTGGACAAGACCAGCGGCGGCCTGGTCGAGGCCAAGAACAGTCGTTTCAGCGAACCGCTGCACGACCTGAAGCGCACCGCCATTCCGGCCGGCGGGCTCTACTCCTGCGCCCGAGACCTCGGCCAGCTTTACCAGATGCTGCTCAACCATGGGGAACTGGATGGGCGGCGGTACCTCAAGGCCGCGACCCTGAAGGAGATGACCACCAACCAGCTGAGCGACCTGCCGCAGGTCAGCTTCGCGCCCGGCATGCGCATGGGCCTCGGCTTCCATATCGTCGGTGAACCTCAGGGCGTGACCGAAAGCCTCAGCGCAGGCTCGTATGGCCATGGGGGCGCTTACGGCACCCAGGCGTGGATCGACCCCGTCAAGCAGCGAGCCTACGTCCTGCTGATCCAGCGCACCGACCTCAAGAACTCCGACCAGAGCGAGATCCGCCGGGAGTTCCAGAAGGCGGCGAGGGAAGCTTACGCGAAATAAAGCGGAGAGTTATTTCGCGAGGTCTAGAGCCAGGGCCAGGGCTAGGGCTAGGAATACCAGAGGCCCGGAGGCTCAGAGGGTTAGTTGACCAGAGAGCATACCTTCAGGTCTCGGGTCTCAGCTGATCGGGTATCAGGTACGGGTCATCTGGTGCGGGTATTAATGTGCAAAAGTGCAAATACGGCATGGCCGCGTGCAAATGTGCAAAGGTGAGAGACATCCAAAAAGTCCCGAACCTGAACCTGGTGCTGAACACCCGAACCCGAGACCTGATGGCCGAGACCTGGGACCTGAAAGTGTTTCGCCGGTCTCCGGTTTCCCTTGAGCGGAATAAGAGTCAGTTACAGCGGATTAAGGTCATATCGACGGGTTGCGTCCCGGAGCACGAACGGGCTCAATTCGCCCACCCCACCCCGCCATGACCCTGTCCCGTCGTTCCTTCCTCAAGTCCGCCGCATTGGCCTCGCTCGCCTTTCCGGCGGTCGTCCGCGCACGGAACCTGAACTCACAGGTCCAGATCGCCGCGGTCGGGGTCGACGGCAAGGGCTACTCGGACGTGCACGAAGTCGCCACGCACGCCAAGGCCCGTTTCGTCGGCTTCTGCGACATCGACGCCGGACGCTATGCGAAGATCGACGCCCGTTACCCGGGCGTCGCCCACTTCGCGGATTGGCGCGAGATGTTCGCCAAGCTCGGCGACGGCTTCGACGCCGTGACCGTCGCCACGCCTGACCACATGCACGCGTTGCCGACCATGGCCGCCATGCGCCTCGGCAAGCATGTCTATTGCGAAAAGCCTCTCACCCACACCGTGTGGGAAGCCCGTCAGCTGCGCCTCCAGGCCGCCAAAGCGAAGGTCCGCACGCAGATGGGCAATCAGATCCACTCCGCCAAGGAATACCGGACCGGCGTGAAGCTCATCCAGACCGGCCGCATCGGCAAGATCCTCGCCGTGCACACCTGGCATCCGAACACCGGCAACAAGTACACCGGCATGACCGCCGCGCCCGCCTCCGGCCCCGTGCCCGCCGGCGTCGAGTGGGACCTCTGGCTCGGCTGCGCGCCCGCCCGCGAGTTCGCGCCGGACGTCTACCATCCCTTCAAGTGGCGCGACTGGGTGGATTTCGGCTGCGGCACCATGGGCGACTTCGGCTGCCACCTGCTGGACCCCGTCTTCACCGCGCTCAAGCTCGGCAACCCGCTCAGCGTCAAGGCGGACAGCGTCGGCGCCAATTCGCAGACCTGGTGCCGCGAGCAGACGATCGAGTGGACCTTCCCCGGCACCGAATACACCAAGGGCGACACCCTCAAGGTCACCTGGTATGACGGCGGCCGCCTGCCCGACCTCGCGCTCGCGCAGATGCCCGCCGGCAAGAAGTTCGTCGCCGCCGGTTCGATCTTCATCGGCGAACTCGGCGTCATGATGCTCCCGCACGTCGGCATGCCGATGCTCTTCCCCGAGGAGAAGTTCGGCAAGAACCTCAACCCCGGCGAGCTCGCCCGTCGCGCGCGCGCCAAGGACAAGCCCACGGACAAGGTGGCGGTCGACCTCGCTGATTACGTCGAGGGCTCCAGCCACTACCATGCGTGGGTCGACGCGATCGTCGACGGCCACGAGACCACGGACAATTTCGCCTACGCCGGCCCGCTGACCGAAGCCGTGCAGCTCGGCAACGTCGCCTCGCGCTTCTCGGGCGTGAAGCTTGATTGGGACGCCGCCGCGATGAAGTTCCCGGGCAAGCCCGAAGCCGAAGCCTTGCTGACGAAGCAATATCGCAAGGGATGGGAACTCATCGCCGCTGATCGCTGAAACGGCGATGAGAGGGGGCATGCGGGCACGGTGACATGGGGGCACGGGGAGTAATGGCGAGGGCCGGAGGGCCGGATGGCACGAGGGCCGGAGAGTCAATCGAGAGGCCCGGAGGCTCAGAGGCCCGGTGGACCAGAAGAAGACGTGCAAAGGTGCAAAGCCGAGCGGAGCTCCTGTGCAAAAGTGCAAAGGTGAGATGCGGCTCTCAAAGGGAGACCGGAAACCGGATGATTGGCGGGAAAGACATCTTTGGGTCTCAGGTCCCGGCTGATCGGGTATCTGGCACAGGTATTCTGGTACGGGTACGGGCCAGAACCTGTACCTGACGCTGAACACCCGAACCTGAGACCTGATGGCCGAGACCTGGGACCTGAAAATTCATCATGCCCGTAGCTAACATTTCGTTTTCCGGTCTCGCTTTGAGTTAACCCAAGATGAAACCTTGCCCATCGGCAGGGGTTACTAGGATGAGCTTACCCCATGACGTTCACCCGACTCCTCGCTTTTGGCTTTTGTTGCGCCGCCCTGACCGCCGGCGAAACCAAACCGCTCAACGTCCTGTTCATCGCCGTCGATGACCTGCGACCCGAAGTCAACGCCTCCGGGAGCAAGGTCATCAAGACTCCGAACATGGATCGGATCGCCGCGAGGGGGACCACTTTCGACCGCGCTTACTGCCAGCAGGCCGTGTGCAGTCCTTCGCGCTCATCGCTCATGACCGGCCGACGCCCCGACGCCACCCGCGTCTGGGACCTCGAGACGCACTTCCGCACCGCCCTGCCCGAAGCCGTCACCGTCGCCCAATATTTCAAGAACCACGGCTACCACAGCCAAGGCATGGGCAAGATCTTCCATGGAGGCTTCGACGACGCCCCCAGCTGGACGGTGCCCTGGCAGACCCCCAAAGCACCGCAGTACGCCACCCCGGCGAACCAGCAGCTCCAGGCCGGCAACGTCGACAAGAAAGGTCGCGGACGGGGTCCGGCCTACGAATCGGCCGACGTGAGCGACGACACCTACACCGACGGCAAGGTCGCCCGGCTCGCCGCCAAGACCCTCGCCGAACTGAAGCAGAAAGGGAAACCCTTCTTCCTGGCCGTCGGCATGGCCAAGCCCCACCTCCCGTTCGTCGCCCCCAAGAAATACTGGGATCTCTACGACCCCAAGGACATCTACGTCCCCGCCTTCCGGAAACTCCCGGCGGACGCGCCTAAGTTCGTCGGCCACACCAACGGCGAACTCGGCAGCTACGCGGGCATGCCGAAGGACGGCGTCGTCGATGACGCGACCGCCCGGACGCTCCGTCACGGTTATTACGCCGCCATCAGCTACATGGACGCCCAGGTCGGGCTGGTCCTGGACGCGCTGGAGAAGGAAGGCCTGGCCGAAAACACCGTCATCGTCCTCTGGGGTGACCACGGCTGGCAGCTTGGCGAGCACGGCCTGTGGCATAAGCACACCAACTTCGAGGTCGCCGCGCGTGCGCCCCTGCTGATCAGCGTGCCCGGACAGAAGGCGGCCGGACGCAAGAGCGCCTCGCTGGCCGAGTTCATCGACATCTACCCCACCCTCGCCGACGTCTGCGGACTGCCCAAGCCCAAGGACGTCGAAGGCGTGAGCCTCAAGCCGGTGCTCGACGACGACGCAGCGCGCGTCCGCCCCGTCGCCATCAGCCAGTATCCGCGCAGCGATGCCGGCAAGACCCTCATGGGCTACAGCATCCGCGATGACCGCTGGCGCCTGACGCTCTGGCGCGACCGCAAGGACAACGCCATCCACGCCACCGAGCTCTATGACGAGACCAACGACCCCCACGAGACCGTGAACGTGGCGGCCAAGGCCGAACACGCCGAAGTGATCGCCCGCCTGACGAAGTTCCTGCCGCCGCCCATCGCTCCGTCAACGGCGCAGAACACGGAAAGCAACACCGGCAAAGGCAAGAAAGGCAAGGGAGCCGCCAAGGGCGACCCCAAGGCCGGCACGCGCGACCGCGGAGCCATGTTCGACGCCCGCGACGCCAACAAGGACGGCAAGCTGAACAAGGAGGAATTCATGGTCCGGCAGCCCGACCCCGAGCAGGCGGCCCTGAACTTCGTGCGCTTCGACAAGGACAAGAGCGGGGACGTGGACCGTCAGGAATACGTCACCTCGGGCAGGTAAGCAGCCGCGTCCGGGCAAGGGTGCTCGGCCCTACCCCGCGGTATTCAAAGGCAGGGGCGTGCGGCCCGCGCGCCCACGGATGACCGGGCCGGTCATCCCTACCCATGCACGACGCATTGCTTACGGCTTCTCCTTGAGCAAGTTGGCACGGCCACGCCCTCGATGCCTTCCTTGGCCCGGCTCACTCCGTCCGCAGTCGGTCGGTCTCGCGCACGCGGAACTGCGTCGGCGTGAACCCCGTATGCTTCTTGAAGTCCTTGCTGAAGAAATACCGGTCGGAATAGCCCACCTGCTCGGCGATCTCCTTGATGTCGTCGGCCGTGTCGGCCAGCCGGCGTTTCGCCTGGCTGATACGCTCGCGCCGCAGCCAGTCGATCGGGCTCGTCCCGAAGGACGACTTGAAGACCCGCGAGAAATGGGTCGGACTCAGCCCGGCGAGCCGGGCGAGCGAAGGCACCGTATGTTTCTCGAAGTAGAAAAGCTTCATCTGCTCGACGCAGCGGGCGAGGGCCGGCGGCACCTTGGGCGCGAGCTCGCTCGAGCGCTGGCGGGCGCAATACGCCTGAGCCACGAGCGGGGCCACCGGGGCGTGGATCAGCGCGGGCTCCGCCGGGGAATCGGCCGGGATGAGACGGAACAGCTCCTTGAAGACCGGCATCGCCGCACGGAGGTCCATGCCGGCGACCACCGGGGCCTCGCGGACGCCGAGCAGATCGGACAACTGGGCCAGACGCGGACCTTCGGCGCGGATCCAGTATACCTCCCAGGGATCGTCCGGCACCGCGCCATGCTCGTGCGGATGGTGGCAGTTGATCCAGACCAGGTCGCCGCGGCGGACCTGATGCGTCCGGCCGGCGATGCGGGTCCAACCCTTGCCGCGGAGGCACAGGATGAGCTCATGTCCGGGGAAGTGATCGCGCTTGATGTGATGCTCCGTGCCGGCGAGCAGATGGCCCGCGCGGGGGACGGTATAGAACACCTCTTGGTGCGAAGGATTCGGGGTCGCGTAGAGCGAGATCGGGAAGCGGTTGGCGACGGAAGGCTGAGCCATGGTAGGATAATACAACTCGCCGGTCGGGGCATGCCATTTAAAACCGCCGGCATCGGCGTAGAATAACCCCCAGATGAAACAGCCGGCCCCGCTGCTCCTCGCCCTCCTGGCGCCCTTCCTCCCCGCTGCCGCGGCGGAGCCGGTCAGTTTCAGCCGCGACGTCCTGCCCATCCTCTC
>JACCDL010821122.1_pt1 | contig 11388 bp, 11 predicted proteins | sample 7441931 | NCBI WGS metagenome assembly JACCDL01 (sample SAMN15323437, study PRJNA562643) | freshwater metagenome | isolation source: river surface water | place: USA:Blue River Watershed | collected 2017-08-16 | reverse complement strand
CTATTGGACGCTGCAAGCCTATTATGAACATCGAAGACGATCGCACGTTAAAGTCTAAAGCACTACGTGAAAAGATTATTAGTATGGGATATACTATTGAAGAACATAGACCCACACTGTACCGCGAAGAAAACTTCTTTAGTCTAAAGAAGAATGTCTGGGATAGAAACTTCGCGTCCCACAACCTAATTTGTAGACCATGCTAACTATATCAAGAGAAGATGTTGATAGGGAAGCGCTGACTGAATTTCCTGCTGCGGAACGGTTTATTAAGTTGCCTGTGATGGCGTACTTAAAGTTGTTGCCTGCGGTAGACCCTATAACTTATGAAAAATCAACAGCTTGGGATCAGGTAAATAGACCCCAAATTGCACTGATTAACGCAGTCAATAACCCTAAGTACCGATTCATTTGCGCTGCACTTGCTCGACGCTTGGGTAAAACTTATATCGCTAACGTAATTGGTCAATTAGTGGTACTCGTACCGGGATGTAACGTATTGATTATGTCCCCCAACTATAACCTATCAGGCATATCTTTTGAAATCCAACGCAAACTCATCAAGTCATTCGATCTCGAAGTCGAGCAGGATAACCTTAAGGACAAGGTTATTGAACTTTCTAACGGCTCCACTATCCGTATGGGATCCCTTTCTACTGTTGACAGCTGCGTGGGTCGTTCCTACGATCTTATTATATTTGATGAAGCGGCACTAGGGGCTGACGCGATGGAGGCATTTAACGTGTCTCTACGTCCTACCCTAGATAAGCCAAACAGCAAGGCTATCTTTATTTCCACACCTCGTGGACGTAATAATTGGTTCTCAGTATTCTTTCAACGAGGCTTTAGTAGCGAGTTTCCAGAGTGGGTGTCTCTAACTGCCGACTACAGCGAAAATGCTCGTATGAAAGAATCAGACGTTGCAGAAGCACGTCGTAGTATGTCTAAGGCCGAATTCGAGCAAGAGTACATGGCTTCCTTCACAATATTCGAAGGACAGATTTATAGTGGATTTGTTGACGACTATATTAAAGAATTTGAGCATTCGGATGGCGTGGAGTACTTGGCTGGACTTGACCCCGGTTACAAAGACCCTACAGCTTTCGTAGTTATAGCATACGACCCTAAGATTGAGAAGTTTCACATAATTGATGAATACTTGGAGTCGCAAGCCGTAACTGAGGGGCACGCTAAGGTGTTCCAGGAAATGACCCAAAAATACGGAATCGAGTCAATCTTTATCGACTCCGCGGCAGCACAGTTTGCAGCCGACTTAGCATATACTTATGAAATTAGTACAACTAAGGCAAAGAAACAGGTTCTAGAAGGTATCGCATATGTGCAAACCTTGGTAGAACAAGGCAGAGTTCTAGTGGACCCTAAGTGCACAAACACGTTAAGAATGTTTGACCAGTACAGGTGGAAGATCGATACTCAGTCAGGGGTCGAGAAACCGGAACATGACATTAATTCGCACATAGCTGACGCTGTGCGGTACGCTTTATACTCATTTACAATATGACTTCAGGTATTTACGAATTAAGATTTCCAAGTGGTGGGAACTACATTGGAAAATCCATTAACGTGGAAGAACGCTGGAAACAGCATGAAGATAAGCTAAATAAAGGCACCGCAGCTAAGCCACTACAAGAGGCTTTTAGTGCTAGCGGTTGCAGGTTTAGTGCACAGCTACTATATGAGTGCCATCCACACCATATTGATATTTTAGAAGAATGTCTAATCTATCGAATGCAGCCAACACTGAATACTACTCGCCCAAAGTACGATCCTCTAGCGGGTCTAGATGGTGAACAGTTTGACGAAGTATTAAAACATTTTAGCTTGTCAACGCTAGAGCATATATCTAATATGCTACGTGCAGAAACAAAAGCTTTTTATGCTAAGCAATCTCTGATAAACTTAGAGAAGTACGCAATAGAGCTGCAGGATAAGCGTTCAAAAGAAGAGCTAGAAAACGACATTACTAATAGAATAGCAGAGCTATCTGAAGAAGTCGACGACCTAAATGCAACACTAGATGTGCTAGAAAATAAACATAAGCGCATAGAAGAGGATCTAGAGGTAACAAGAAAAGCTCTTAAATACGCTAGGTTATCTTGGTGGCAGAAACTCTTTAAGTAACAAAAAAGCCCGTTTGGTTCATTACCCGACGGGCTTTTTTGTAGCATACTAGCTGAGAAAATTTAAGTATTGACATTAGCTACCTGCGGTGCTATAATATGGGAAATCAAAACTGAATTACCAAATTTTTATGGTATAATGGCAAAGAATACTAATAATAACCGAATACCGGTAAAATGGGTACGTGATAAAGCTAAAGCAGCTTACGAAAAACAAAGTACGTGCTATATATGCGGCACTAGTGAAGATCTAGAGCTTCACCATCTGGCTTCCATTACGTTGTTATTGAATGGCTGGGCTGATCGAAAGTCTTACGACATATCGACAGATGAAGGCATTTTAGCAGTACGTGACGAATTTATCGCGGAACACCATAAAGAGATATATGATGATGTTTACACCTTTTGTAACCACCATCACGTAAAACTCCATGGGGTTTATGGTAAAGCTCCTGCACTTAATTCTGCCGATAAACAACGTAGGTGGATTGAGATACAAAAAGCTAAATGTGAGGGTGGTAGCGAATCTAAAAAGAGTCCTACATTATCCAGCTTTAGTGATTTTTATTAAGGACTTTACATGACATGGTATAACCCTGGAACATGGTTTCAAGGCAATGAAACCAAAGCTAATCCAGCACAAGAAGTTATCTATTTAGAAAACGGCTGGAACATTGGCACTGACGCCTCAATTACATACTTACAAGCGTTTGATAAACTAGAGACAGTTAATCGTGGTACTAATATGATTGTTAGTGCCTGCGCTAGTTTAGATTACGATGTAAAAGACAAAGTTTATGATGGTATCGTAAACGGCGTTAGAAATAAAAGTTTACATACTTTACTAAACTATCGACCAAACCCTTTTCAGTCGATTCAAGATTTCAGAACGAATATATTTACAGACTTCATTCTAGAAGGTAATATATTCCTTTACTACGATGGTGCGTTTTTATATCACCTACCTGCCGCGTCTGTACAGATTATTACAGACCCTAAAGTGCACGTAGCTGGATATAAGTATAACAACACGATCGATATGCTGCCAAACGAAGTTATCCATATTAAGGATCTTAGTAGTACATCAATCTATCGTGGAACGAGCCGTTTAGCGGCCGCAGATCGTAATATTAAAATCCTTTACAAGATGCAAGCATTCCAAGAAACTTTCTTCGATAATGGAGCAGTTTCAGGAATGATTATTACTACTGATAATACTCTTAGCCAGTCTGTAAAAGATAAGACAATTGCAAACTGGATGCAGAAGTACAGTCCTAAGAACGGTGCCAAGAAGCCAATGATTTTGGATGCTGGATTAAAACCTAGCCCATTTGCTTCGTCATCATTCCAAGAAATGGATTATGATACTAGCATCAAAACGCATGACGCAAAGATTTTAAAAGCATTAGGCGTACCGCCAATTTTATTGGATGGTGGCAATAATGCAAATATATCTCCAAATCTAAGACTATTCTATTTAGAGACAGTTCTACCAATTGTCACTAAGGTAGTATCTGGTTTAGAAAGATATTTTGGGTACGATCTGTCACCAGTGACAGCAAACGTATCCGCGTTGCAGCCTGAATTGAAAGATGTGGCTGCTTACCATACAACTTTAGTTAATGGTGGTATTCTAACACCTAATGAAGCTAGAGTTGAGCTGCGCTATGAGAAGGACACTGATGCAGAGTCTAACAAGTTGCGTGTACCTGCTAATATTGCTGGTTCCGCTGCTAATCCTAGCACAGGTGGTGCGCCGAAAAAGCCGGCTGCACCTAAAACCGAGTAAGGAGTTACATGGATAAAAATAAAGTACTATACCTAAATAGTGCTTTTACCAAAGAACTACCTAGCGCAGACGAAAAAATCGACTCTATCTTTATTGAAGGTTACGCAAGTACTAATGATGTAGATAGGGCTGGTGATATCGTACCAAAGAGCGTTTGGGAAGATGGTCTTACTAACTATCTTAAAAACCCTATTATTCTATCTCAGCATGACCATGATGACCCTATCGGTCGAATGGTTGAGCACAAGATTGATGAAAAAGGGCTTTGGATAAAAGCGAGAATTTCAGCTGCCGCCGAAGTTTTCAATCTAATTAAGGACGGAGTCCTTACAGCATTCAGCATCGGATTTAGAGTTTTAGATGCTGAGTACAACTCAGCTACCGAGCTGTTCGTTATAAAGGAACTTGAACTGATGGAAATTTCTGTCGTTTCGGTACCTTGCAATCAAAACACTATCTTTAACTTATCTAAAGCATTCGACAATGCTGAAGAGTATAAGACTTACAAAGCTCAATTTGCACCTAAAGGCGAGTCAGCTAAAGGGCTAGAATCCCCGACTGGGAATAAGAGCACAACAACAAAGGAATGGAATATGGATCCAAAAGAAATGGAAAAAATGCTTGCTGATGCTGCTAAAGCTGCTGCTGAACAAGCTACTAAGGCTCTCCTAGAAGCCCAGGCTGCTGAGAAGGCTGCTGCTGAGAAGGCTGCTGCTGAGCAAGCTGCAATCGACGCACGTGTTAAGGCCGCTGTTGCTGCTCACGTTAGCGTTGGTGATTCTGGTGCTGAGAAGCTCCTAAAAGACATTGAGAAGCGTTTCGAAGACCAAGCTGCTCAGTCTACAAAAATGCTTGAGGACCTACAAGGTGCTCTAAAAGAGAAGGCTGCTGAAATCGAAGCTCTACAAAAGAGCAAGATGCAATTCAACAACGCTTCTGCACAAGAAATCTCTTACGCTGAGCGTGAGAAGGCTGTTCTGCTAGCTAAGATCAAGGGCGTTGCCGTTGACTCTACTAAGTTTGGTAAAGAACTAGCTACTAAGGCTCTTGGTGCTGGTGCTGCTACTGGTGCTCACCTACCAACCCAAACTTGGGAACACGAAGTTTCCTTGAATATGGAAACTGAAATCCGTCGTCGTCTAGTGGTTGCTGCTCTAATCAACCCAATCCAGATGAAGACTAACGTTATGACTATCCCTGTAAATCCAGAAGCTGGCTTTGCAACATGGGTTACTAACGCTCAGTTTGGTACTACTGCTTCTGCTGGTGCTGCTCAAACTCATCAGTTAAAAGAAATTACGTTGAACGCATACAAGGTTGCTACAACCGAGTATATGGCTTACGAAGAAGAAGAAGACAGCCTAATCGCTCTTCTACCTATCGTTCGTGATGCTATGGTTCGCCGTGTTGCTAAGGCTGTTGATAAGGCCTTCTTGCTAGGTGCTGGTGCTGGTGCTGATCCTGTTAAGGGTTTTGCTCTGTATGACGCTACTTCCGTAGTTACTCCTACAAACACTGGTGTTGCAACTATTGCTAACCTACGTGACCTACGTAAGGACCTAAATGTTTGGGGCCTAACACAGAGCGATATCGTTTATGTAGTTTCTACTGATATCTACTACAACCTATTAGATGACACTATGTTCCAGACAATGGACAAAGTTGGTGCTCAAGCCACTCTTCTAACTGGTCAAATTGGTATGATCGGTCAGACTCCAGTTATCGTTAGCGATGCATTCCCAACTAAGGCTGGTGGTGCTGCTACTGCTTCTACTGACATTGGCGCTATCTGCCTTGCACCTGCAAACTTCATTGCTGGTTCACAGCGTGGCCTACGTTTCGACACTCAAGAGCTTGTTGAAACTCAGCGTCGTGTAATGGTTGCTTCTCTACGTACAGGTATGACTCAACTCTCTACCGTTAATGGTATGGGTGTTTCTGCACTACGTTGGAGCTAATCTAACTATAAAGATGGGGACTATGTCCCCGTCTTTTACTTGCTTCGCGAGCGGAGCAAGTAAAAGATAAAGGAATAATAATGGGACTTCCACTAGTAACAAAAGCAGAATATAAAGCGTATGCTGGAATTACTAGCACTACGCAGGATGCTGTAATTGACAGCATTATCCCTAAAGTAAGTGAATTAACAAAAGCGATCTGTGGTCGTACATTTGTAGACTATGTAAATGATGCTAAAGTAGAGTATTTCGAAGGCGGTTTGCCGGAGTACATTCCTAAAGAATATCCGGTACTATCCGTGTCTAGTTTAGAATATTCGGCTGATTTTGGTAATACATACTCAGCGTTAACTGAATTTACAGACTTTGTACTGAGAAAAAGCACTGACACTATTTTCTCTCTAAACACTAACGGCTTTCCAGAAGGTGTTAATGCATATAAGTTAACTTATACTGCCGGATACGAAACCCTACCTTTGGACTTAAAACTAGCTGTACTTGATTTAGTAACTTACTATATTAAGAATGATGCAGCTATTCATAGTAACAAAGCGCCAGGTACTAATACAGTACAGATCGAGTATGTTACTAGCAATAGCTTGCCAGCGCACATTAAGCGCGTATTTGATTTATATACTGCAAATTTAGCATAATGGAGTAACGATGGCTTTCTATACAGCAGACTGGATTAAACAGTTAATTAAGGAAGACCATAAAGAAGTCCAAAAACAGCTAAACACTAAAGGCAAGGATTTTAGATCGTATATAGATGCAACCTTACCGTTTTCTCTATACCTAGATATAGATAATATCAGAAAAGAGATATTAAATCCTAATGCTAAGTTCATACAAGATCTAGCTTTTGCTTTGGGTAATGTCGATCCCGGTATGATAATAAAAGAGCTAGATAAGGCTTACGTAAAAGTAATAAACTTTTATGCATCTAATTTCACCAGTATAAATAGCGCAGAATTAGAGAATAAGTTAAATGCGTTAGCTTTGGGTATAGAGCAAGGTAATATAAAATATCAGTTACAGAACCAGTTTAAGTCTACTTATGTAATTAGTAACGTAACACGAAAAAACAAATCTGTACTATTAATATTTCCAAAGTTCAGAACCATTTCAGATAGATTTGGTAGAGACTTTAGGGAGCATTTTGATTACTCAGTATTCTCTGATTATATTGATGATAAGCTGGGCGATAGTCCTAGAAATATAGTAGAGAGACTATTATCAGGAAATTTTGGTACTTTACAGAATATTGGTCACGTAGAAGTAGATGTATTAAGTTCACAAGCAGGATCTTCAGAAGTAAAAAGAGGTCTGGTTAGTCCAAGACTTTTACAAGCCTTATTAGAGTTACCTAAAGGTACAAAACCAGAAAATCTGGCTAGAAAATTCTCTAAGGAAACTGGGCAGGCAGAGACTAGAATTGTTGTACGAAAGAAGTTCAATAGTACAAAATTAGTGTTAGAGATGTTAATAGAATCCGGCCTAATGATAGGCAGTCTAGAATCTCAAAAAACTAATCTAGATAAAGCAAAATTAGAAAAGTCCTTCGGAATCGGAGCTAATCTTAGTAGAAGGTTAGTAGAAGATAAAAACTTATTATTAAACCTAGTTACTTCAAAGAGTATTACACAATATCTAGTAGATAGTGTAATGAGTTCCCTAAAAGGGAAAAAAGAAAAAGACTATAGTAGCAATACGCAAATAAAATCTAAAACTCCTGTTACTAAAGAAAAAGTAAGTCTACCTAAGAGTAAGTCAACGCCTAGTACCGTTGGTTTAGCTGATCTAACAAAAGTACCTAGAAGTAACCTAACAAACCTACAGATGTTGCTAAACCAGAATCTACAAGATGTTATCTCTGCAAACATGGGCAACGGCAATGACCGTAAAGTCCTAAACTACAGAACCGGACGCCTAGCGGCGTCAGCTCGTGTAGAACGACTAACCCAATCCCGCGAAGGCATGGTTACCGCGTTTCACACCTACATGAAAAACCCTTATGCAACATTCTCTGAAGGTGGTAGACAACAATACCCTAAATCAAGAGACCCTAAATTGCTAATATCAGGAGCGATTAGAGAAATTGCAGCAACTCAAGCAGTAACAAGGCTAAGGTCAGTATTAGTATGAGTAGAAGAACATCGATTCTAAAGGCCCTAGCTGAAAAGTTAAAGAGTATTGACGGCTCTGAAGGGTATAAGTCAAACATATTTAATAATTCGTTCGCAAAACTAAAGTTTTGGGATGAAGTAAACGATTTCCCGTGTATCTATATGTCACCAGGCACTGAAGTACGAGAGTACCACCCTAGTGATTTTACTTGGGGCTATTTAGGAATATCTTTAAAGGTATATACTAAAGGTGAAGAGTCTAATCAAATGCTAGAAGATCTTTTAGAAGATATTGAGCACGTTGTAGACGCCAACCGAGTGCTAGTTTACGATGAAGCGAACGGTTATGAAACTACTGAAATTTTAATTCAGTCTATCACCACGGATGAAGGACTTTTAGCCCCTTATGCGGTTGGTGAAATTAACTTACAGGTACGTTACGTAATCGTGTAAGCAACCGTACAACGTAATACTGTCGCAGATAATAATCTAGCAAAGTGTTACCCAGTACTTTATAAAAAGGAAAGACATGGCAACAACACTAAATCTAATCCGTAATAGTAGAGTTTTCTTTACTACGAACGTTGCCGCAGGTACAGGCAAAGTTAATACGACTGGCTTCACTGCAGCTAATACTCAAGAGCTAACAGTTCTTGACGGGTTTACATTCACTCAAAACACGAATGCTGATACAATTACTGTAAGCGAAGCAGGTAATGCTCCAGTTCGTGGACAGCGCTCTTTCAATACTTCTCTGAACCCTGTAGACTTCTCATTCTCTACCTATATTCGTCCAAACGTATCCGGCGGTCTTATTAAGGCTGACGAATCTGTACTATGGAATGCATTATTTGGTACAGTAGCAACTACAGATACAGGTATTACACTAACATACAGTGGTGCATTGACCCCAGCACACACAAGTGGTACTTTAACACTTACAGCAGCTACTAGCATCACAGCTACTGGCCTAGCAGTTGGTGATATCGTTACAATCGCTGGTGTAGTAGGTGCAGGCGCTAACCAATATAATGCCCCTGTTCTTATTACTGGAATTACTTCTACCGTAATTACTGCTACATATCTAACAGCTCCTACAGCCGCTATTCCAGTAGCTGCTAGCTGGCCAAGTGGTTCTGTGGTTTTCCACAAGAAATCATGGGTTGAAAACGTTGCAGTTGGCGCAGATACTCCTGCTACAGCCTATTCTGAAGTTTCTCCTGCTCGTTCTAACGCTAACCAGCTTCTACCATTCGGTATGGTTATCGTAGTTGACGGTATCACATATACCATTGACAATTGCGCTATGGATCAAGCTTCTATCGACTTCGGTCTTGATGGTATCGCTACTATCGCTTGGACTGGTAAGGGTATGACCTTAAATCAGTTAACTACTGCAGTTACAATGGCTGGTACTGCTCTGCTACCAACATTCTCTGGTGGCCTAACTGGTACAGCAACTGGTAAGTCAGCTTCTGCTACTACACGTTATATTACTAACAAGTTGTCTACAATCGGCATTGTTAAGAATATCGGTGGTACTGGTGCTGGTAATACTACATACAACCTGGCCCTAACCGGTGGTAACATGACCATCGCTAATAACCTAACGTATGTAACTCCAGCTAATATCGGTGTTATGAACGTACCTATCGGTTATTTCACTGGTACACGTGCTATCAGCGGTTCTGTAAGCGCTTACCTACGTACAGGTGGTGGTGCTACTAAGAATACTGGTGACCTGTTTGCAGATATGCTTACAGACGCTACAACCAACAACGTAACAGAGACCAAGTATCAATTAAGCTTGGCTATCGGTGGTTCTAGCAATGCAACCCGTGTTGAAGTTTTAGTTAATGGTGCTGCTATGCAGGTTCCGACAGTTGACGCTCAGGCAGTTGTTTCTACAACAATCAACTTCACTGCACAAGCTACCGACAATGTTCTAGGTGCTACAGCTAACTATGACTTAGCTAACACCAACGACATGCGAGTTCGTTACTTCAGTAACTAATTGAAGTGACCTTTTATAGGAACTGGGTTGATCTCCAGTTCCTCTTTTTAACTTTTTATAATAAGTATTATGGCTACACAACCAACATCACTGTCTCTTAAGACACTGCTAGTTCCTAGCAAAACAGTACAAGTCGAATATCCTGGTATGCCGGGATTCATGATTGACGTATCTTTTCTATCACGTGAGACTTTAGTAAACATTCGCAAGAAGGCTACTAAAACTTCGTATAAGAATCGTGCGGCATCAGAAGAACTAAATGACGAGCTATTCCTTGAGCTTTATGTTAAAGAAAGTATCAAAGGATGGTCTGGACTAAAACTAAGTTATCTAGAGCAACTTGCTCCAGTTGATTTATCTGGTCAAGATATGGACGCAGAACTTGAGTTTACTCAAGAGAATGCTCTATTCTTAATGAAGTCATCTTCTAACTTCGATTCGTTTATTAGCGAAACTGTTACTGACTTGGGAAACTTTCAGAAGAACAGCGCGAAGAAATAAATAGGATGCTTGGGTCATTCTTTCAGAATATGTCTGTTAGTATGACAAAAGAAGCCTACTTCGAGATGTGTGAAGCCTTAGGCACCGAACCTCTAGAGGAAGAGATTCCTGTGGAAATGTCAGATTTCCCAGTAGAGGTACAGGAAGCTATAAGTATCTATTATAAATTGCGAGACGAGTGGGATACTATGAATGGGATTTACATGGGTAAATCCTATGCAGGTTTGGGGGATATTCTTACCATACTTGAAGTACCTAACGAAGATCGTAAGTTTTTGTTAGAATGGTTATCTGTGATGGATGCTGCGAGATCGAAAGCTCTCAAGGATCTAAGGCCAGCTAAAGAAGTTAAAGCGAAAACCCCGCCGATTTAATATCTGCGGGGTTTTTTTATGCTTGAAAATTTTATACCTTGACAAGAGGCTACCGCTATGATATAATAGCTAGTAACTTAAATACATCCAAAAATTTAATAGGTCGCAATTAAGTTTTTGTCGACCCAGGAGGTGTAATGGCAAATAATATAACTGACTACAAAGTAGTAGTAAGAACAGATGGTCTTAATGAAGCCAATAAGACTGCTGCTCAGTTCGCTGATAACATGGAGCGGGCTAATAAAGCAGGCGGTACTATGGGCTCTAAAAAGGCCTCGCAAGCTGGATACAGCCCATCTCAGGCAGCTGGTTTAGATAACAGAGAATATAATAGAGGTCGCGGCTCAATGGGTACTACTGGTGCTAGTGCTCGCGATTTTGCAAACCAAGCACAAGGTCTTGGTGGTTTGGTACGTGTGTACGCTACATTTGCGGCTAACATATTCGCTGCCTCCGCAGCGTTTAGTGCTTTAAGAGAAGCTGCT
>JACCDL011111900.1_pt1 | contig 11393 bp, 11 predicted proteins | sample 7441931 | NCBI WGS metagenome assembly JACCDL01 (sample SAMN15323437, study PRJNA562643) | freshwater metagenome | isolation source: river surface water | place: USA:Blue River Watershed | collected 2017-08-16 | reverse complement strand
TGGCGAAGGTAGCGAACGATCAACCAGTCGTAGTTCAACCTAAAGTAGTTCAACATAAGGTAGTTCAACCAAAAGTAGCTAAAGAAGAATCTACATCAGTTAAAAAAGATACTATTAAAATGGTGGGAGTAAAGAAATTAGCTCTTGCTGAATCTAAACCTGCTGAATCTAAACCTGCTGTTTTGGTTAACAAATCAAAGGATTCAGTTAAGCGATCAACTCCAACTGTAATGGTAGCTACACCTTCAACAGTAAAAGAAGAAGAGACCTTGACGAAGGAAGACATCATAAAAGCCTTGGATTCTTTGGCTAAATTGAAAAAAGAACAAGAACGTATTGTCGAGTATTTGACCAAGCGTATCAACAAAAAGCCAATTGATGTATTTGTAAGTTCTGATTCCGTTAGTGTCGAAATTTATGATAATGGTATTCATGATAAAGATTCTGTATCTGTTATTTATAATAACCGTATCATAGTTGATAGAAAAGAACTTAAGGTGAATAATCCAATCAAGTTCAAGCTTAAGGTAGATAAAAACAAGAAAAATAATGAACTTGTGTTGGTAGCTGAAAACTTAGGAGTTGAGCCGCCAAATACCGCCGTAATGTTTATCACAGAAAAATCAGGTAGACGTCAACAAGTGATGCTATCTACCGATATGACCCATAATGAAGTAGTTTACTTTATCAGGATTGCAAAGGAATAAATATTCTAAATTAATTTATCTTAAAAAACCATCCTTTCGAGGGTGGTTTTTTGTTATTCGCTTGGGTTAGTGTACTTTCGCTGCTTATAAATACAGAAAATGAAGCGAATTGAAAGACATAGAGCTATTTTAGGGGTAGATGATAAGGCTACTTTAAGTGATTTAAAGAAAGTCTATCGTAAAATCATGATGGAATGGCATCCTGATAAATTTCAGGATAGTGAGGAGTCCAAAAAAATGGCAGAAGAGAAGTCTACTAAATTAATCGCATCTTATCATTTTTTAGTAAGTGTACACCCTGAAACCCATGAAGCTACCAAGGCTGAATACACTGCTACCATTTCGGAAGCCAGTATTGACGATTTTGAATTTAAATCGGAGATATTGCGTGTGGTTTTTTCTGATGGAAATGAGTATGAATACTATGGAGTCCCCAAAGGAATTTATGTAAAATTGGTTAATTCGGATACCCCAGACCGTTTTGCAAGAAGGCATATATATGAAAATTACCTGTATAGAAGTACCAGTAAAATAGTAGGGAGGGAGTAAAACTTAAGGCTTATGCTTTAATCCTAAATCTTGAGTTAATGCTCTTACTCCTTCCATGAACTTTTTACCTGGATCGTTTTTATACGTAATGTATTTTGAATCTGTTTCTTTCCAAATTGGAGTTTGCTTAAAGGCAATATATTCAGCATGCCCAATCAAATATTCTATTTTATACTTCTTGCATAAATACCTAACTAAGTTTGCATTCGCAATAACTTGTGCTTCTGTTAATGGGTTATTTTCACCACCAATATTTTCTACCCCAATTGCACAATAGTTGATACCTATGGCATGTCGGGCAAAAAGAGTATCTGGCATTAATTGATAAATTTTACCATTACGGTCTACTAAATACTGAGCACTTACGTTTAATTTACTTGCCCTTTGATTAAGTTGTCTTGCATTTTCTATGGTTGCTGGATTGAAATAATTATGTATACTTTTAATATTTCCTCCCTCGGTATAATGCAGTACAATTATTTTTGGAGTAATTGTGGGACTGGATTGATTCAATCCATGTCTATTTTTTAAATATTCTAAACTTAGATTGATTCTTTCTTTTCCATAATCAATGGGTAGTTGAATGATGTTAATAGAGGTGTCTAATTTAGCATTTGCATATAACTTTGAACTCGTATTGCTAAAGAATAGAATACATATAAATAGGAATAAACTTTGCAAATTCTTTAGGAGCCACTTCATTATTAATCTTCAATTTTCATATTAGCAACTTCGTCAAAAATATCTTTGGATGCATTTGGATATTTCGAGCTTATTCCTGTCCACCACATATCTGTGCTAAATGCGCCAGATTCTGCCAAGTACCATTTATCGCCTTTTTTTGTAAATAAAGCTTCTACATGAGTGCCATCACTATATTCCCCAGTTTTTACGGGTTTGCCATCTTTTCTAGCCGCATTTCCCATAAACCACGCGTAACCACCACTCATTTTGAAATGTTTCACTTCAAAAATTAACTCCTGTTTATATTGTTGAAACAAATTTGCCCTTAAAATATCCAACATCATAGTTCGATCCTTTGTATTGGATGGATTTTTCACCTTTATATCAATGATGGTTTGCGCATTCAAATTGATGGAAAGTATGGATAGGGTAGCTAACAATAAGTAGGTAAATAAATTCTTTTTCATAGCGGATGTTTATGTAATATATCAAATATATGGGATATATTTTCGATACAGTACGAGGTGTGGGCAATAAGCTGGGCGAAGCCAAACCCTTCATGTAGGACTGCCGACTTACTTTGTTCGTCGTCTTCCTACATGGCGGGCGTACCCAAACCCTTTCAACAAATCACTTCGTGCTTTGTTGGGTTTTTTGCTTCTCATCTGTTTACAAAAGCAAGCTTTTGACACAGCTTCAAAACAAAAAACCCTGTCACTTGCGTGACAGGGTTTGTGCCCAGAACAGGAATCGAACCTGCACTACCTTGCGATAACCAGATTTTGAGTCTAGCGCGTCTACCAGTTCCGCCATCTGGGCATTATTATTCGGATAAGCAAGTTATCCAGGCGGGATGCAATATTACGTTAATGATGGAAATCTTCCAAAATACGGTCAAGGTATTTTTTCTTGTAATAATAGTCCTTTATTTGCAGCATTGCTTCTTCGGGAATACTATCGATAGAACTAGCTTCCAAATACGCTTGAATAGGGCTGTAAATTTCATTTTTAAGGGTATTTATTTGGTCTAATATGGCTTGTTTAGCCTCTTGGCTGTCCGCATCCATCCATCCCTCATTTAGTTCCATCATTTCCATTAAAAAATCCGGTGCCAGACTGTATTTTTCGTCGGGTTGGATATGTCCTGTAATTTCTAAAACATAAGGCAAAAGGAGTTCCTTGTTATTCAATAAAGTGAATCCTTTATTTGCTAAAGCAGATTGTTCTAATGCCGTTTCCTGCTCTAGTTCGGTACCTTGTGCAAATCGGTCGGGATGGGAAGCCCTTTGTATATTCATGAAGGCTGCTCTTAACTGATTAGTATCAGCCTTAAAAGCAATGGGTAAGCCGAATAATTCAAAATAATTCATTTCTATATTTTGTATATTGTGTAAAAGTAATAAAATGCCAGTATTGGGGCTTATTAAAGAAGGAAAAGTTCCTAGTGACAATCGGGTTGCCTTAACGCCAAAGCAATGCAAATGGTTTAAAGCTCAATTTCCCAATTGGGATATTTTAGTGGAAAGCTCACCAGGTAGATGTTATGCAGACAAAGAATATGAAAGGGAAGGTATTAAGGTAGTATCCGATATAAGCAATGCAAATATTTTATTGGGAATCAAAGAAGTTCCCAAGGAACAACTCATTGCCGGGAAGACTTATTTATTTTTTTCCCATACTAAAAAAGCACAACCTTGTAATCAAGCTATGTTTCATGCCATGATGGACAAGGGAATTACCCTAATTGACTATGAGTGTTTAGAACATGAGGATGGACAGCGTTTAATTGGATTTGGTTTTTTTGCCGGTATTGTAGGTGCGCATAATGGTATGATGGCTTATGGAAATAGAACCAAAGCATTTCATTTAGGTAGGGTAAAAGAGGTGAAAGATTATATGGAACTGGTGCATACTTATTTTGGTCTCAAATTGCCTAAGATTAAAATTGCTGTAACTGGTTCGGGAAGGGTAGCACACGGCATTTTAGAAATCATGAATTTGTTGGATGTACAACAAGTAGACCCAGAAGATTATCAACATAAATATGACTATCCAGTTTATGTTCATTTAAAAGGAGCTGATTTATACCTGCATAAAGAAACTGGAAAATACAATCGATCTGATTTTCATGAAAATCCAAGTCAATACAATTGCTTATTTCCCAAGTATTTAAAAGAAACCCATATTTTAATGAATGGTGTTTATTGGGAAAAAGGAATTCCCCCATTGTTTTCATTGGATGATTTGAAAGAAGATAATATTGCCTTAACTACCATTGCAGATATCACCGATGATTTTAATGGAAGTGTTCCTATTAATTTAGGAGATGCTAGTTCCGACCAGCCCGTTTACGGTGTTGATATTAACAGCGTTGAAAAAACAGCGCCCTACCTTGCTTCCAGTATAGACGTGATGGCTGTGGGTAATTTGCCTAATGAATTACCAAGGGACGCAAGTCGTTTTTTTGGAGAGCAATTAATCAAATATGTATTACCTGATTTAATTGAAGAGGGGAATCCGATTATCCAAAAAGCAACATTGTTAAAAGCCGGAGCTTTAACGGAGCATTACAGCTTTTTACAGGAGTATGCTCAACACGGATTATAAATGCAAATAATAAGGGGCGAGTAATTGAACAAAAGCTTCAGAATAGCTTTGGTCTTCTTTTTTTATATAAAATTTTGTTCTAGTAATTTCTTGAATAGCCTGCTTGGATTTGACAAACTTTTGCATGACCCTAAATGGTTTTTGTTGAGGGGCGTTCATAACAACCACTTCTGCTACTAAAGAGAGTCCATTTTGTGTAGCTAGTTTTTGCATAGTATAAGCTCTTAACGCTGGAATTAATACATAATAAGTCCCTTGCTCAATTAATAAACTAGCCACTTCTTTCAACAACTCCTCCCAGGGTAAAGCCACACTATGAGCAGCCAGATTTTTTTGATTATTGGGAGATAACAAGTCGGCTTCAAAAAAGGGGGGATTGGTTACTATGCAATCAAATTGATTCGTCTTTGCTTGTCCCTGAATTGTTTTGCTAAACGTTTGAATAGAATTTTGAATTATGGAAATCCTGTTTGCCCAAGGACTTAATTCAATATTCTTCTTAGCTTCCGCTGCTGCATTGGGTTCTATTTCTACGGCGGTAATATTGGTATTTTCATTAGTTGCTTGCGCAATCATCAAACTTAACAGACCCGTGCCGGTGCCAATGTCTAAAATGGAGTTTGCATTTACAATTTCAGATTCTTTGGATAGCCAGGCACCAAATAAACATGCATCAGTACATACCTTCATAGCGGTATGTTCCTGATGCACGATAAATTGTTTACACTGAAAAAAAGTGTTCGCCACTATTCTGCAGTTAATCCCGCTCTTAAATATTCTTTATTCAAACGCGCGATGTTGGCAATAGAAATTTCTTTAGGACAAGCTGCTTCACAAGCGCCCGTGTTGGTGCAAGAACCAAATCCTTCCTTATCCATTTGCGCCACCATATTCATAACACGTGATTTTCTCTCTGGTTCTCCTTGAGGTAATTGTGCCAAGTGAGAAACTTTCGCACTTAAGAACAACATAGCAGAGCTATTTTTACAAGCGGCTACACAAGCACCACATCCAATACACATTGCGGCAGCAAAAGCAGCATCCGCTGAATCTTTATTAATAGGCAAGCTGTTTCCGTCTACTGCATTACCTGTATTCACACTAATATAACCACCCGCTTGAATGATTCTATCAAATGCACCACGGTCAACAGTTAAGTCTTTTACAATTGGGAAAGCATTGGATCTCCATGGCTCAATGGTAATGGTATCGCCATCATTGAATGCACGCATATGCAATTGACAAGTGGTATTTGCTTGCCAAGGACCATGTGGTTTGCCATCAATGTATAAAGAACACATTCCGCAAATTCCTTCACGACAATCGTGGTCAAAGGCAATTGGCTCATCACCAGTTGTGATTAACTTTTCATTCAATACATCTAACATCTCTAAGAAAGACATTTCGTCGGAGATATTATTTACATCATATTTTACAAAAGCACCTGGAGTGTTTGCGTTTTTTTGACGCCAAACTTTCAATTTTAAATTCAAATTTTTGTGTGCCATATTATTAAATTATACGGGTAGTTAATTAATTAAATTATTTGTAGTTACGTTGAGATGGTTTGATGACTTCGTACTTCAATTCCTCTTTATGTAACTGCCATTGATGCTCACCGGTAGCTTCCCATGCAGCTACATACATATAGTTTTCATCATCTCTTAATGCCTCACCGTCTGGTGTTTGGTATTCCTCTCTAAAGTGACCGCCACAACTTTCGTTTCTGTTTAAGGCGTCTACACACATTAACTCACCTAATTCAATAAAGTCTGCAACGCGATTGGCTTTATCTAATTCAGGATTGTATTCGTTGATTTCACCTGGGATTCTAACATCACTCCAGAATTCTTTTTTCAATGCTTGTACTTCTGCAATGGCTTGCTTCAATCCTTCTGCGTTTCTAGCCATTCCACATTTGTCCCAAATGATTTTACCTAAACGCTTATGGAAGCTTTCTACCGACTGTGTACCGTTGATGTTTTTTAACTTAGCAATACGATCCGCAACGGCTTTCTCTGCAGCCTCAAACGCAGGATGCGTTGTGGGGATGGGAGCGTTGTAAATTTCGTCTGCTAAATTATTTCCTAAAGTATAGGGAATAACAAAGTATCCATCTGCTAAACCTTGCATCAAGGCACTTGCACCTAAACGGTTGGCACCATGATCGCTAAAGTTGGCTTCTCCTAAAGCGTATAAGCCAGGCACATTGGTTTGTAATTCATAATCTACCCATAAGCCACCCATGGTGTAGTGAACAGCTGGATAAATACGCATTGGCACTTCGTAAGGATTTTCTCCAGTGATTTTTGCGTACATGTCAAATAAGTTACCGTATTTCTCTTTCACTACTTCTTTACCTAAAGCAATGATTTCTTCATGACTCACATTAGACAACCCTTTTTTACCTACTTCTGTTTTACCATATCTTTCTATGGCTGCTGCGTAATCTAAATAAACAGCTTGTTTAGAAGTTCCCACGCCATAACCTGCATCACATCTTTCTTTAGCAGCACGAGAAGCTACGTCACGAGGTACTAAGTTTCCGAAAGCAGGGTAGCGACGTTCTAAGTAGTAATCTCTTTCTTCCTCTGGAATTTCATTTGGTTTGCGCGTGTCTCCTTGTTGCTTAGGAACCCAAATACGTCCATCATTTCTTAATGACTCAGACATCAAAGTTAATTTTGACTGATGGTCTCCAGAAACAGGAATACAAGTTGGGTGAATTTGAGTGAAACATGGGTTAGCGAAATAAGCACCTTGCTTATGCGCTTTCCATGCTGCAGTTACATTCGATCCCATTGCATTGGTTGATAAGTAAAATACGTTTCCGTATCCACCAGTACATAATAATACTGCGTATCCAAAATGCTTTTCTAATTCTCCAGTAATTAAGTTACGCGCAATGATTCCTTTTGCTTTGCCATCAATCTTCACAACATCTAACATCTCATGGCGGGAATACATGGTAACATTACCCAAAGCCACCTGACGCTCTAAGGCTTGGTAAGCTCCAATTAATAACTGCTGACCAGTTTGACCTGCAGCATAAAAAGTTCTTTGTACTTGTGTACCACCAAAACTACGGTTGCTTAATAAACCACCGTATTCACGCGCAAAGGGAACTCCTTGTGCAACGCATTGGTCAATGATGCTTGTACTCACTTCGGCCAAACGATGAACGTTTGCCTCGCGTGCGCGATAGTCACCACCTTTAATCGTGTCATAAAATAAACGGAAAACACTATCGCCATCATTTTGATAGTTCTTAGCAGCGTTTATTCCTCCTTGTGCAGCAATACTGTGTGCACGACGTGGACTATCTTGAAAGCAAAATGCTTTTACTTTATATCCTAATTCTCCTAATGAAGCTGCTGCGCTAGCACCGGCTAAGCCTGTACCCACAACAATCACTTCCATCTTTCTTTTGTTAGCAGGGTTTACTAGTTTACAGTGACCTTTATAGTCTACCCATTTTTCTTCTAGTTTTCCAGCAGGTATTTTTGAATTTAACATAGTTGAATCTTTTATCTAAAGTTTAGAATGTTTGTTGTCATTAATTATTTTACCCATTGTAAATAAAAACTAATCGGCATCATGGCAAATGCCAAAGGAATAAGGATGGCAAAGCCATAACCAATCGTACTTATCATTGCATGGTATCTTTTATTGTGCACACCAATAGTTTTGAAAGCACTTTGAAATCCATGTGCTAAGTGATAAGCTAAAGAAATACATGAAATCACATAAAATATAACTACCCAAATGTCTTTGAAAGTCTCTTGCATAACGCCATATAAATTATGAACTTGAACACCATTTGGTAATGTAATTTCTTCTACACCAGTGATTCTACTTGGCACCCAAAAATGTTTCCAGTGAATGATAAAAAACATAAGTAGAATGGTACCCAAAATGGCCATACTTCTGCTATACCATTTACTTCCTTTTGAATAATTAACTGCATAGCCAACTGCTCTTTTACTTCTGTTTTCAAGAGTAAGCATGTAGCCTTGAATAATGTGCAAGAAAATAAAGAAGAATAATCCTACTTCTAAAATTCTAGGCACTGCATTGCTACCCATAAAGTGTCCAGCACGATTAAACATGACGCCACCGTCCATCGCCCAAATACAGGCATTTAATCCGGCATGCACTACTAAGAATAACACTAAGAAGATACCCGTTAATCCCATGATTAATTTTTTCCCTACTGAGGAGGTAAACATTTGTTTAAAGGTCATATTGCTAAGATTTTAAAATCGCTGCAAAAGTAAGCATGAAATGAACACTAGCCTTCAAACGTTTGAATGATTTTGAGCAGTTATGCTAAATACCTTAACAATTTGTGCATTTAAATAAGTTAAAGACCACTCGCATAAATTTATAGCGGATATCCACATTTGGCCTATTTTTACAACATGATAAAAGTGCTAGGAATCCTTTGGAACAGCTTTAAGATGGCTTTACAGGAGTTAAAGGTCAATAAATTGAGGACTTTTTTGTCCTTATTTGGGATTACCATTGGTATCTTTTGTATCATCGGCGTCTTGGCTACTATCGATAGCTTAAAAACCAAAATAAGCAATGATTTAGCTGGTTTGGGCAACAATACTATATTCATTGATAAGTGGGACTATAACGGGGGGCCAGAGTATCCTTGGTGGAAATTTGTGAAACGCCCTAGTATGAAGGTTTCTGAGATGGATTTTGTGAAACAGCAGTCTACTATGGCATCCAATGTAGCCTTTTTCGTTTCTTCAACCGTAGGGTTTACCTATGAAGAAAATATCTTAAAAGGGGTTAATTTATATGGGGTGACCAACGATTTTAATTCCATTCAAAGTTTTAACATTGGCACCGGCAGGTATTTTAATGAAACCGATTTTACAAGAGGGGTGCCTTATGGTGTGATTGGCAATCAAGTAGCGGTTGAATTGTTTGGAAAAGCTGAAAAAGCCTTAGGTAAAACCATTTCATATAGTGGTAGACGTCTTTTAATCATTGGTATTATTGAAAAACAAGGTAGATCCATGATTGGGGGATTTGATTACGACAAAACGGTTATTGTTCCTTATAATTATTATGCTTCTATTTTTAATCCGGATAACAACAACCCTTATATAATGGTGCAAGCCAAGCCTGGTATTCCATCCAGTGCTTTGCAAGATGAGCTAAATGGGATCATGCGCCAATTAAGAAAGTTAAGTCCAACGCAGGAGGATAATTTCACTTGTAACGACGTAGCTCAATTTAAGGATCAAATAGAAAGTGTTTTTGGAGCCATTAACCAAGGTGGCTGGGCCATTGCGGGCCTTTCCTTATTAGTGGGTGCCTTTGGAGTTGCTAATATTATGTTTGTGACGGTACGTGAAAGAACCAGTCAAATTGGATTGAAGAAGGCGATTGGCGCAAAAAGCAGTACCATTTTATATGAGTTCCTTTTGGAAAGTGCTTTCTTGTGTATCATTGGGGGCTTAGTGGGACTGTTTTTGGTCTGGCTGCTTACCATCGCACTGGGAGCCGTATTGCCTTTCCCCATATTCATAGCCCCGGGTATTGTATTTCTTGCATTAAGTATTTGTATCATTTTGGGGGTTATTTCTGGAATTATTCCTGCTTCAATTGCTGCAAAAATGAATCCAGTGGAAGCTATTCGATCTAAGTAGTTAACTTCGCACTGTGTCTGAAAAATCTATTACCATATTGGCCATTGAATCGTCTTGCGACGAAACGGCTGCGTCTGTAATTGTGGACGGAAAAATCCTTTCCAACTTTATTGCCAATCAAGCGGTACATGAAAAATTTGGAGGGGTAGTCCCCGAGTTGGCAAGTCGTGCTCATATGGAAAATATTGTGCCTGTGGTAGACGAGTCTTTAAGAACAGCCTTCCCTCATTTAACACATGCCGAAAGATTAGCACAATTGGATGCGATTGCTTTTACGCAAGCGCCGGGATTAATTGGGAGTTTATTAGTAGGTGCTCAATTTGCAAAGTCCTTAGCCCTTACACTTGGCAAACCCTTGATATCAGTACATCACATGCAGGCGCACGTATTGGCTAATTTAATTGCAGAAGACAAACCTAGTTTCCCTTTTTTGTGTTTAACGGTGAGTGGAGGACATACCCAAATTGTTAGGTGCAATAGTCCTGCGGAATTAATCATTTTAGGAGAGACTATTGACGATGCCGCTGGTGAAGCCTTTGATAAAATCTCAAAAATAATAGGACTACCTTATCCAGGTGGACCGGTGTTGGATAAACTAGCAAAGCTGGGTAATCCAAAAGCCTTTGAATTTGCAAAGCCACAAGTGCCAGACTTGAACTATTCTTTTAGCGGATTAAAAACAAGTGTGCTTTACTTTTTGCAAAAACAGGAACCTGGTTTTATAGAAGCCAATTTAAATGATTTATGTGCTTCAGTGCAATATACAATTGTAGAAATATTGCTTAAAAAATTAAAAAAGGCCATCCAAGAAACGGGCATTCATGAAATTTGTATTGCTGGTGGGGTAAGCGCTAATTCGGGGTTAAGAAACGGGGTAGTATTGCTTGGCGAAAAGACCCGCTCTAAGGTATTCCTACCCAAATTTGAATATTGTACCGATAATGCCGCTATGATTGCTATTACGGCCCATTATAAATACTTGGCCGGGGCGTTTGACGACCTTTCTGTGTCCGCCACAGCTCGTTCAAATTGGTAAGCTTAAATAGCTTAACTTTGCGACCTCAAATTAATGTACTTATATGATCAGTGCTAGAAACATTACTTTATCCTTTGGGAAAAGGGTTTTATTCGATGAAGTGAATATTAGTTTCACGAAAGGAAATTGCTATGGAATTAT
>JACCDL011261419.1_pt1 | contig 11397 bp, 10 predicted proteins | sample 7441931 | NCBI WGS metagenome assembly JACCDL01 (sample SAMN15323437, study PRJNA562643) | freshwater metagenome | isolation source: river surface water | place: USA:Blue River Watershed | collected 2017-08-16 | reverse complement strand
GTCAAGCAAAGAAAGTTCTACCCCAATGGTCAATTGCAAATGGTTGCTTATCGAGGAGCAACCAACGATACAAGTTTTGCTTCATACTACGAAAATGGACAGTTGGAAACTTTTACCTCCACTGGAATCCACCGAACCAAGCAGATGCAATATTTTCCCAATGGAAAATTGAGAATGCAATTTGAGTCGACCAGCATGCTTGATCATCGCTCATCTCTCCATGAAATTTTTCAAGAAAATGGAAATCTGCTACAATCGATTCGGACCAATCATGATACCACCTTACAAACCCATTACTTTTTAAATGGCCAAATGAAACAGACTTTCCGCAGGGAAAAGACATTGCTTCAAGGCAATTATTTGGAGTGGGATAGTTTAGGGAAACCATTGACACAATTGGAGTATCACAATGGAATTCGAATTGGGGTTGGGCTGGTGAAAAAAAGAATGCCAAGAGCAGCAAGTAGGCATGAAGAAATCAACTGGGAAAATTGGTGGCTGGCTTGCCTGGAAAATGCACACCGGGCGGACTCACCCAATGCCGAGCCTTATTTTTTGTCCAAGGATTCTATACAAGTGTATCTGCAGGTATTGAAAGCGGCAATGGAATATATGCCTGAAGAATGGAAAGCAGAGGTTCCTTTGGTGAGCATTGAGCAAGGACGGAAGTTTGTTTATCGTTTTGTTTTGAAGGACAACCCAGAGGATAGTGTATCGCTGCATTGGATGACTTTTTGCAAAAGTCGAGGTTGGAAAATGGTAAAAGAAGATCCAATGAATGGTACTTGGAAGGCTGGAGATTTTGAAACGAGTGACTTTTTTAGCCCTGAATGGATCAAACAGCATTTTAAGAAGCGCTATCCCAATGCCGTATTGGAGGTTTTGATACAGCCCCGTTGGGTGCCCAATGGTGAGGTTCAACTTTATCAGACAGGCAAAGCGCGTTACGATGGCGCGTCAACCGTTGATCTTGTAATTACCCGCATGTTCAATGTAGCATTGATGAATTGGATCACCCCCTGGGGCGTAAGAAATTTTACTTTCTATGGCGATGACATAGAACCCTTCAATCGTTTTTTTGATTGGGACATTCCACAAAGTTCGGGTTTCGAACTTCCTTGGGATTAAAGAATCAATAGATTTTTGCTATACTTTTATATTTATATAGATATAGCAAAATGACACTTCAGCAATTGACCTACTTGGTCGCATTGGATACCCACAGACAATTTGTGAAAGCAGCGGAGAGTTGCTACGTGACGCAACCCACGCTAACGATGCAAATTCAAAAATTGGAAGAAGAGGTTGGCGGAAAATTGTTTCATCGAAATTCAACACCTATCGAACCCACCATTTTAGGAAACATCATGGTGGAGAAAGCACGTTTGATTTTAAGTGAAGTGGAAGGGTTAAAAACCATTGTCAATGGGGAAGTAGAGAAAGTGGAAGGCACATTTACCTTGGGTATCATTCCAACGATTGCCCCGTATTTAATTCCATTGTTCCTGCCGATTGTTGCCAAACGAAACAAGAAGGTGCATCTCAAAGTCAAAGAGATGCGAACAGATGAAATTGTTACAGCATTAAAAAAAGGAGAAATAGATTTGGGTATTTTGGCTACCCCATTGGAGGATAAGCAAATCCGAGAATGGCCCATGTACTACGAACCCTTCATGGTGTATTTGTCCGAAAACAATCCCAAGTACAAAAAGCAAAATTGGAAGTCGAGTGATTTGGAGGCCAATGATATGTTGATCTTGGATGAAGGACATTGCTTCAGAGAGCAAGCCTTGGTCATTTGCGGAAGCAAAGGAAAAAGGAAGGACTTGAATTTTGAATACCAAAGTGGTTCATTGGAGGCGTTGATGCGAATGGTCGAAAGGGATTTGGGTTATACGATGGTTCCTGAATTAGCAGTGAAAGGAAGAAACGAAGAAAAAAATGCGAGAAGTTTTACGAGCCCAGCTCCTGTCAGGGAGATAGCTATCGTAACCCACCAAAGTTTTCATAGATTGGCATTGGTTGAATGGCTGCAATCAGAAATTCAAAAAGTTGTTCCGAAAGAATATCTTCAAGCCAAGAAATTTCGACGTATTGGTTGGAAATAGTTTTTAGATTTTTCTTTTTGATTAGAAAGTAATTGTATAGCCTGCTCTAAAACCATAACCTCTTGAATTATCATAATCTTTATTGATTGCGATGAAAGGAGAGAGAAATTCACTGTTGAATAAATGGGATTTGTATTTGGCTCTCAATGTGATATCGCAAGCCATATTGCCATAATCTAAATAAGGTTTTGCCCGATATCTGTACTCCACTGTAAGTGGGTTTATGCTTATGTGCCAATGGTCATTACCACCAAGTTCATAGCCCAATCCTTCAGGAATGAAAAGTAATATTGCCCCAATAGCTGAGGTTAATCCTGACTCATCCGCTTGTGAAAGCAGTGTGGTACCCAGAAAAGCGCCAGCGCTAGAGCGCAAATAGATACCGCCATTGGTCGGGAAACCAATTCGAAAGGAGTAATTCAATGTTGTTTTTTTCCCTATTGGTACCCAACAAAGCGCGTGTCCGGTCAGATAATCAGAGTGTAAATTTTGAATGTAGTCTAGTCCAAATCCATACTCTAGTTTTCTTGAAACAGATTCAGTCGTTTGACCGTTGCACATCTGAACAGTAAGGATTATAGAACAAAACAAAACGAATCTTTTCATCAAAGAATATTTATTTTATCGATTTGGGAAAAATCTTTGTGCCTAAATAAATACAAGGAAAATAGATCAACAGACTCAGCCAAAACCAAGCAGGATGTGGAATGGTAAGCAAGTTCATCACACCAACGCCCATCAGTCCACCAGATAGGGTAATTCTCGATGTCGATAAATGCTGATTGAAACGTGACAATACCCATCCAGCCACAATGCTACCCACTGCGTATCCCAAGGCTATCCACATGTACGCACTTGTGGGTTGCGACTCCATGTATATTCTAAAAGCTTCAGATTCAATGGAGACATCCTTGGGCATTTCTGTGGAAAATGGATTCCATTGCTCCATGATGCTTACCGCTACAGCAAAGGCAATACAAGCAATGACAATGGAAAGAAGATTGATGATTTTTGTTTTCATTACCTGTTTTTGATTCGATTAAATATGGCCATCGTTGTTCCTATAATCATGATGATGCAGCCCAACCAAAGCAAGTTAATTGCCGGGAAAATTTCAGCACTGATAATCAACAAATCTTTTTTGCTGCTCTTATGTTGTTGAATGGTCAAGGTCAATTGGCCGTCTTTTTCAATCAATGACATCAACATTTTAAATGTTTTGGATTCTGCAGGAAACATCTGTCCAATTCCGTTTTTGGTGGCCATGACTATGATGAGCTTTTCTTCCGTTGTATTCTCTCTCAAAGTCACAAAAGCTCTTTTGGCAATGACATCTTGAGGAAGAGAAGCGGGTAGTGGACCAGCATCAACAATGCTGTCAATTTTCATTTCAACCGTTTCGGTTAATGGAATATTGACACCCACACTCACTTGACCGCTCTTGGCCTCTAAATAGCCTTGCTCGTCTACAGCGGGTTCTTCCAATGCCACATACTTGATGTAGGTATACAAATCTTTACCCAATTCATGTCGGATACTGGGTTCACGTGAATTGCCCTTGGGTGATTGTAATACACTTGGAATTAACTCAAATTGATGTGCTCCAGGTTTTCCAGGCTGCCACATTTTGGCTATTGCTTTTACGTCTTGCCTAGGTGCTGGAACAACTGTCCAAAGCGAATCTTCTTGCCAATCCGTTAAAAAACTATCTGTGGCTTGGTGGTCTTTCATACAACGAAAAACCATTCCCTGCATAGAACGGTAATCACCAACTTTGTATTGAATAGGTAGTTTTTCTAAGAAATTAATTTTTACTTTGAGATGATCGCCTTCTTTGTATTTGTCTTCATATACGATAAAGTAGTCGCCCATGGCAATGGTATCGCCTTGGAGAATCATCAGATCTTCCATGTTGTTAAACTCTTTATCGAGTTGCGCAACATTTCCAATTTTATTTTCTGAGATGAAAAAATTTCGTGCAGTAGAAACAACAGCACCAAAAATCAATACCGCAAATCCAATATGGGCAATGCTCGCACCCAAGGAAGAGAAACCGGATTTCCAGATTTTTGAAGCGTATTGGAAATTGGCGAATGTTGCAAATAGCGTTGCAAACACGAGTATAAGTATCGAAAAGTCTTGCTCCTCATTGAAGCTTGTTGTGAAATACAACAAAACGGTTACCGCTAAACTTGCTATAGCAGACCAAGCCAAACGCTTCAGAACGCTTGCCAAATCAGAAGATTTGTAGGAGAAGTATTGACCGATTGCGATCAATAAAAACAATAGAATGCTCAGAGGAATTTGTACCCTGTGGTAGGTGAAGAATCTTTCTGTATCAGATGGAGCGCTGAATTGGTGATCTGCCAGTCGCTTGGCGAATTCCCAACCTGTATTTTCATGTAACCAAACAAAAACACTTTCAAAAGGGGCCAAGAAGATGTTGCCTACGTTTACGGAAGTAACTATGGTGACATGAATGGACATTAAAATCAAAACAACAGAACCAATGAACATCCAAAACTCCCTACTAGAGATAGCCTCTTCCTCATCTGGTGAGCGGAAGTTTCTGCGGTAGGCAATCCAAAGATAAATGGCTGAAACAAACATGAAAATCAACGTAAGGCTTGGTACCCATGTTCCTTCACCAGGTAGTAAATCTTTGGCTTCTGTATCTGGTAATGTTAATAGGTTGCCAATGGCAGCCAACAAAAGAATAGCGCAAATTCCAAGATACGCGATGCGCAAAGGATTTTTGGGCATCATCATCCAAGTACTGAGTGCTACATAGAACAACAAATAAACAAGCAATTGTGCCAGAATACCACTGTCAACAAAACTATGTACGCTGCTATCTCCAAGCACGCCACTTCTGGTAAGGAAAGTGGAGTACAATACCAAAATGAAACTAGACAGTATCAATACCAAAGTAGTAAAAGCAGATGTAGGCTTGCGACGGTTAATCAATAACAGATGCGCACCACCCACCAATGTTAACCATGGAACCAAAGATGCATTTTCTACAGGATCCCATGCCCAAAAGCCCCCGAAACCCAATGCTTCGTAGGCCCAAGCACCGCCCATCAAAATTCCTGTACCCAAAATCATAACTCCAAAAAAGGCCCATGGAATAGCTGGTTTCATCCAACCTTTGATATCACGTTTCCAAAGGCCTGCAATGGCAAAAGCAAATGGTATTAACGTTGAAGCAAAACCAAGAAATAGGGTTGGCGGATGAATGGTCATCCAATAGTTTTGTAACAAGGGGTTAAGTCCTTTTCCATCTTGAAATGTAGGTAAACTCAAATAGTCAGGATTTTTCACCCAAGGTAATTCGGCGTTGCTCGCCATATCGCGAAGCAAAATAAATGGGTCAGATCCAAATTGGAAGTCGCCAAAATAAACACCCAAGAGCATTGAGGCCAAGAACACTTGAACGCTCGCAATCACGGTCATAACGCGAGACTCCCATTCTTTGGCAGTTCGGATGACAATGATGGATAAAATGGCGTGCCAGAATATCCATAGAATAAAACTACCTTCTTGACCCTCCCATAAGCAACTGAAGATGTACTTGAGCGGCATACTGCTGTTCAAGTGATCAAAGGCATATTTGTATTCGTAATGATGATTCAACAAAATCCAAAGCATCATTACAACTATACCCACGATGGAAACAATGTGCGTGTAATACGCACGACGAGCCCACAATTTCCAATCCAATCCGGGTTGATTTTCGTCTAGATAGTAGGCAATGGTTGCACCTATTGCGCTAACAAAAGCCAAAACCACAAAAAAATGGCCCAAGACTCCGGGCCAAATATGTTCATTTAAATATTGTATCTCGTTCATTACTTTAAAGAATGTTGTTGCTCATTGTATTTGCTGGGGCATTTCATTAAGACATAATCCGCATGAAAGCTGTTGTCCTCTTTCCATTGCCCTTCTAGGGTAACTGATTCACTTTGTTCCAAACCCATGGGCTTGCCGTCTTTGTGTATCAATTCGATTTTTTGTTTTTCACCAGCTTTATCTGTAATGTAAAAAACAGTGCGGTTTGGATTAACCAAAGGGTTGTATTCTACGCCACTGGTTTTGTCAAATGTTCCAATGACTTTTACGCGTTCATTCAAATGTTCTTTGGCCTCTGCAAAGGTTACATTTTCATTACTTGAGGCAAAGGTCATGACGATGATTGAAGCTACCACGGCCAGAACGAGAATTAGAATAATCTCAGTTTTTTTCATCGTATATTTCTTTTTCTAATTTTGAAATTTTCTTATCCAAGCGAAAAAGGTATATCGCGATACCTACAAAGATGATGATAGCAACTCCCATCACAACTTTGATCTTACCTGATTCAAAAAAAGTATTTTCGAGACCATTACTTTGCGCCAATAGGGGCGTGGCAATCAACATGACCAACATTACTTGAAGCGCTTTAACGACGGTTGACTTTATCATTTAATTTTTCGAATTTTAATTGCAATTTGTAAATCCAATAACCCAACATGATCCAACCAATAACGGCTGGATAGAAGACGCTCCTCAACGAACTGTCAAGGTCATATTTGCTGAAAGCAGGATTCCCACTCTTTCCGGGATGAAGGCTATTGTCTGCAATGCGAGGCATTACCATCAGCAATACAATCATCAAAACAAAAGCGAAGATGTTAAACACAGCAGAAATTCTAGCGCGCTTAATTTCATCATCAATACTATTGCGAAGAAGTATGTAGGCTGCGTATACGATAAAAACCACCAAGGCTCCATTCAATTGAGGGTCTTTGGTCCACCAGGTGAGCCAAGTAAATCTCGCCCATAATGACCCCGTGATTAGTCCCAAAATGCAAAACAACAATCCTACTTTAACCGATGCAACGGCAACCAAATCACTAGTTGGATTTCCGCGCATAGCTTTGATACTAGCCACAAATCCGATACCCATCAAGAAGAACATCGTAAACCACATCGGAACATGCAACATGAGGTTTCTGATTGTTTCAAATAATATGGGCTGAAAGGGGAATCCCCAAACTTGATGATCGTCGTTTATTACATGCGGTTGAATGGCATTTTTCAAAGGTGCATTTGAAATAATGGCGATTTCTTTATTGATGAGTGCTGTAGATACATAAACCGAACCGTCAACATTGTCGTTGACATAAAATGCAATGGCTGAGGACGGCAATGTGTCGGGCCATTGAATGTCGAATTGAACATGTTGATTGTCTTTGATTTGGATGTTTTCGACTCCCAAATATTGACTGCCGACGGCAACGAAACATTGTAGATTGGAAGCTTGTTCCAAGAAATGGGTATTGTAGCCAGTAAATTCCACGGTTTGATTACCTCGCTTTAGCTCAGCTACACTGACGCCCAAACCGCCTGGAACAAGAGGCGTAGAGAAGGTTGAAATAAGGACGTATGTCAATATCAAAACCGTTAATATTTTCCACCAATTTTTTTTCATACTTAATCTCTCCAAAGGTAAGGGTACAAAACGTTGGACAAAGCAAAAGGGAGCACAATCATCATGGTTATAAGCATCCATCCCCAGTCAGCAGATTGAAGGGTTTGCAACACAACGGATTGCATCAAAATTACTGCTGCGTATAAAATGGGAATTAGCGTTGCAAATCCCAAAATGGCCAATATGCCACCGGGTTGCTGCGTTTTTAAACTGATGCCATGAACAAAGCTGAGTGTTACACCAAGTGCCAGACTTACGGATAGCACGGCGACGAGAATGTACAATGCTGATTGACCGAGAACCCAATCCTGACCGAAAAAGAACAGGAGCAATGCCCATTGCAAAGTGTTAATCAATGCCAGAAATAATCCGGAATACAAACTTTTGATGGTGATGTACATGCGAGGACTTACCAAGGTGTACAAAAACAATTGCGAACTTTTGCTACTCCCATGATCGTCTCTCTGTATGGTGTAGAAACCGGCGAATAAAATAGACAAGATCCAAAAAGTCACCAAGTACTGACCCTCAACTTGCGATTTATTCATGAGATAAGCTGAATACACGGAGCAGAGTCCAAACAAGAGTATTCCAGCCAATGCGCTACGGTTTTTTAAATCCGTTCTCACAAAAAATAAAAACAGCTGTAACGCTTTTTGCATAACGCAAAGATAACATTGATTGAAAGGAAAGGCCTGAACAAATTCGTCCTAATTTTGTTATTTGATTATGAAAAATTTTATCGTTCTGATTTTTACTTTGCTTGTTTCATTCACTTGGGCACAAAGTGGTAAGGTTAATGGAAAAGTATTTGATGTAAACACCAATGAGCCACTGTCTTTTGCAACAGTAATTCTGCAAAACACGAACTATGGAGCCGTATCCAATGAGCTCGGTGAGTTTAATATCGACGGTGTTCCCCCTGGTTTGTACAACCTGCAATGCGCTTACGTCGGTTACCAAATGTTTGTGATTTATGAAGTGGAGGTGACTTATGCAAGGGCTGTCAATGTACAAGTGGGTTTGAAACCAAATAGTTATGGTATTACCCTAGAAATCAAAGGAAGTGGAATTCGCAACCAAGACGAATCACCAGTTTCTGTTCGAAGTATCGGAACCAATGAAATCAAAAGAAACCCCGGTGGTAGTCGTGACATCTCCAAGGCAATAAGAAGTTTGCCGGGTGTTGCTTCCATCCCTTCTTTTAGAAACGATATCATTATTAGAGGTGGAGCTTCAAGTGAAAATAGATTTTACATCGATGGAATTGAAATTCCCAATATCAATCACTTTGCGACACAAGGCTCGAGCGGTGGTCCTGTTGGAATGATCAATGTAGATTTGATTGATAAAGTTCAATTTTATTCAGGTGCTTTTCCTGCTATGCGCGGCAATGCATTGAGCTCGGTTTTTGAGTTCGATTTCAAAGAAGCCAGAAAAGACAAGCGTGCTTTCAATGCCGTTTTGGGAACAAGTGACATTGGATTAACTTGGGATACACCAACTTCAAAAAACTCTGGATTGACCCTATCCCTTCGCCGAAGTTATTTGCAAGGACTTTTTAGCATTTTGGGTTTACCCTTTCTTCCAACGTACAATGATCTCAATGCCAAATGGAAATGGGACATCAATAAGAAAAATAAGCTCACATTCATCTCCATTGGCGCATATGACCAGTTTGCACTCAACCTCAAAGCTGCGGATGATACCACGGCAGATAATTATTTAGAGAATAGATATATTTTGGATTACTTGGGAATTTTCGAACAGTGGAGCTATACTTCAGGGATCAAGTATGACCGATTGATGCCCAACGGAACGTGGTCATTGATTTTAAGCAGGAATCAACTTCAAAATGACAATTATAAATACCGCAACAACGAAGAGAGTCTAGGTAAAAAGTATGACTACTCTTCCAGAGAAACGGAGAACAAGCTGCGAATTGAGCGCCGATTGTTCACAGATAATGGTTGGAAGGCAAGTTATGGATTGTCTGCAGAACAGGCTCATTACACCAACAGTGGATTCAATGAAGTATACATATTGGCATTGGATACGCTGCAAACTTTCAGAAGCAATACCAAGGCGCAATTGGTGAAGTATGGAGGATTTGCTCAAGCCAGTAAGACGATGCTGGAAAATAGATTGGTTTTATCATACGGCATTAGAGTAGATGGAAACAATTGGGGACCCAATATGAAAGATCCTTTCAGACAGTTCAGTCCCAGGTTCAGTGCCAAGTATTCTTTCGCGCCACAGTGGTCGTTCAATATGAATACTGGTCGATACTTCCAATTGCCTGCATATACATCATTGGCATTTAGCAGCAACAATGGAGAGTTTGTCAATAAGGACATGCGCTATATCCGCAACGATCAAATAGTTGCAGGCTTGGAATACAATTGGGACAAAAGAAATACGCTAATTACCCTTGAAGGATTTTTGAAAAAGTACAGTCAGTATCCCATTTCCAACAATTTGGGCGTGAGCTTGGCCAATTTGGGAGCGGATTTCGGTGCGGTAGGCAATGAGGATGTAACTTCAAAAGGCTTGGGTAGGGCATACGGTATGGAGCTGTTGTATCAACAAAAGTTGTACAACAATGCATACGGAATTTTGGCATACACTTGGGTTAGAAGTGAGTTCACCAATGTTTCAGGAGATTTTGCTCCATCAAGTTGGGACAGTAGACATATTGTTTCTTTGACCGGTGGAAAGAAATGGGGGAAAAACTGGGAAATAGGTGGTCGATTCGCCCTGAGCGGCGGGCTACCATATACACCGGATAATGTGGACGCTTCAATGCAGCGATTCTATTGGGATCAATTTGGCTTTGCTCAAACCAACTGGAGTTTGGTCAATACTGAGCGGATTTCGGTATTTCATCAGCTGGATGTACGCATCGATAAAAAGTGGTATTTCACCAAATGGACACTTGACGCTTTTTTAGATATCCAAAACATCTATGGATTTGCGACAGATCTTAAGCCTGCTTTGGATGTGCAAAGAGATGCGGCTGGAAATCCAATCGTTGATCCCAACAATTCTTCGCGATATTTGCCCAATTCAATTCCGCAGTCTTCAGGCTTTAGACAACCTGCAGTAGGAATTATAGTAGAATTGTAATGCGTATAGATAAATTCCTTTGGTGTGTTCGATTGTTCAAGACTCGATCTCTAGCTACAGAACAGGTAAGGCTAGGTAAGGTGCTCATGAATGGAGAACTGCTGAAACCATCTAAGGAGTTGAAGATTGGCGAAAAAGTTCAGATTCGCAGAGGTCCCGTAACATTCAGTTTTCAAGTTCTGGATTTTCCGAAGGCGCGATTAGGTGCAAAAATGGTGGAGTTGTATGTGAAGGAGATTACTTCGGATGAAGACAAGGAGAAATGGTTACTTTTACAAGAGCAGTTGAAGCTTACGCGTGAGAGAGGTACAGGAAGGCCTACAAAAAAGGACAGGCGAGAAATGGATGCTTTTATGGATATCATGGATTTGGAGGATAATGAATGAATGCACTTTTGATGCAAACCATCAGAAGAAGGATTGCACTTTCCAATGAGGAAGGTGAAGTCCTTTGCAGGTATTTCGAGCCGCGAACCATTAAAAAGAAGGATTTGCTATTTCGTGAGGGAGATATTGCCAGAGATGTTGCGTTTGTTTGCAATGGTGTTTTGAGGGTATATGCGCTAGATGATCAAGGGCATGATTGGACCTTACAGTTTGCCCCGACAGATTGGTGGGTTACCGATTTGGCCAGTTTTATCAAACAAGAACCAGCTCATTGGAAAGTTGAAGCTTTGGAAAATTCCGAAGT
>JACCDL010891047.1_pt1 | contig 11397 bp, 10 predicted proteins | sample 7441931 | NCBI WGS metagenome assembly JACCDL01 (sample SAMN15323437, study PRJNA562643) | freshwater metagenome | isolation source: river surface water | place: USA:Blue River Watershed | collected 2017-08-16 | reverse complement strand
CCGCAATTGAATTAGCGACGGGTCGGCCTTGGGTGCTACGCGCCATTCGGACTTCAACCCCGCGTGGGCATGGACGACAAAATCAATGCCGGGGTAGGCGTTTGAAGTGCGCCAGTCCTCGTATTCGGGAACGTTGGTTGTCCAGCGCGAGGGATCGCTTCCCAAGAGGTAGTGGCGTGGGCTGGGCGTTGCAGCCGACCCCGACGAGGAGGCCTGCGGGTTGGCGCCCACAAACTCCACAAAAAGAGCGTGGGCGTCGGGCCAGTGCTCGGGCCATTGGGTCGTGGGGTAGTGCGGGTTGGCCACGGCACCTCCGCGGTGCTTGGGGTGCACGACCCGAATTCGGTAGCCCTGATCCGTCCAGAAGATGGCGCCGTCCGCGAGCGCCGTTTTGGCGCGGAATCCGCCCGTCCACTGACCTAAATTGGGCACAATGACCGGCTGGGCGCGGGACGCCGCGGCGATGGCAAGTAGGGCAAAGAGGTAGTACGGTCGCACCGTGGCAAGTTAGGTTATATGCTCAGGCCAAGCGTTTGGCCACGATAAATACGTGGTTGGTGCTCCCGGCCAAGCGAGTGGCGAACAAAAAGCGTTCCGAATCTTCGCCGATGCGGTGCCGGGCGCGGAGGCTGTCTGCGCGTTCGGGAAAAGCCCGGCAAACGACGCTGGCCTTCGCGACGTCGGTCGGCATCCGGCTGTGGGTCGACTCAACGGCAAAAATCCGGCAACCGGGTATGCTGCGGTATTCGTTGGACGTAAACAGGCGGCTATCGGGGTGGAGCCCCAACAGCTGGTGGGCCTGGGCCCAAGACGGAGCGCCGCCCGACGCAACGAGCACCGAATCGGGGTCGTACAGGAAGGCATCCACCGACCTTGCCGTTTCGGGATGGACTGCGGGCCGTGTTGGCCACCGGAGGATTTCCTGTCCCATCTCGTCGACCGCTACCGCGAAGATGCTGGGGTTGGCCGATTTCGAATCGGGGATCCGAACAACCAGTTCCTTGACTTCGCGGCGGTAGCTCACGTACGCGAGTTCGGCGGCATCGGGGAACCACTGGGCAACCTGCGCTGCATCGAGCATTGGGGACAGCTTGAGGACAACTTCGCGCCCCCAGCTGCGCCAGGTGGCTAGGTGTTTTTGGGGATTTGGCGCGCCCAAATCCGCCAGCGGAAGCCGTCCCGTAGTGCTTCTTCGCGACGGATCCACGTACACCCAATCAAAGGTATTGGGCGCAAAGTGCTGGTTTTCGGCGGAGTCCGCTATCACGCGTCGGCCGCGTCCCCGGCCGTTCCATTCCAGAAGGTGCGCCAAGTGGGGGTCGGGCTCGACCGCGGTAACCCGGGCGCCTGCCTGTTCTAGTCCCCAGGAGTCGATGCCGCTCCCGCCGGTCGCGTCCAGCGCATGGGGTTCGACGATCGGGATCAGGGATTTAAGCCATAATCCGCGCCAAAGTGCGGTAGCCTGCGAGCTTGCTTGTTCGGCATTGGCTGCGGGCGGCGGCGCGAATTCAGGATCGGCCATCAGCAAGGGCCACTTTGCGGTATAGGCCTCGTGGTGCATGAGCCAATCCTTCTCGGCCGTTTGTAGATTCAGTGCGCCCCAGTGGAGCGGCCAGGTCGTGCGCGGACCTTTGCGCGCCAGATGCGCGGCGGCTTCGCGAAGTATTTCGGGCCGAATCATGCGGCAAAAATCGTACATAAAGCGCAGGGATTCCGTGGTTTTACGGTAAATTCGGGCCAATGAAATTACCCTGGTACCGTTTTGGGTTGCTCTGCGCCCTGGTTTTTGTTTTTGGGGCCAGTCCTGCCTTCGGTCAAGTACAGCTGGCGCCGTGGCTCGAAACCTTCAGCACCGTCCTGCAGGGAACGCCCAATTTTAACGCGGGTTCCACCGTCCCGGCTGGATGGACCCGCAACCCAAGTACTACCGGAAACAATCCGCCAAACACCTCGTATTGGTGGGGTGGAGGCCAGCTCGCAACCCCCACGGGCAACACCGGTCCCGACAGCGACCACACCACCGGAACGGGGGGGTACGTCTACGTCGAGTCGAGCGGAGGTGCCGGAGGCGCCGTGGCCAATTTGGTTACGCCGCCGGTGAGCACCGTGGGTTTGACCCAACCGGAGTTGGTTTTCTGGAAGCACCAGTTTGGAACCACCATGGGTCTTTTAAAAATTTACCTGCGTCCGTACGGTTCCACAACCTGGCCTGCGACGCCGATATATACCGGAACCAACACAAACTTGGGCAACGTATGGTTGCGCGTGGCGGTTGCGCTCCCTACGTCCACAATTAACGATACCATTGAACTGCGCTTTGAAATGACCAAACCTACGGGCGGCGGCGGTGGCGGCCCCGGTGGCAACAATCAACTGGGTGACCTGGCGATCGACGACGTTTCGGTGGCTCAGTTGGTTACCTGCCCAAGTCCCACCGGCTTGGTTGCCACGCGCTTGAGTGCGTCCTCCATTCAGCTGAGTTGGACGACGGGCGGCGCCACCTCCTGGCGCGTGAGTTACGGAACACCCGGATTTAATCCGGCGAGCGGCACCAAACTAAATGCCACCTCCAATCCCTTTGTGGTAACCGGCCTGTCGCCCTCGACGACCTATGAGTTCCGCGTCAAGGATAGCTGCTCGGCGACCGACGTTTCGGCGTGGTCGACCAGTGCCAAGGCCATGACCGACTGCGGACCCGTTCCGAGCCCCTGGATGGAGGATTTTGAAGACGCCAACTGGGTTGTCCCCGCGGCCCACTGGGCCTACGGAGCCATTGACACCTGCTGGTCGCGTCCGTCGGGAGCGAATTACTGGTGGCGCCCCAACAGCGGACCCACGCCCACGGCCCTAACCAATATTGGAACCGGTCCGAGTTCCGACCACACGACGGGTTCGGGTAAGTACCTGCACGGCGAAGCCCAGACGGGCACTGGTTTTGCGTTGCTCCGAAGCCCCCACGTCATCCTGGCGGGCCTGCTGAATCCCGAGCTGCGCTTTTACTACCACCAGTTTGGAGCCCAAATCGATAGTTTGGTAGTCAAGGTGTTCCGCAACAACACCGAAACGCGGGTATGGGGCAATACGCAGCAGGCAAGCGCCTCGACGGCCCCGTGGAGCGAGGCCGTGGTGTCCTTAGCGAGCTACCTCCCCGACACCGTTCAAATTCGCTGGTATGCCTACCGGTCGCCCAGCAACCAAAACCAAGTCGACGTAGCCATTGACGACGTCTCCATCGACAACCCACCGGCTTGCCCGAAGCCTACGAATTTAACCGTCACCGCTACGACCCAGTCTACCGGTACCATGACTTGGAGTCCCAGCGGACCCGGTACCTATGAGGTGCGCTACGGCCCCTTAGGTCAGGTGCCCTTCAGCGGAACCACCGTAACCGCCACCACCAATCCCTTCACCTTGGTTGGTTTGAGTGCGGGTACCGTGTACGCGGTATCCGTTCGCAAGGTCTGCAGCACGACGCTGAAAAGCGCCTGGAGTACCGTGGATACCTTGGTCACCTTGTGTGGCGTCGTGTCCGCTCCCTACGTAGAAAATTTCGAACTCGGTTTCAATCCGGGCCCGCCAAGCGGTCAGTTTTGGAACCAGAACTCCACCGTGGGCCCCTGCTGGGTGCGCACGCCCCTGAGTTCGCCGGCTCCTGCAGCCTTCCACTGGGGTGGAGGTCAAGGCGCCACGCCGACGCCCAACACCGGGCCGGACAACGACCACACCACGGGACTGGGCAAGTACGTGTACACCGAGGCCAGCCTTTCAACCGGCGCGCGCACGGCCAACTTGGTATCGCCCCAAATTTTGCTGCTTGGATTGACGGCTCCGGAACTCCGATTCTGGTACCACATGGACGGACAGTCCATTGGTTCACTAACGGTTGAGGTTCAAACCGGGTCTGCATTCTCGCCATTTACGGTCTTGGATTCCATCGTGGGACCCCAGGGTGCGTCGTGGCAGGAGCGCGTGGTTTCCCTGTCCGCCTACGCAAACCAAACCGTTCGTATACGATTGCGGGCGAGGACCTTGGCCACAGGTCAGGCCCAGTTTGCCGACATCGCGGTCGACGATTTTTCGGTTCAAAATGCGCCACCCTGTCCACCTCCGACGGCACTGTCGGTTACGCCTTTGACGGCGACCACCGCCTCGGTAAGCTTCACGAATTCGGGCAACGGAACGGCGACGTTGGAGTACGGACCGATAGGCTTTGCACCGGGAAGCGGCACGTTGGTGAAGACCACGAGCAATCCCTTTGTTTTGACCGGATTAACGCAGGGTCAGAGCTATCAGGTCTATGTCTTTGACAGCTGCGCCGGTGGGCTTACGTCGACCAAGTTTGGCCCGGTCCAGTTCAGCACGTTTAACTGCCCGAACGGCTGCGTCTACAACCTGAAGCTCCGTGATTCCTTCGGAGATGGTTGGCGTTCCAATCCCCAGGGCACGTTGTTCCACGCCGTAGAGGTGGTGATCAACGGTACCGCCACGTCCTACACCCTTCCGGGCGCAACCGATACGGCTGCGAGTTTCATCATTCCGGTCTGCGACAACGACATTGTTCAGCTTCGCTTTGTCAATCGCGGAAACTGGAGCAACGAGTGCGGCTGGATTTTCCGCAATGCGAGCGGAGCCATCGTGCATACCGAAGCAACCGGCGGACCAAACCTCACCACGGGCATAAAGTTCACCGACACGGCGGACTGCAGCAATCCATGTCCTCCGCCCGCAGCGGCCTTCACGACCACGGCAACGGGCCTGACGGTGAATTTCAATGCAGCCTCATCGGTAGGTAGTATTTCGAATTACGCCTGGGATTTCGGCGGCGGGGCCACGGCGTCGGGTGTAACGTCGTCCTACACGTTTGGTACGTTTGGAACCTATCCCATTCAGCTCGTTGTGACCGACGGCTGCGGGCAAATAGACACCCTAATTCAGTCGATCAACGTCTGTACTGGAGGGCTTAGTGGCTTGGGCCACAGTGCCAACGGCCTGTTGGTGAATTTCAGCGGTCCCAGTGATGCCGGACAGTTCACCTCGATCACCTGGGCCTACGGCGACGGCGCGACGGGTACCGGTGCAAGTCCCAGCCACACCTACGCGAGCGGCGGCACCTACAACGTGCTCGTTACGGCGACCGACCTGTGCGGCAACACCTACAGCCAGACCATACCGGTGGTCGTATGCTCCAAGCCAACGGCGTACTTTACGTTTAAGGTGTTGATTTCAAACGGCAGCGGGATGACCGTGCAGTTTGACGCAAGTGCGTCCACCGACGCAACCCAGTACCAGTGGGTATGGGGCGATGGCACGGTGGGCACCGGTGGACCAATAATCAACCACACCTATCCGGTGGCCCAGTTGGGTTACAACGTGCGCTTGATTGTTTCGTCGGTGTGCGGAACTACCGATACGGTGTTCCATAGCCTGCGCGAGTTGGGTTCCATTGAACCCGAAGAGGTAGGAGGCACCTGGTCTCCCAACCCGGTCCGGTCGGGTTCCGTCCTGGTCTGGACCGGAGGGTCGTCTGCTGTGCTTCCCTCAGCCTGCGCGGTGTACTCGGCCGATGGCCGTCGGGTAGCCGTTCTTGCCGTACGTGATGAGGCCGTTTTGCTTCCCATGCTGCCTTCGGGACTCTACTGGATTGAGTGGACCTACGGAGATCGACTCCAGCGTGTTCCAATTGCCGTCGTGGACTGATACCTTTGCGGTGTGGAATTAGCCCTAGCCTTTTTGACCCTTGCCTTTTTGGAAGTTGTTCTCGGAATCGACAACATCATCTTTATCAGCATCTTAACCAATAAGTTGCCCGAAGAGATTCGCAAAAGAGCGCGCACGTTGGGTATTGCCTTGGCGTTGATCTTTCGCGTGCTCATGCTGCTTTCGATTACCTGGATCATGGGTTTTCAGGAAGAGCTGTTCCGGATTGGCGAGCATCCCGTGAGCGGCCGCGACCTGGTACTCTTCGCGGGTGGGGTTTTTCTGCTTTGGAAATCGACGAAAGAAATCTACGAAATCACCGAGGCGGGTGGGGCGCACCACGGGCAAAATACCAACGTGGCCAAGAGCTTTGCGGGCATTATCGTGCAAATCGCCTTACTCGATATTGTCTTCAGCTTTGACTCCATTCTCACGGCCATTGGCATGACCGACAACCTGCCGATCATGATTGGGGCCATTATCGTGGCCATGCTCGTTATGCTTCAGTTCAGCGGACCGGTTTCTAAGGTGATTGAACGCCACCCGTCGCTTCAAATTTTGGCTTTGGCCTTTTTGATTCTGATCGGATTCATGCTGGTTGCGGAGGCCGCCGGGTACCACGTGCCCAAGGCCTACATCTACATGGCCGTTGGCTTCTCGCTGGGTGTGGAGCTGCTCAACATCCGCGGAAAAGTTCGCGGAGGTGGGCCAAAGGCGCACTAAACCTCGTGAACGAACAGGTCGCGGTCGAAGCGTACCCGCGGTCCGTACACGCCTTCGGGTGCGCGTTTTCCGGCTGAAATAACCATACAGACCTGTGCGCCGCGCGGAAGATTCAGGAGCTTCTTGATGCGAACGCCGTCCATGCCCTCCATCGGGCAGCTGTCGAAGCCGTGGGCGCGCAGCGAAAGCATGAAGTTTTCGCAGGCCAGCGCCGTTGATTTATGGGCCCAGGTAGCCATTCCGCTCAGCGAAAACGGTCCGCGCGGAATGGGCTTAAGCAGGCCAACCAGTGCGACCCAAAGGGTTTTAAAGGGGCCATATATTCCTAACGGCCCCATGTCGTAGGCCAAGGGAACGATTTTTCGGTAGTATTGGTAGGCTGCCTTGAGGCGAACCTTGCGGCTCTCGTCGAATTTCGCGAGCATGAGTGCGTTGGTTTCACGCCAGCGATCGGGCCGCGCGACCGCCACCACAAGTTCTTGCGCCGTCCGGGCCGCCGGTTGATTCAGGCAGTACTGCACCAGCGAGGCCTTTTTGTTTGCGTCCCGAACCCAATAAAAATCCCAGGTTTGAAGATTGCTCGAATTGGGGGCAAGCAAAGCAAGCCGGAGGCACTCGCGCATCACCTCTTCCGGTATGGGATCCTCAGTAAAGACGCGCACGCTGCGGCGGCTTTCGACTACTTCGGTAAAGGCTTTGGCGTCGACCGCTGCTGCGGGTTCGACGTATCCGTGTTTGGGCGCATTGTTGAAAATGTCGACGCTGCTTTCGGTGGTGCTCATGATGGACGGTCTATTGTTTGGAGGACTCGGATTTCGGTGAGGAGGGCTTCATTCGTGCGCAAAACGTCGGTTCCCAGCACAAAGCCGAGGTCCAAGGCGCTCCGCTCAAGGGCCAAATGCCTAAACGCACTCCAAAACTTCATTGGCTTAAGGTACGTTTTACCTTCGTCGTATGTACCGCCACGAGTCCGAAACCGTAGAATTTAAGTTGCGCATTGATCGCCAGCGAAAAATAGCGCGAACACTCGCGGCTTTTGCGAACGGACAGGGCGGAACCTTGGTGGTTGGAGTTCGCGACAACGGCGCCGTGGCGGGTTGCCGTGCCGAAGAAGAGGCCTACATGGTCGAGGGCGCTGCCCATCGATTTACCCAGCCCGAAGTAGCTTTTGACGTCCGTGCGGAACGATGGGACGGCAAAGAGGTGCTGGTGGTGCGCATTCCCCCTTCGGAACGCGTACCCCATACGGCCTGCGAGGAAGAAGAAGATCGCTGGACCGTATACGTACGTCGGGGTGCGGCCAACTTTCGGGCCAACCGAGTACTCATCGAAGAACTGAAGCTCCGGCACCACGGAGCGCCGCGGGCGACCGTGGACCACTTGGCTTTACTGGGTTTTATTACGGCGAGCGACGATTGGACCGCATCCAAGCTTGCTCGAACGTCGGGGCAGCCGATTCGCACGGTCGAAGACGGGCTGGCCGTGCTGCTTCATTGGAACTTGATTCAGGCTTTGCCCGCAGAAAAGGGCTGGATTTACCGGCTCGCCTAAGTGTACCCAAATCGTACCCCGGCGGGTACATGGTTTGTACCATCTTTGCCGTCGGTATCCGAACCACACACCAAACCAACTGGCTCCGAAAGGAGCCTTTTTTAGTTTTGGAGGGCTCGGGCCAGGCCGGGGAAGTGGCGGTACGGCGCTTCGTATTCGGCATCCGGCTCGCCAATCAACAAGGTGCTGGCGTAGTAAAGGCCCTGGAGGTACTTGCGGTAGGCTTTGTACCAAAATCCCATTAACAGCGAATTTCGGTGAACATCGAAGAGCGAACGGGCTCCCGTGCGCGCATGGGCCAGCATGGCGGCCAGCCGAATGAGGTCGGAGTCTACGGCTGCGGACCAATTGCCTCGGTAGTGAATCTGCGAAAGCTGGGATTCCAAAATTTCCAGAACGGGCGACGTGAATCCCATAATGGACGCAATCGGCAAGAATTCCATTCCAAGGAGGTGGTGGTATTCCGGGTTGATCCGCTGAAGTTCGCGCAGGTAATCCGACGTCAAACGCGGGTCCCAACCACCATGCTCGAGGTAGTAGACCCAAAAGCGCGCCTGAAAATACCGACTGATCAATATGGGGTAGGCGTCGGGATCGTAGCCCGCTTCCACCGATTTGTGGGCATGGGGCAGGATGTCCTCCCAGGTTCCGCCCATAAAGTGCTGCATGATCCGCATTCCGTGGTAGTAGAGCGGAACCTCGATCCGCGTGGCCATCACGTCAAGAACGTGGGCCATATAGCCCGTTTGAATCGTTTCGTAGTCCGCAAAAAAATGCGTTACCCAGCGAAAGGACATGGGGTTTTCCTGCAGTTCCTTTAGGGGCTCGGGGCTGTTTAGGCGCATGCGAAACTCATCCGCCAAGCTGTTCGAGAAAAACACCAACTGGGCTTTGCGCAGGTCTCCCTCCGTCCACATGGGATGTTCCAGCCAAAAAGACCAATCCCGAATGGGTACGGAGCTGGTTAACTTGTAGAGTACCCACAAAAAAATGGTTTGGGCATTGAAGTCTTCTTCGGCGATCCGATCGAGCAGGGCGTCGCGTTCGGCTTCGGTCCACTGGTCCTTGTCGATCGTTTGGGTCCAGTCGAAGTAAAATTTAAAGCGCCGCGCATCCGACCGAAAGGCTTCGTGGTTGAGGTAGCCGCAGTATTCGCACAAGATATCCAGCACGCTTTCTCGGGGTTCTCCGCCCGGAATTAGGCCAAAAAACCGCCGAAGGGTATTGTACGAAACCAGCTTACCCGTATGCGCAAAAAGCGCGTCTTCCAAATTTTGGCAGTCCGTTTTGGTGCGGATTGGGCGGCCAAAGCGCCGTTGAACCTCGTGCTTTAACGCATCCAAATGGACGGCAGTACCTTTGACCCTCATGCTGCAAACATACAAGCGGTACACGTTATGTACCCCGATTTAAGTCCGACCCTGCTCATCGCCTTGGCGGCGGCGGCTGAGTTGGCTAGTTTGCTGCTTTTTGGTCGCGCAAACACGCTGTGGCGCAGTCCCGGAATGCTCCAGTATCCGCAGCGGTTTTTGGTTATCCGATCGGTATTGGTGCTGGTTTGGGTGCACCTCGGGGTATGGGCCATTGCCCCTGAAGGTCTCGCCGCGAGCTATCCCGCCGTGGCGTCGAGCTCCCTTTGGCTTCTCCTGCTCGGAATGTTGGGGGGGCTGGGCCTGCTGCTTTTTAGCTTGAGCATTCGTTCCATGCCGGCGCAGCTGGTTTTTTTTGGCGGAAGCCTGCATTTAATCGTGGCGGTTTGCGTAGGCTGGTTGCTCGGTGAACTCGTTTCGCCACTTCGGTTGCTGGTAATCGCCCTGCTTTTGGGTGCCCAGATTTTGGTGCTCTGGCGGGATCGCGCTTCGTGGTCCTCACTTCGCGGTGCGGCGCGATTAATGCCCTTTGTAGTCGGTGTGATTTGGGGCACGTACTTTCCGCTGTACGGATTGGCCCTAAAGCAATGGGGTTTTTGGCCAACCGTAATCGCGACGGAGTGGGGGGTATTGCTCCTGATGCTGTGCTGGTTTGCGTTCCGGCGCAGCGGAACTTGGCGGGATGCGGGAATGTGGCGAGCCATGACCGAGCAGTCGGTCCTCAGTTCCGTGGCGCAGGTCCTTTCGGGAGTGGCCTTGTGGTGGGGCGGCGTCATTTTTCACAGCATTCTCACCAATTTTAACGTGGTGGTCAACTTGACCGCGTTTAAAATTCGCTTTGGCGAGACCACGAGCCTTAGGTACCTCGGCTACTTTTTACTCTACATCGCCCTCGCCGCGGCCCTGGTACTTGGTTCCTAAACTTTGCGTATCTTTAGGTACCCTATACTTTAAGCCATGACTTTGGACATTGCCGTTCAACGAATGGCCGACGAGCTCCGTCGTGTTCCGCCCTTTGACATCCTGTCACTGGACCAACGCGTAGCGCTTGCCGCGCACATCCGTTTGGGCGTTTACGAAGCCCTAGATGTCTTGCCCCACGAAGAGGTGCGCGAAGTCGCGTACGTGCTTACGCGGGGCGGGGTGCTCTTGCGTTCGGAACCTCGGCAGGAAGAACTGCTTACGGCGCCGGTAGTGCTTACCCTGCGGGGACTTCGGATGAACGAGTCCAGCCACTGGGAGGTGGTGTTCACCGAAGATTCGTTGGTATTGGAGCTCCCCATCGCCGAATTGACCTATTTGAGCAGCCAGCTGCCGGAATTTGCGTCGGCGCTCAATCAAGTCATGGATCTGTAATCCAGCACCAGGTTAGGGGATAGTACTGGTTCCAGCGCTGCTCCCAGTAGGTCGTTCGCTCGGCCCACACGGCTACCCGAAGCGTGACGCGATCCGCGAATGCGCGCTCGGTCCACCGAATACTCTCTTCGAGCGCATCGGATTCCATCCGGCCTAGGAGTTCATACGGCAATTCGAGCTCCGCGAAGCGTTCCGGATGGCGCAGTATGCGGGCGGCGTGATCGAGGGCGTCTTCGGCGGCCCCCCGGTAGGCTGCGATCAACCCAGGCACACCCAGTTTGACGCCCCCAAAGTACCGGCTTACCAGCACGGCGCATTGCTTAAGTTCCCGGGATTGCAGCGCGTGGAGTATGGGCGTTCCAGCCGAGTGGCTCGGTTCGCCGGCGTCGTGGCTTCGTTCCTCCAGGATCCCGTGGACGTACATTCGGTAGGCCCAAGCATGGTGCCGCGCGCCCCGGTGTGCTGCCGTCCACTTCGATAAGGCCTCCGAAACTTCTTCCGGGGTTTGGGTCGGAAGCGCCAGGGCATAAAACGAAGAGCCGCGGTCCTTCCAACTTCCTTCGGCAGGGTCCATGATCGTCGTGTAGGCCTCGTGCATTGCGGTGCAAACCTACGGCTGGCGCTACCTTGCACCACGTGAAACGGGTTACGCTCCTTATTCCAGCCGTTAACGCGGCCGACATCCTGCCGCGCTGCATTG